>SDBU01006957.1_pt1 | contig 13180 bp, 23 predicted proteins | sample 2277071 | NCBI WGS metagenome assembly SDBU01 (sample SAMN10397929, study PRJNA504765) | marine sediment metagenome | isolation source: marine sediment core GS08_GC12, 126 cmbsf | place: Arctic Ocean: Gakkel Ridge, Loki's castle | collected 2008 | reverse complement strand
GAGGGTGTTGTGTCTTGGGTTGTTAGAGAACTTTAAAAATGTTAAATCCTTAATAATAAAAAATGGTCGTCAATACAACTCCAAAAGATATTTTAGACAAACTTGGAATAGGCGTCGAAGTTGTGCAAGATAATCCTCTTTTATTACAAAATATTGCATACACAGGATTATTTGGAGCAACAATAAAATTATTAACAACAGATGCTTCTGGTGATTTGCAGGTTGATATAAAAACAATTGCTCCAATAAGCGGAAGAAGCAAAGTTTATTCAGATACAAATTTTGTTGTAGGAGATTCGCCAATTACCCTCGATGTTAATACTGATCTTGGAAGAAATGCAATTGATGGCTTTGTTATTAATGATGGAGATGGAAATTTCACTGTTGCTATTTCTGACGATGGTATAACTTATGGCGATGCTTTGACAATGGAAAACGGAGAAATATTTAGCCTGACTAATCTAAACATCGATTCAATTAAAATAACTTGGGTAGCTAATTCAGCCTACCGAGTCTTTGTTGTATAAAATGGTTGGCTTTAAAGCAGGTTTTACAAATATTCCTTATGCAGAAATTTCAGCGTCGGACAATCCAACAGAAACGGCAATTGGAACGATAAATGTATGGGTTCAGTGTTTAATATTTGATACAAATGGCCCTTCAAACAATGCAACACCAGATCACACGAATGATCACATCACAATATTAAAATCAGGAAAATATTTAGTGATGGTTTCTGCTTCTGTTCTTTCAGGAGTTGGTGCTGCTTTTGATGGAGAATTTGAAGTTAAGAAAAATGATGGGGGAACAGACTTGGAAAATATTCACAGCGACAGAGATTTAATTGGCGGTGGCGGTGATCATGGTTCAATAAGCATGACAGGAATAGCAGATTTTTCCGTCGGTGATACCATAGAAGTCTGGTGCAGAAATAAAACAAACACAACTAACGTAACTTTTGAGGATGTTACTTTATCATTAATTAAATTAGATAATCAATTTCCTTTTGTGGAAACAGGTACTCGTTATTTATCAATTTCTCCTGCTGCTTTTATCTCCCAATATCCATATGTGAATAATATTATAATTTCTGTGTCAATAATAAGAGCCGGGGCAAATGGAGTAGTTTTACATGCACCTGTTTCTCTTCCCCATGGTGCCGTTGTTATTGCTTGTGAGGTTTATGGAAATGCTGCTGCATCTGCTGAAGAATGGTATTTAAGACGAAGTCCTCTTGTTGATGGTTCAACTGTAACAATGGCAACAGCGAATATAAATACTGAAGACACTACAATATCATACGCAACAATAGATAATGCTAATTATATCTATGGTCTTACAACATCTTCTATGGATACAAATGATGATATTTATGGGGCAAGAATAATTTATACTATATAAAAGGCAATGATGAAAACAATTATAAATAACTCATTCTAATTTTTAGCATGAACTATATTCAATTTTTATTCTGTGGAGCTCTCGGAGGATTAGCGAGAGGATTGCTGGGAGCTTACAAGAAATCTTTAAACATTGGAGAAAGAAAAAAACTTAACTGGGAAAAAATGGGGTTGAATATTGTAGCATCGACAATTATCGGCTCTTTGGTTGGGTTGATTGTGGACCACAATCCAGTAACTGCTGCATGCGCTGGTTATGCTGGAATTGACATCATAGAATCAGTTGTTAAATTATCAAAATAAAGTCCCACAAATCTCACAATTCTTTGATCCTATTGGTTGAAATGCTTTACAATTTGGACATGACCTTTGGCTTGTTGCTCCTGGATTTGCCGGGATTCCTGGATTATTTGGCTCAGATAAGCTTTCAGGATTGCTTGTAGAAGGCGCAGAGATTGCCTCTGAGCTCACAAAACGAGATAAGTCATACAAACCCTTGGTAATTTCTAACTGCCTTAGTTGGAATTGCGTAACATACTCAAAATCGCCTTCAAGATATTTTCTTAACATTAATTCCTGACTTCCATATTTTCCTATTCCCAGCAACATTTTCCCCCAGTCGTCAAGAGTCCCAATTTTAGAAGGAAAATAAACAAATTCTTCTTTAACTTGATCCATGATTTGCTTCACATCACGAAGGTCAACATCTTTGTATTTTTTATTCGGTATGCGGAATAACATCATCTTAGCAAAAATATAACGATAATCAAAGATTAATTTGAAACCAATAAGTTTTTCCGGATTAATAAAATCAAATATATCTAAGAATCCTCTTATTAATTCTTCTTCATTATCCCCTACTAAAACAATTGGTTCGACTTCTGGAACATTTAAGTCCTGGAGTGCTATTGAATAAATTCTGCCTTCCCATGGTTTCACGTCGGTAGTTTCAATATTAATTAGTAATTCTCTTTTTTCTTGTGGAGCAGGTTTCTCATAAAATTTAGGCGCCTGGCTTGTGGGATATAGATTTTCAAAGCCAGATGGATAAACTGGCTGATAAGGAATGTAAGGCGCTGGCGGAATATCAGTTATTGGGAGTGCTGTTAAATTTAAAGGAATTTCTGCAACTTCGCCTTCTGAAACTTCTGCAATAATTTCTACAGGTGTATATCCTTCTTTCTGAATTCTAATTAAATAACTTCCAGCGTCGAGGAGAATTGTGTAAGGTGTTTTTGTAAAAGTATATTCTCCATCGATGTAAATGTCTGCGTTTGTTGGTTCTGAGGTTATTGTTATTGTGGCTTTTGTTGGTTCTGGCGAAACAGGAATTGCTTCAAGAATTCTATTAAACTCGATTGTTTCGCCTGCTTTTATTTCAAACTCTATTTCATCGTCGATAAAATCTCTTTCCTTAAGAGTTAGTTTGTGAGCTCCTGGTTCTATTTGAAAAGCTGTGTTAGTGATTTCAAAAGTGTTTTCTCCATCAATAAAAATCTTCGCTCCTAATGGAATTGAGTTAACTCTAATTATTGAAATTTCTGGAGGAGTTACAATTTTATTCAAAACGAAACTTGCTCGAGTATCTTCTTGTGATCTAACAAAAACTCTTTGCTGAGAAGTTTCAAATCCTTCCTTACTTGCTTTTAGATCATAAAATCCCTGAAAAAGTTCGTATGTTCCAGCACTTGTTATTTCTGGCTGGCCTGCAACTTCAATTATCGAATCTTGTGGGTCAAGAGAAATTATAATATTTCCTTTTTGTTCTTCTGGAGGAGTTGGCGGCTCGATTTCTTCTTCAAGAGTTATTTCTCTTTCAAATGGATTTCCTTCTGTTAATGTGAATGAAAAGCTTTGAGGATCGTGCTGGAATCTTGTAATATTAACATCATAAGTTCTTAATGGTAATAATCTTTCAAATGGATTTTTAACAAAATCAACGCCGCTAATTACAATATCAGCGTCGTTGGGGAATGCTCTTATTTTAACAAGTTCTTGAATAATAGGTCCTTCCCCAATTAATTTCCTTCTATCTTCAATTAACCTTTTGTAGAATTCAATTAACTCAACTGATAAATCAAAATCTTCTGTAAACATTATTTCTTTTTTCTCATTAATATAATTCTCATAATTATTCACAATAGATTCAAGAGCGTCTAAATTTTCCCTCGCACTCTCAAAATTATTATCCTTAATATTTCTCTCTAATTCGAATGTGATTGTTTCAAGTGAATTCTCAAACTCATTTAATTGGAATGCAAAATCAGGAGGATATTTTCCTTCTGCTTGGGCAATGGCTTTTCTGGCAAAAGTTCTCATAAGAAAGTAATTAGGAATTTCTGTTATTGCAAATATTGGGAGGAAAATTCCTGCTGAGATTAAACCGAAAACGGTAAATCCTCTTATTATTTTTTTCCATCCAGAAGAGAGGAATTTATAATAACCTGTTTTACCAAGGGTAACTGCTGCAATTCTTCCAGCAGGAGTTTTATACAAACCAGAAATGACGGCTTCTCTAACTGGTTGAGGAAACTTTGCCAAAAATCTCGCAGAAGTTTCTGGATGGGCTTTAACTATTTTTATTAGACGATTAATTGTCGCTGTATCACCAAGTTTAGCTGTAAGGATGGCAGCTTCTTTAACTGAGATTTTACTTAAAGCAAGTTTTGCTCCAGTGCCTGCTATTCTTCCAGTAGGAATAATTGAAACAGCAAGAAGCATCATGTCAATATAATCTTCTGCACTTCCAAATTCTTCAGACTTACCTTCAAGGTTTTTTCCAGTGAATAATTTAGATAAAACATTTATAGGCACCAGTGCCTCAGCTTCGCTTAATCTTAATTTAACAAATTCTTCTTCTGTAAATGGTTTTCCTGTTACTTTTAAATAAATTGCATCAATGAGTGCAGGTTTTGTTTTAAACCATTTAGAAAGTGTACTTCCTGCAGTATTAATAAATCTTTCAAGCCATGTTTTTTCAGGCGGAATTTCCTCGTCGAGTTTTCTGATATATTCAACTGATTTAGTTTTTAAGAATTCAATAAGTTCATCTCTTCTCCATGGAAAAAAGATATTTCCCCAATAGCCAAACCATTGTCCGATTTCAGATTTATCTTTTTTGGAAAGCCAAGTATCAAGATCATCGCCAGGAGGATCTATTCCGAGGAATTCTTTTAATTGTTTTTCCTCTTCGCTGTTTCTTGCACTGAATGAATAAGCACCTCGACTTATTGTTTTTGGATATATATTTGGTTTTGGCTCAACAGGTTCAGCAGGTTTTTCTTTTACTTTAAAAGGTGTATTTTTTGCAATAATATTATTTCTATAAAAGAATACTTTGTAATCGCCTGCTCCATAATTTCGAATCCAGGCCTGATGATAAATAGCAATAAATCCTTCTGAATTAATCCATTCATAATCAACAATTGTTTTCCAGATATTTCCGTCGAACTTAGTGAATCTTATTTTAAAGACATCATTAACATTCACATTATCCCAAACATGAACAGCGTAAATTTTTTCATCATGCGAGAAAATAGTTTTCTTTCCTGTTACACCTTTTGAAGTAAAACCTGTTCCGACACCGTAGTTTTCTATGTTTGCCATAATATTATTTAATGGATTTAATCTTCTTCTTCTTCAAGCTCTTCAGCCTTTTTTTTCAAATCAGCTTCACCACCTTTAGAAGAAGTTTCTTTATCCACTGGTTTTTTATCTTTATCTACCATAAAACTTATTAATAAAAGATGTTTAAATAAATTGTGATTTCTGGTGTAGAAATCATCTTTTTTAATTGTGGGGCTTCAGACCCTTCAAAATCAAGGTATGAGTTTTGTTGGGTCGAGTCCTGTGTTTTTTTCTGAAGAAAATAACTTTGTCTTTTGCCGAAGCTGACTGAATCGTTTGTTAAGAAATTTATATGTGTAAAAGAAAGGTTATGGTGTAATATATATATTAGAATATAGAGATTTGGGTTTGTTTGTTTGTTTGTTTAAAACCGCTCCGGCTGTGGAAACAAATAACGCCTGTTCCGTGCAGAAAGGCGCAATTTTCCCCCGCACAGCACTCCCCTCCCCGGCGGGTTCGGCTCTTTGGTCGGTGCCCGGCACAGGATAGTCTCGTGACTATGGCACATCTCATAGAATGTTATTGTTATGTAGTGATAACACTATATAACGCGATGTAACGCTTAGGTAATATTAAGATAGTAGCTTAAAAGATTCTTTAGAAGTTTTACATACCTTTTAAAAATAAATAAGTTTAAATAGTTAATAGTATTGATTAATTGATGATATTAACACCAAAAATTCAGAGACTTCTTTTAAGAACAGACAAAGATAATTCTACAATAGAAATACTTGAAAATCGTCAGACTAAACGAAGCTATGATGGTTTTTTATTAAAGAAACTCATAGATTTAAAATTAATCACGTCGAGGAGAATTATTAGAAAAAGAGTATTTTCATTGACTTCTAAAGGCAGAGAATTAAAAAAACTTCTTTTGTCTCTTCCAGAAATTAGTTTAAAGTGGGAACATAAAAAGCTTGAAGATTATTATGCTTCTTTAAAATTTTAGGCGATAGCAAATCAAAACTATGAGAAGTATGAGAAGTATGAGAAGTATGAGAAGTATGATGATTCGGCGATAGCAAAAAAAAAATATAGAGAAGGTTTTATTCTTCTCTATGCGAACAAATCAAATCTTCCTGAGAAGAACTTAATTCTTTATTCCTATCAAAATCTTCAAGTTCAACTTTGTATTCTTTCTTTTCATCAATTTTAACTGGAACTACTTTAGAAGTATCTAAATTCAATGCACAATTTTCACAAAGCCAAGCTTTACTTTCAGAAGTCAGGTCAAGATATCTTTTGATATTTTCTCTTGAATTACAAAAAACACATTTCTTGTAAGCTTTATGTTTTCCATTCAAAAATGTTCTTCTAAACTTTAGAAGCGACAAAACATATTCGATAAAAATACTTGCATCAGAAACAGTCACAACTCTACTTGTATAAATATTCACAAGCTGTTGATATTCTGAATCTTTAAGTTTGCTTGACTTTAGGATTTTCTTTATTAATAACTCTTGAGAAGTAGTCATTAATTTTGGTTCCTTTTTATCATAAGCTTCAACTGCATCCTTTTCTTCAGGACCAGGATTTTTATGAGCAATTGGATCGTATTCATTATTATTTTCCATTCTTTAAAACTCCGTTGATTTATTTAAATGATTCGGAACTAAGCTCCGATTATTGAACATAAAAAAGAAAGAGGAAGGAGAAATTTCTTTCATCCTTCCAGCCAAATATTCAAATTCTTCCTTAGAATTAACTGCATCTAAAAGTTTGACGCACAATTCAAAAGTTGTGTAGTTGTTTATTTTTTTCATGGTTTGGACTTGATCCAACATTTTGATTTATATGATTTTGATTGACTCGAGCGGAACCTCAGAGGCAATCTTCCCTGTAAGGGAAAATCTTATAATGAGAAATGTGTGCCATCTTCTTAAAAAAATAAACAACTACACGATATGAAAATTAGAATTAGAGAACTTTTAGCCTTTAATTGCTTTGAGAATTTGGATTCTGAAGATAAGAAATAACTTTAAAGTAGTCAGAAGATTAATTAAATAAATAACTATAATTAAAACAATGTCATGGAAACCACAACCTTGTCCAGAATGTGGAGAATGGAATTCTAATCCAAGAAGGAAAAAGAGATGTAAAAAATGCAATATGCTTAGGATTAAAACTAAGAGGGTTACGAAAGTAATTCCTGAGGGGCCTCCTCTTGCTGATTTGTAGACATCAGATAGAACGCGCAATAAGGGAACGAATAGTCCTCATCGTCGTTGTTTTAATATTAAAAATAAAACAATGTTAAGCACAATTAAGAGTTAATAAAAATATATGTGTGTGTTTTCAGAATCGTATCTATTGTTATCTTAAATTCTAAAGCGATTCTTCACACGCAACCAGTATAACTCCGTAGTTGGAAAAGTGTTGCTTAGCTTGAATAGCAGCAACATTTTTGAGGGTGAAATAGGAAAAAATTATCAAACACACACATTTATAAACCCCCTTTTCTTTATTTTAATATGGAAACAAGAGAATTAGTAATTGAAAGACTTAAAGCACTTGGATTAGTTTGTCCAACGTGTAAATCTACAAATTGTAGATCATTAAGAACGACAAATATTAGATTTTGTCAAAGGTGTGGGAATGAATGGGAGAAGCCTGCGCAGAAATAAAATGGATAGAAGAACATCTTTATCGAAGATTAAATTAATGTTGCAGAAGGTAAAAAGGAAAAAGATAAGCCTGGCTGAATTAAATAAATTAATTATCCTTAACGTCGGCGGTGACAAAAGAACAATTAATGCTTGTTTAAGAATAATGCAGGACGTTGGATTTATTAAAGATGTGGGAAATTGTAAATTTAAAATATTACATAGGAAAATTAAACAATGTTAAAACCAATATGTCCAAAATGTCATAGCAATAAAAACATCATCCGGCTTGGCGTCGGTTTTAGATGTGTTTTTTGCATGAAGATGTTTTTCAAAGGCGACATCGTCGACGGCGAACATCAAGTTCAAACAAAATTAAATTGTAATCTATTGGAGATTGAAAATGGGCTGTAAGTATGAATATTGGTGTGATATGTGTGGAGGAAAACCAGACACTGATAAAGTTGAAGTTAGATTTTATGATGATTTTCCAGACAAATGTTGGAGACCTGATCTTTGTTTAAAATGTTATAGAAAGTTAAAGGAGGTAGTTAAAAAATGGAAATACCAAAGCCAAAGCCAAAAACTTGGAAAAGCATAAAGGAAGATACAGAAAAAGATATTGTGCAAATGGAAATGCAGCTCAAAATGGCTAAGTCTATTGTGGTCACGGCAAACGCAGAATTAATGAACGAATAATACTCTTTTGTAAAATCTAAGAGAGAAAGGCAGAGTTCTCTAAAATTCCATTTCATCTCTGCCTTTTTATACTCAAGGAATTTGAGGTAGCCAGCCCTTGAGAAGGTCTAAAATTGCCTTTTTCATCCTGGCCCTCACTAAATTAAATTAAAATGTTAATCGAATGTGAAGATTGCGACATGACTTTGGCTGTTGAATGCGTAGAAAGTTATGAGTGTTGGAATTGTAAGCACATCAAAAAGGACATTCAGCTACTATAAAAAACTAAAATATAATGGTATTTGAATATAAATTTTATAAGGAGCCAACCTGGTACTTTCTTGTATTAGCAATTTCCTATTTAGTTGCAACAATAGGATTTTGGACTTGGTATTTTATATTCAATTAAATCAAAGCTGAAAAGCGGGAGGAAAATATGACAGAAAATACAAAACCGAGCACAGAAAGTTGGGATGAATATTTGGACACGTTTCTCAAAGCAGAGCACGTTAAGATTTTAACAAATAAGACTTTTGTGATGAGTGTTGATTCAAGCGTTAATAACAAAGATGAAAATATCTTGATATACAAAGTGAATCACGACGGCAGGAAATTTCTATGGCAGCCAAACAAAACTAACATGAAGGAATTTGTTAAGCTAAAAGTTACGAGTCCAAGAGATCTTGTGAATAAGAATCTTTATTTTGAGAAAATCAAAGTAAATAATCCAGCATCAGGCGAGCGAGTTGATTCTTTAGTGATTTATAAAGTAGAATGAAAACTGAATTTAATTTAATCGTCAAAGCTGTAGAATCAATTGCTGAAAGTTTTAAAGCAATAGTTGGTAGATTAGATGGTATTGAAAGTGAGATTGAGAATTTAAAAAATTAATTCTCCCTCTTTAATCTATTTCTTTTTTATTTATTTTTCTTATCTGAGCCAAGCCATGAACATATCTATAAACTCGAGTGTAAATTTTTGTACATTGTTTTGAACAAGTGACTGCATGAGGTCCTCTTTTTAATTTCCCCACACTTTTACTTTTTGTTCTATTAATTTCTTTCTCACAAATTAAACAATTTTTTATCATTCCCAACCCTCTGGTTTATAGACGTCGTAGGTGATTCCTTTTTTAGAAGCAATTTCTGCAATAGCAAAATCCATCACTGGCGAAACTAAAACCATTTCCACTGGCCAATTTTTATAATCAGAAAATTCAGGAGTTACTTTAAATAAATCTTTATAGCCTTCAAGCTGACCAATTGCTCCAAGATCAGGCCTGAGTTTTGTTTCAATAATTAATATTTTTCCTTTACTTTCAACGACGGCGTCAGCCCATCTCAATAAAACAGAATACAATTTAGCTTCTTCGGGATTTGCAGGAATTCCTAATCGAACTCTTTTCCATTGCTTATCTGTTCTATGAAATTCCGCAAGCCATTTCGTTAATAAAATACTTTCTTTTTGTTGCACCATTTTATTTAAATAGCCCCGGGAATCGATGGATAGATGAATTGAAACCATCTCGATAAGTCCCGCAAATTTTACATTCCCATCTCATCAAGCTACGATTGTAAACCATCTCTGCTCCACAAATTTTACATATTTTGTTTTCCATGATTTTTATTCCAGTATTTTTTGCATTTTCTTTTTCCACTTTTCATAAGTTGGACCTTCTTTATGTTTCATTTCTAAATTCGCAAGTTTTACTTTTTCAGTTGCACATTGCACGCAATTTCCATGTTGCGAAATTTTATAGAGTTTTCTTTTGCAAGTTTTACATTGCCTTCTAAAAGATTTTCTTGTAACTTTTCTCATGGGGGAAATAAGAGTGGGGTCATTAAAGACTTTATGGTTTTTCCATCTATAAACTTAGGAAATTTTATCTTACCCCCCTGTTACTACTGCCAAGGAAAACATTTATAAATATTATTTTACATTACTTAAAGCATGGTTAAAATTAAAAGTGCTGGCCAAATAGACTCAAATTATAAAGCTGCAATTGGGAGAGTCCCAGGCGCTTATAAAGCAGGTGTTATGGCCACAACTGATTGGCAAGAAAAAGCGAGTTCTAACGAAGCTGAGGAATTATGGAAAACAAAAATTGCTGAGGCTGCTGCGGCAAACCGAAGGCAAAAAGCTGTTAGCCAAGTTTCAAATGCTGAGTGGCAAGGAAAAGCTGCAAATATTGGAGCTGCGAGAATTGGAGCAGGAATGTCAGCAAACGCTGATAAGAGAATGCGAAACTTTGAACCTTTCCGTGCTGCAATAGAAGGTGTTTCTTTACCTCCAAGAACTGCTGACCCAATGGCGAACGTTGATGCAAGGGTTAAACCAATCGTTGCTGCATTAGTTGATACTAAAAAATCAATTAAAGGCTGAGCAGAAAATTTAAAATAATATGGCAGATAAAGAAACTACTCAAGAAAAAGAAGAATTAAATAAGGAAGATTCTGAAGAGATGAATTCAGGACCTTTTGCTAAATACTGATAAGAAAATGAGACTAAGAAAAACTTATTTGGTTGAGGATGTGACTACAACTACAACCGGAACGAAAACTTATAATCTGGATTTTACTGATCCTGTTGTTGCGATTTATCTTGATTTCTTAGGAAAGAGGTTTGACGCTTCTGATACAAATAGACCTTATCTTTTAGAAGACATTGATAAAATTGAAATCGTCGATGGCTCTGATGTAATCTTTTCAACAAGTGGAGACAGAGCAGCAGCAGTTCAACTTTACCAGACAGGAAAAATTAATTTCATGGCTATTTCTGCAAATCATGTAGCAGCTTATAATCGACAGCAAGTTAAACTTCTCTTCGGTAGAAACGAGAGTGATACTGAATTCGCACTTGACTTAAAGAGATTCACTAACCCTCAAATAAAGGTAACTCATTCTTACATCGAGGCTGCTGGAAGTTGGGCGGCTGGAACTCAAACTATGACTATTCAAGCATTAGTCGCAGAAGGTGCTCCTGCTCCAAGAGGATTCTTTATGACAAAAGATATTTATTCATGGACAAAAGCTACATCTGGCGACGAGACAATTGATTTGCCAAGAGATTATCCTTATAGATTTATTATGATGCAAGCTCTACATTGTGCTACTCCTGTTTATGAAGAATTCACCAGGGTAAAAATCTCAGCTAATTATGATGAATTTGTTCCTATCAATGATAAAGGTGAGGATTTAGCTCATGATAACTGGAATCGATATGGAATGTTAAGTCAGCAATCAGAATGTATTGGCGACGGAGCTGATGCTTTGATTAAATGCTGGTATCCTTTTGCTTGGAATTGGGGCGGTGATGTTCAAAGCTGGAATACTGGAGACGAATCTGTTGTTGTTAGACCTTTTTCAGGTTATATCACAGTTGCAAAAAGCGATGGAGTTGCATTAACACCAGGTCAAAGAGGAATTGTCACAGGGCAAGGTTTTGAATTGTTTGACACAGAAGTTATTCCATTCGGAGACCTGATGCAAGAAAGCCACTGGTTTGATCCAAGACCATGGAAATCATTAAGATTGATTTTAACTCAGGCTCAATCAGAAGTCACTTCGACAATAACGATTCAGCAAGTTAGATATTATTAAATCTCAAATAAAGTAAGAAAAAATCCTTACAATGACAAACGATAAAACACCTAAATTAAAACAAGGACATTTAGTAGCGTCAGCTCACATTTGGGATGATAATTTTAATGATTGGGAAACAGCTTGGGAAAAAAGATTTAAAAGACAAAGATTTATTAATTTCTTTGATGCTTTGCCTTTGATAACAACTGATAATTATTATTCTGAGTCATTTTATTGTGCACCTTATGCTAATGCTTTAATTGAAATTGACATCCCTGACACAACAGGAACTCCAACATGTATTTTAATCGCCGTCGAGTGGAGTCATGATAATGCAAATTTCTATAAATATCAGAATGACTTTTATGGTGATTTGCGTTGGGAAGATGTAGGTGCTCCATATAAAGAAAGTTTTTCTCTCCCGGTTTTAGCACCTTATGTTCGATTTAGAACTATTTCTCAAGGAGCATCAGCTCAGGCTTTTTTCACTCTAACTTTAAAATGTATTTTTAATGGTTAGTAATTAAAATAGGAGAATAAAAATAATGACAGAAATCGGGGAACCTGGAAAACTGCAAGAGTTGAAATATTTACTTCAAAGTGTGAACCTTATTGAGACTTGTCAAAACAAGGCATTGATAACTGCTGAAGAAAAAGAAAAATATATTAAAACTCTTAACGATAAAACTCACAAGATAATCGAAGATTTAATTGGAGTGTTGTAAACATGGGATTAATCAAGACGATTAACGTTGTGGGAATTGATAATACACCGACGGGACTTACAACCGACGGAAAATATTTGTGGTTGTGTGGAAATCAAAATAGTAGCATTTATAAATTAGATAAAACAGGAAATTTAATTAGAACTCTTGATGTTGTGGGTATTGATAATGAACCTTTTGGGATTACAACTGACGGAAAATATTTGTGGTTTGTTGGAAGGGAAAATAATAATATTTATCAGATAGATAAATCAGGAAATTTAATCAAAACGATTAATGTTGGAGCAATTGATAATCTTCCTCAAGGAATTACAACTGACGGAAAATATTTGTGGTTGGTTGGAAATCAAAACGATAGTATTTATCAATTAGATAAATCAGGAAATTTAATCAAAACGATTGATGTCGGAGCAATCGATGCAAGTCCTCTGGGGATTACAACCGACGGAAAATATTTGTGGTTGGTTGGAACACAAAATAATAATATTTATCAATTAGATAAAACAGGAAATTTGATTCAGACTATTAATGTTGGAGCAATTGATAGTTCTCCAAGAGGAATCACA
>SDBU01006956.1_pt1 | contig 13183 bp, 14 predicted proteins | sample 2277071 | NCBI WGS metagenome assembly SDBU01 (sample SAMN10397929, study PRJNA504765) | marine sediment metagenome | isolation source: marine sediment core GS08_GC12, 126 cmbsf | place: Arctic Ocean: Gakkel Ridge, Loki's castle | collected 2008 | reverse complement strand
TGGCGAAATTGCCTGACCAGCTCCTGGGAGGCAGCGAGCACCTCTTGCGCCTGTTCCGTGAATTTAGGTGGTTTCATCATGACCAAGCTCCTTTTTTGAACTGCGAAACATTCTTTCAACCGTGTTTACGCACCATGTTGGAGTCAAAATGATGAGATCGGGAAACTTTTTCCTCAACTCTTGAGGTCGAAAATGCCTTGTGTTTCTCGTCAAGAAAATGTCTCTCCCAAAAATATAGTGAGTTGATACATGCATCACATCGCAAAAGGCGTTCTCATTCACTCGCGCTTCCAACGTGCCAAAGTCTGGAAACATCGCATTTTTAAATTTCTCAAAATAGTAATCAATACGTTTCCCATTTCTCGTGGTTCCCTCTCCGTCAAACGTAGCCTCGTTAAACCCTACCATGTTGAAGATCGCAGGTTTCTGCCGAAGAAGCGGATCGATACATAAGTATTGTTCTTCCAGTCTTTCCCTGACGTTTGGGTTAGCTCGCTCAAATTCCTTGATAATCTCCTCAGCCCCGCTCATTTGGACTAAGCCGTTCTCTTGCCATTGTATTAATGCAGCCATGTCCGGCTGCTTCTTCTTATCTAGGCAACTGAAATCGACAGTTATAGTGATTCTGTCGCCATTAGCATATTTCTGCGCGACTCTCTCCATTAGACTCTTCACTTCGTTGCTTCTTTCCTATCGAAATTTCATTTACAGCCCCGCCTCGCCTAGGCGCTTTATCTCCAACTCCATTATGCGCATCCACCGCTCCATCTCAGCCATACGCTCGCCCATCCTCATGATAACCTCGACACCAGCCAGGTTAACCCCGAGGTCATCAATCAGGGTCTTCATCCGGCGTAGCCTCTCAATATCTTCTGTCGAGTAGAGCCTGCGGTTACCCCGCGAACGAGACGGCTCGATCATGCCTGCCCGCTCATAATACCGCAGGGTTTGGGCATGCACGCCGAGCATCCTGGCTGCCACACTTATCACATAACAAGGCTCGGAATCCTCGAATTCCATCATATGTCACCTCCGCAATTGACGCAGATGAAGTGTTCCTCAAGCGCGAATCGCTTTCAACTCCTGGAACAGCTCCTTTTCCCGCTCAGACAACCTATTGGGCAAGACGACCTGGACTTTAGCCAGAAGATCCCCTTTCGAATTGCTGCCTAGCTTGGGCATCCCCTGCCCCGACAAGCGAAACGCCTTGCCATTCTGGGTCTCGGCGGGGATTTTGAGAGCCAGTTTCTTCCCCCCGATGGTGGGAATCTGGACCTCACTGCCCAGAACGGCATCAAGCAGAGACACAGGCACTTCCACATGGAGATCATCCCCCGTCCGCTGGAAACGCTTATCAGCCTTGACAGAGATCAGCAGATAGATATCGCCTGCCTTGCCCCCACCATATCCGGGACCGCCCTTGCCAGCTATCCTAACCTTGGAGCCATTCTTCACGCCAGGCGGTATCTTGACCTCGAGGCGCTTCGGCCGTATTATCCTCCCCACTCCACCACAGGACGGACAACCCTCTCCCTTACAGCTTGAGCATGTCTCTTCAATTTGCGTCTCAAGCATCCGTGTCGCTCCATGATATGCCTCTTCCAAAGACACCTCAACAGGGTATTCATAATCCCGACCGCGCTGAGGGCGGCGGGCTCTCCTACCCCCAAAACCGCCCAGTATCGAATCAAATATGTCTCCGAATCCTCCCTCACCGGGATCTTCGAAGTGGAACGTAGTCCTAGCGCCCCCCTTCGAAAAATTCCGGTCAGGCTGTTGCCGTCCAGCCTGGGTAAACTGGTCAGCGTATTGCCAATTGTCGCCGTACTGGTCATATTTCTTACGCTTCTCGGGGTCGGAGAGTACCTCGTGGGCCTGATTCATCTCCTTGAACTTGGCCTCGGCTGACTTGTCGCCGGGGTTAACGTCGGGATGATGCTTTCGAGCCATCTTTCGATAAGCCTGCTTTATCTCCTTGGCAGTAGCTTTCTTGCTTACACCCAGGATAGCATAGTAGTCCTTCCCCGCCATGTCCTGACCCTCCTTCGATATATTTTAACTTCTGATAATGTCTTTGTCAAGTATTATAGGTAATATTCCTATAATCAGCCGCCTTGTTCGTAATATTGTTGTTAATATTGTTGTAACCTTTCATGATAGATATGTAACATATATCTTGACAATATGGCATAAGACATGTTATATTTACATCAAATCAATCATTCCCCCTGTTTCGCACTGAGCTTGACTCGGCTGGATGGAGCAACATATAATCTGACTTAAGCCATGGATTGTTTGGGGGGAATGAAGTTGATAGTTGATGAGGAGGTGGTCTAGGCTGAACACAGTAGCTCTCCAGACAGTGGGCTGCAAACTCAATCAGGCAGAGACGGATTCGTTAGCTCGCAGATTCCTCGAGGCCGGTTACCAGGTTGTTGCTCCTCACCATGCCACTGATATCTACGTGCTGAACACTTGCACCGTTACCCACATCGCTGATCGCAAGTGCCGCAAGTTGTTACGGCTGGCCCATCGGCGGCGTCCAGACACCTTAATCGTGGTCACAGGCTGCTATGCAGAGAGGACGCCCGCTGAACTAAGTAGCATCGAGGGCGTAGGACTGATAATCGGCAACCGCGATAAGGGGAGTCTATTAGAGATAATCGGGGACAAAGCTAACGGACATAGAGCCCGTAGTCTGCAGGGCAGATCTCAAAGCCTGTCGCTACGCACACGTGCCCTGGTCAGGATTCAGGAGGGCTGCAGCCGTCCCTGCTCATTTTGCATCGTGCCCCTGGTTCGAGGCCCTGAGAGAAGCCGATCCCGAGAAGAGATCATCGCCGAAGTGAAAGCCAGGTTAGCTGAAGGCTACAAGGAGGTGATCCTAACCGGTACCAGAATCGGGCGCTACGGGCAAGACGGAGGCCTGAGTGAGTTGATCGGGCACATTCTCGAGGAAAGCGACATGAAGAGATTGCGGCTTTCCTCGCTCGAGCCCACCGACCTGACCCCTGACCTGCTGCGGCTCTGGGAAGACAGTCGTCTTTGCCCCCATATCCACCTTCCTCTCCAGAGCGGTAGCGACCCAGTGCTGGAACGAATGAGCCGCGGTTATAGCACCGCTGACTACCTGCGGGCGGCACGGCTGGCCCGTGAGGCGATACCGAACCTGGCCTTAACCACCGACATTATGGTTGGCTTTCCCGGCGAGACACAGGAGGAATTCAGCGACAGCTACCGTTTCTGCGAGCGCATGGGCTTCGCCAACATGCATGTATTCCCCTACTCAGCAAGACCAGGCACCAGAGCAGCACTGATGGAAAAGACGGTCGAAGACCGGGAGAAGAGACAACGCATGCACGCCATGCTCGATTTAGCCAAGAGAAGCAGCCAGCGTTTTCGGGAATATTTCTTGGGCCGAAAAGTGGATGTGCTGTGGGAGGGGAACAAAGATGGCAACTGGGTTGGGCTAACCGATAACTATCTCAGGGTATTCCTCCCCAGTCGGGCGGTATTAGCCAATGAGTTGCTGGCGGCGAATCTGATCGCTCAAAAAGAGGATGGACTCTGGGGAGAATTGGCAACCCAAAGACTTGAGTCCTAGAGGGCAAGGGAGGTCTTACTATGACCAATATCGATATATTATACCTGATGCTGTTCTTTCTCTGCTTGCTGCTATCCGGCTTTTTCTCCAGTTCGGAGGTAGCGTTTGTCTCCTTACAAAAGCTACGACTGAGGCACCTGGCTAACACCGAGGGGGGTGCTGCCAAAGAGGTGGCTTTGATGGCAGAGAAGCCCGAAAGATTACTAACTACAATTCTGTTAGGCAATAATTTGGTCAATACTGCCGCTGCTGCTCTAGCTACGATAATAGCGCTGTCAGTACTGGCTGAAGGATACGCAGTGCTAGCAGCTACAGCAGGGGTAACCATACTGCTGCTTGTCTTTGGCGAGGTCTTCCCTAAAACCGTAGCCACCAGATATGGAGAGCGACTGGCCTTTTTCTATGCCACACCGATGAAGATATTGATATGGGTTCTGTTCCCGATAGCCACCATATTCGTCTGGATAGCCGACAAGCTGGCCCGGCTGGTGGGAGCTTCCCCAGTTCGTCAGGTACTGGTGAGCGAGGACGAGATCCGTACCGCCGTCTCCGTGGGCGCTGAGGAGGGAACGCTGATGGAGGCTGAGGCCGAGATGGTAGAGAGGGTTTTCCGTTTCGGCGATCGTCAGGTCGACGAGGTAATGACCCCGCGCCCGGATATCAACTGGGTGGAGAAGGGTACCAAACTCTCCGAGTTCCTCGCCACCTATGCCGAGTCTCCGCACTCCCGCTTCCCGGTATACGAGGATACTATTGACACCGTGGTCGGCGTCCTCTGGATAAAAGATGTTCTCATGGCCCAGGCTAAAGGCACTATCCAACAAGATAGCGTCGTCGATAAACTGGCGCGCCCGGCGTATTTCGTGCCGGAGAGCAAACCTATCGCTGAGCTTTTCGCCGAGATGCAGGAGTCTCGCGGCCAGCTAGCCATGGTCGTCGACGAGTTTGGTGGCACCGCTGGCATGGTCACTTTAGAGCGGTTGCTGGAGGAAATTGTGGGGGAGTTTGGAGATGAGCTGGTCAAGGTGAAAAAAAGCTTCGAGACCATTGACGAGAACAGCTTCCAGATTGACGGCGGGATGAGGGTCGACGACGCCAACGAGAAGCTTGGATTAGAACTGCCTGAAGGGGAATATGAGACAGTCGCCGGCTTCGTCTTGAATGTGCTCGGCCACATACCCAAGGAAGGAGAACAGCTAAAATACAATAACTTGAAGTTAGTGATAACCGAAATGAAAGGAGTCAAGATCGGAAAGATCCTGATCACCAAGGAATAGAGATGCAGCGTTTGCGCATAACCTTCGCCAGAGGCAAAGAGCTGAAGTACATATCGCACCTTGACCTGATGCGCCTATGGCAACGCGCTCTACGCAGGGCTGATATACCGCTCGCCTATTCCCAGGGATTCAGCCCCCATCCCAGACTATCCATCGCGGCACCCCTGGCCATCGGAGTGACCAGCAGCGGAGAGCTTATAGACATTTTCCTCAAGCATCGGGTTTCACCGCATTTTTTTCTGAAATCCCTTAGCAACCAGTTGCCTCCCAGCATCGATATCTCCGAGGTAGCCGAGATAGGCCTGGGGCTGCCTTCGCTCCAATCACAGGTGCTCTATGCTGAATACGAGGTTTGTGTAGACACTGACAAAGAGGCAAAAGGGGTAGAGGCCTCCCTTCGGTCTCTGCTAGCCAAGGATACGTTGCCCTGGCAGCACGCCCGTGACAAAGAGATACGCAAATACGATCTGCGGAGCCTGATCGAGAGCATCTGGCTACTCGATTGTAATCCCCCCGAGTGCACACTCGGAATGCGATTGCGTTGCGACAGCAAAGGTACAGGAAGGCCGGAGCAGGTGACCTTAGCCATGGGAGTTGCTACCCCCCCCCAATCTATCCATCGCACCAAACTAATCCTGGCTCCACAGAATAAACACAGCCCCCGCCTATAGGCCTAGGTATATGTCAGAGCAAGCCGTAGACCCCCAGAGACAAGCACAGGCACGCGAATACACCAGGCTGACGAGGCGCCTTCTATACCTTGAGCTGGCGCTGGGAGCTGCCTTCCTGCTCATTGTCTTGCTCAGCGGGCTGTCCAGCGGGCTGAGGAATCTCCTGGCATTCCCCCAGCCAGCGATGGTTGCCCTCTATTTCCTGATCCTTACGCTAAGCTATACCATCATCTTAGCACCGCTCAGCGTCTATCGCGGCTTCATTCTGCCCCATCGTTACGGCCTCTCACACCAAAGCCGGAGGGCATGGCTGGCCGATGAGGCGAAGGAAATGGGTCTGGGATTGGCTCTGGGTACGGGTTTAGTGGTAGTAATCTATCTATTCCTCCAGGCCTTCCCCCAGACCTGGTGGCTGTTAGCCTTTGCCTTCGTAGCTTTGCTCAGCGTGGTCATGACCAGGCTGGCGCCGGTGCTGATCCTGCCCCTTTTTTTTAAGCTGGAACCTATCAAGGATACGGAACTCAGACAAAGGCTCCTCGGCTTAGCAGAACGTTGCCAGACCAAGGTAAAGGACGTTTTCCAGATCGATTTCAGCAGCAAGATGTCTGCCGGCAATGCTATGCTGATGGGCTGGGGCAACACCAGGCGTATTGCTATCAGCGACACCCTGCTCGTGCACTACACACCGGAAGAGATCGAGGTGATCATGGCTCACGAACTGGGCCATCAACGGCATAAGGACATCGCCAGGCTCATCGTGGCACAGTCAGCGTTGATGCTTCTCGGGTTCTACTTGGTAAACTTGACGCTCAACTGGGCTGTGCCCCGACTTGAGCTCGACGGTATCTCCGACGTCGCTGCGCTTCCCTTGCTGGCACTGGTTCTGGCTGCATTCGCTCTAGTGCTTGCGCCTCTGGTTAACGCCTATAGCCGACGCCTGGAGAAAGCAGCCGACAACTACGCCCTTGCGACCACAGACAACCCCGAGGCATTCGCCACCATGCTCACCAAGCTCACCGATCAGAATTTGACGGAGTCCGAACCCGGCAGATGGGCAGAGATCCTGTTCCACGACCATCCACCATACTACAAGCGTATGGAGCTGGCTCGGCGCTATCGAAGAGAGGGGCAGTTATGAGACTTATCCTAGCCAGGCACGGGGAGACAGACATGAACAGGCTGGGGCGGATACAGGGAATCAGCGACCTGGAGTTAAATGAAACTGGCAAAAGGCAGGCTGAAGCGCTGGCCCAGGCGCTCAAGAACGAGAGGGTGGAAGCAATCTATACCAGCCCCCTGAAGAGAGCCAGAGATACAGCCTGCGCTATAGGCCGTTACCATCAAGTTGAGATTGTACCCCTCTTCGGGCTGAGGGAACTGGATGCCGGCGATGTAGATGGCCTGACGTATAAGGAGATGAGTGCCCAGTATGGCGACTTCCTGGACAAGTGGGTAGAAGACTGCGCTTCGGTGAGGCTTCCTGGAGGCTGCACCCTCCCTGATCTCCAGGATAACGCCTGGGCAGCTATCCAGGAGATCATCGGAAGGCAGAACCAGCAGACAGGGAAGGGCAAAGCGAGCGGAAAAGGGGTCGTGATAGCGGTCACTCACTTCTTCCCCACACTTTCCATTATTTGCAAAGCACTAGGGCTGGAGCTCTCAGAATGTAGAAGGATGAGGCTAGACCTAGCCTCCATGTGCACTATGGACTTCAACCCACCGTGGACGGTGCTCGCTTCGCTGAACGATACCTGTCACCTGAGGAAAGACCACAAATGAGACGCCAACAGCCCCTCCCGAGAAGGGTTTTACGGTTTATCCGGGAGCGCGACCTGGTCAGAGCAAATGAACCCCTGGTAGTCGGAGTCTCCGGAGGGCCCGACTCCGTATGCCTGCTTCACATCCTATCGGGACTCAAACGTACGCTGGGCACGGAGCTTCACATCGCTCATCTGAATCACCTGCTGCGTGGAGCCGAATCGGATGCTGATGCCGAGTATGTATCCTCGCTGGCCCACGAACTGGAAATCCCGGCGACCATCGAAAGGCGGGATGTAAAGGCATACCAGCGTAAACACCGCCTCTCTCTGGAGGAGGCGGCACGAGAGGTAAGATATGCCTTCTTCTCCGAGGTTGCACGTTCACTGGGTACGGACACCGTAGCGGTAGGGCACACCGCTGATGACCAGATTGAGACCATCCTGATGCACCTGGTGCGCGGCACTGGGCTCGCCGGACTTCGCGGCATGCAGCCGCTCAATATCTGGCACCTGCCCAAGGGAGCTAAGCTCAGAATTGCGAGACCTCTCCTCGAAGTGAGGAGAGATGAGACTGAGGCTTATTGCTCTGCCCAGGGGCTATCCCCCCGAATCGATTCCTCCAACAGCTTGCCCACCCAGTTGCGCAACCAGGTCCGCTCTCAGCTCATCCCACTGCTTCTAAGATACAACCCTGATATCGAGATGGCGCTACTCCGCACTGCCCGTGCGGCTGACGCCGACCTGGCCTACATAGACGAGCAAGTATCCCAGCTCTGGGGCCGCGTTGTGAAAGAACGTCCAGAGGGGATTGCCATCGAGAGAGTGGAGTTCTCCCCCCTCGATCCCGCCCTCAAGCGACACCTGATCCGCTCAGCCCTCCAGCGTCTGCTCGGAGACCTTCAGGATATAGAGTCCGTCCACGTTGAGAGCCTGCTTGATGCCATGACCAAGCCGGCAGGGAAAAGGCTTTCCCTGCCCCGCGGCCTGGCCTTCCACGGCGACTACAGCCACGGGCTGATAACGACCAGGGGGGAAATAGACTGTCCCTACCCTCCTCTGGAGGGAGAACACCGCCTTAACGTCCCAGGCGAGACAGAGCTTAGTGGCTGGCGGGTGAGAGGCACCATCCTGGATCATCGCCCGACAGATGCTGACGCGGGGGAACTGAAGGCATATCTTGACTTCGATGTCACCGGCGACGCGCTCACTGTCCGCGGTCGGAGGCGCGGTGACAGGTTTCACCCCCTGGGGATGGAGTTACCCAAGAAGCTCCAGGACTTCATGGTCGACTCGAAGATCCCCCGCCACTGGCGCGATCATGTGCCGCTGGTCTGCTCACCGCAGCACATCCTCTGGGTGGTGGGCTGGCGCATCGACCACCGCGCCAGAGTCACGCCCTCGACCAGGCGAGTGCTCTGTTTAGAATTCGAGCGGACCTAACGCTTGCGCTTTGTCGCAGGCATGTGATATAATTCACACTAACTTAATACGTTCTCCGATCTACTGTGCCTAAAGAAAGATCCACGGCAGGTAGGCGATAGGGTATCGCGGGAAACGGCGATGCCTCCCACGTTTGGAAAGGAGAAAGCAATGGAACAAATAAGACTATGCGCGGGCGCTCAAATGGCTTGGGCGCCTTTCTTATGCCTTCCTTCCCGTTCCCCTCCCCCTCGACACAGCACCCTCGCCTTGTGTAGCGTCGTGACTCCTGTCACGACGGAGAATTCGTTGCCACAGGAGTGGCAACGCTACGAAAAGCCAGAGGTTTAAATACGTGAAAAGGATTCTCATATTTTTAATAGCAGCAGTAATGCTGTTGTCCTTGGTGAGCATGCTCCCAGCATGCAGTGACGAGGGAACAGGTTCTCCCACACCAGCAGCCACAACCTCTCCCGGGGAAGTACCTCCCTTGCCAAAGACGAGCAGGCTGAAGGTCGCTACAACCACCAGCCTCTACGATACCGGGCTGTGGGGTTACCTGGAGCCAATGTTCGAAGATAAGTACGGCGTTGAACTAGACGTACTCTACGCCGGCACAGGGAAGGCCCTCGAGTGGGGGATAAGAGGCGACGTGGACGTTATTACCGTCCACTCCAGGTCCCGCGAGGAGCAATTCGTGGCCGATGGCTACGGTGTAGAACGAGTGCCCTTTGCCTACAACTATTTCCTTATCATCGGTCCTGAGGCCGATCCGGCAGGCATCAGCGGCATGAGTCCAGAGGATGCATTTACCCAGTTTATAGCTGAGGGCGAGTCAATCCCGGACGTCAAGTTCGTCTCCAGGGGGGATGATTCCGGCACAAACGGCAAGGAAAAGGCGATCTGGGCCAGCGCGGGTTACGAATACGAGGATGTCAGAACATCGGGGGGTTGGTACGTAGAGACCGGAAGCGGCATGGGGCCCACCCTCGTGATGGCAAACGAAATGCGGGCCTACACCCTGAGCGATATCGGGACATTCCTGGCTTACCAGGGCGATCTGGAGTTGGTCCCGCTGGTAGATGAAGGGGACATACTGCTCAACGTCTATTCGGTGATCGTTGTAGCCAGTACAAAATATCCAGATATGGCAAACAATTTGGTGGAATTCCTCACATCGGACGAAATACAGGGCCTGATCGGCAGGTACGGGGTAGGCGAATTCGGAAGACCGCTATTCACTCCTTGCGCCGGCCAAGACATGTAGGAGACCATGTCCGAACTAGCTGACGCTTTCGTCACCGCTCTGAAGCTGATTTTCACCGGAGACCCCGAGGTTATGGCGGTAGCAGCCAGAACCTTGGGGATCTCCTGTAGCGCCACGTTTTTCGCAGCGCTGATATCTATTCCTATCGCCTGCCTGATACATTTCAACCATTTCAAAGGCAAAGGCACCCTGATAAGCATCTTGCAGACCTTCTATGCCATACCCACTGTTCTCGTCGGCTTGCTGGTATTCATAATATTCTCCAGAGCAGGACCGCTTGGCGGCTTGGGCATTCTTTTCACCCCCCAGGTCATGGTAATAGGACAGGTTGTGTTGATCTCGCCCCTTATGACCGGACTTACGGTTTCAGCCTTGAGCGGGGTGAGGCCCGAAATCAGGGATACTGCCGTCTCCCTGGGCGCCGGCAGACTCCAAATGGCGCGGACGGTGTTAGTAGAAGCCAAATACGCCACGCTGACCGCCGTTTTGATCGGCTTCGGTCGAGCCATCTCCGAAGTCGGGCTCGCAATAATGGTTGGCGGCAACATCAGAGGCTTCACCAGGACACTCACCACAGCGATGTCACTCGAGACATCTATGGGAAATATCGAGCTTTCTATGGCGCTTGGGATCATCCTACTCTCGCTGGCGCTCATTGTCATCATAATACCAAGCTGGATACAGCAGCGGTCAAGCAGGGTGCAGCAGAGGTAGAAGATGTTGCTGGAAGTGAACGAACTGTGCCAGAGATTCGGGAATAGCGACATATTGAAAGACATCAACCTGGAAGTAGAGCGAGGGGAGACCTTCGTCATAGTAGGCCCCACCGGCTCTGGCAAGACAACATTACTGCGCCTGATAGGCCTCCTGGACAAACCCGCATCGGGTACAATCCGGTTCGGCGGCCGTGAGGTTCCGGATTCTGCGAGGGCCAGGCTGGAGCTACGCAGAAGAATGGCGATAGTCTTCCAGAGGCCCGCTGTGTTCAACGCTACCGTCTACGACAATGTTGCCTACGGCCTGAGAGTCAGGAAGGAGAAAAGAGCCAGCCTGCGCAACAAGGTAGCGAGAGCCCTGGAGACCGTAGGTCTCTCTGGATATGAGAAAAGGGATGCGCAAACTCTCTCGGGCGGAGAAACTCAGAGGGTAGCTCTGGCAAGGGCGATGGTATTTGAACCCGAGCTGTTGCTGCTGGACGAGCCCACAGCAAACCTTGACCCCTTGTCCATATCGAATGTGGAGAGGCTGATATCACAGATCATTCGAGATCTGGACACCACCGTAATAATGTCCACCCACGACATGTTCCAGGGGCAGCGACTAGCCGACAGGATAGGGGTGATCATATCTGGTGAGATGCTGCAAACGGGCGACCCGAGGGAGATATTCAGCAGGCCTCAAAGCAGAAACCTGGCCGAGTTCGTAGGCATCGAGAACATACTCAGAGGAGCGATAGCCTCCAACGAGGACGGCATCGTCACAATCGACACCGACGGCATACCCTTGGAGGCCATATCAAACCTCGATCCCGGCAGCGAGGTGTATGCCTGCATCCGCCCCGAAGAGGTGATTCTAGCACCAGCGAAGGACTTAACCAGCGCCAGAAACACCTTCCCCTGTGAAGTGAGTCATATTGTATTGTTCGGCCCTCTTGCTCGCGTCGAGATTGACTGCGGTTTCCCCCTGGTTGCCCTGATAACTAAGAAATCGGCAGAGGAGATGGGCCTGCAAACAGGAAGCCGCATCTATGCCTACTTCAAGGCCACGGGAGTTCACATCATTGAAAGGTAGGGGGCACCCCGCGTGTTGCCCCTGCGCGAATCGCCTAGTCCACCAGGTTGATAATCGCCACTCCACCCACGACGAGGGCAATAGACGCTATCTTCAAGGCCGCAATGCCCGGGCTGAAGCGCTCATCCAGCACAGTCGGGAAGGAGCGGCTCAATACCAGGGCATAGAGGAAGACGAAAAAAGGCCGGATGCCCATGACAGTGGAGACCAGGGATACGGGCCCCCTTTCGATAGCCCAGAAAGACAGAACAATGCCCACCAGGGCGATGGTCTCGTTGAAGGCGATCAGCGTCAGAGTAGTGCCCCTTCCTGTCATGCCCCACAGATCCCTTAAGACCTTGGGGCGCATAGAGAGGAGGCAGAACACGCCACCGAGGCATATGGCAGTTATCGAATACATATTCCAGAATGAGATATAGTCAGAGGCGTACTTGGTGGCGACGTTAGCCACACCAAAGAGCAGACTGGAGGCTAAGAGCATGACGAAAGACCGGTGCAGCCGAACACCCCGCCCTTGACCCCAGCTCTTCAGGGAGATGAGCACTGCGCCGGCTACGGTCATGAATATCGCCAGCCACTGCAGATAATTCAATGACTCACCAAGCAAGGGCACAGCCAGGATAGCCACAACAACCGGATGGGCGTAGACTACGGGAATAATACGGGTTACCTCTTCGGTACGCATCGCATACAGCATTAAGAGAGCTGCTGCCGTGCGGGTTACAGCCGACACAACGGCCATAAACCAAGGGAAGGCATCTACCCCGCTGACCGGAGGATGGAGGGCAAAAAAGATCAGCCCGAAGCTGAGGTGAATAACGCCCGCCGGAATCAGGAACGTCCAGAAGCTGGGCATCCTCCTCGATATGAGATGGCTATCGACTACACTAACCACTGCCATGAGGGCAGCTACCACCAGGGCAGCGGTAATCCAGGTCACAGTTAATCAAACTCGCTTTCAGAATATCGGTCAGGGCATATCTTAACCTACGTGGAGGGAAATTGATAGCTATGAATCGTGAGGGCACGCGACCCTGGCCAGGTTGCCCGACGTCGGGCAACCTACCCGGCCAACGAGTTACAGTTGTAATAGTACGTGCAATGATCGCACTTTATGTCATTCCTGCGAAAGCAGGAATCCAAGGGAAGCAGGCATGGATTCCCGCTACCTGCTTTCACAGGCACAAGCTACGCGTGTATCTGTCATGAACATGGAAGTGCCCATTAAGAATGATGAAAACGCTGTTTTTGGAATAATTGACGTCCAAGACGCCGTTCGTGGTGAGCCCTTCGGCTTCGCTCAGGACAGGCTTGTCGAACCATGAATGACCCTTCGACAGGCTCAGGGCGAACGGTTTAGATCATATTTTCAGAGAAATGACAAGGGGGAAGGC
>SDBU01006955.1_pt1 | contig 13185 bp, 11 predicted proteins | sample 2277071 | NCBI WGS metagenome assembly SDBU01 (sample SAMN10397929, study PRJNA504765) | marine sediment metagenome | isolation source: marine sediment core GS08_GC12, 126 cmbsf | place: Arctic Ocean: Gakkel Ridge, Loki's castle | collected 2008 | reverse complement strand
GTACGCTAAAAATTGCTTAAATTTAGACAAAAAGCAAATCTTTAAGAACAAGGAGTAAAAATTGCCACCTTGACTTGCACCGTAGGATAAAATCATAGCCCGAAAAAGTCCAAAAATGATTTTTTGCCATAAAACAGCTTAGTTTACCGAATCTGGGTTAATAATATAGTTGCGCCAAGGGAGAGGCTTCGAACACTAAAATGTGCCATCAATCAAAGGGGATTCGTTCACATTATTGAAGCGCACAATGGCCTTGGTGCGGTGATCGGCGAGACTACTCAGGATTATATAAAGGACGGGTTCCTACAAAAATATGAGCAACATTATGAAATATCTTAGGAGATTTTTATGAAAGTAATAATCATTGCTGCTGGATTAGGAATGCGGTTGAGTCCATTGACTGATAATGAACCAAAATGTTTGTTACCTATTGGCGGTAAAACAATTTTGCAGAGGCAGTTGGAGACGTTGAAAGAATGTGGCATTGACGATATTGTAATCGTCCGGGGCTACAAGAAGGAAATGATAACCTATCCTAATGCTCGATATTACTACAATGATAATTATAGAAATAACAATGTTTTAGCATCGTTATTTTATGCTGAAGATGAGATGGAGAGAGGTTTTGTTGTCTCTTATTCGGACATTTTGTATGGGCGAGAGATTGTGGAAAAACTATTAGCAAGTAGAGCCGACATTTCTGTAATCGTCGACACCAAATGGAAGGAGGCTTATAAAGGTCGAACAGAGCATCCAGTTACCGAAGCTGAGAAGGTCTTAGTTGAAGGTGACAGAGTAATCAAAATAGGAAAAGATCCAATCAATGCAGATGAGGCATATGGAGAGTTTATAGGATTGGCTAAGTTTTCTGTTAAAGGAGCGGAGATATTGAAAACCAATTATCGAAGGCTAAAAGAAGAGTTTTCTGGTAAACGATTTCAACATGAAAGTAGGATATTTGGAAAAGCCTATTTAACCGACATGTTCCAAGAGCTGATTGATAGAGGCTATACTGTGAAAAATGTGGATATTGAAGGTGGATGGTGGGAGATTGACACTGTTCAAGATTACAGAAGAGCTAAGGGAACGGAATGAATTCTACCTCAGAGAAAATGAGATATTGGAGAAAGAGAATTCTCTGGACGACATGGATTACCTATGCTGGTTTCTACTTAGCTAGGGTGAATATGTCCATTGCCCTTCCGGAAATTATGAAAGAGTATGGGATTTCAAAAACAGTAATGGGTGGAGTCTTGACCTCCTTATTTATCTTTTACGCGGCTGGTCAGTTTATCAATGGACAATTAGGTGATAAATTCGGTCCTCGGAAGTTAATCAGTATTGGCATATTGGGGTCGGTCTTGTTGAATATCATATTCGGCTTTAGTAACGGTGTGGTGATCGCGATGATGGTGATCTGGGGTTTAAATGGCTACTTTCAATCTATGGGGTGGGGACCATCTGTGAAAATGGTAGCCAATTGGTTCCCTAAAAAAGAGAGAGGAAGAGCAGGAGGGATTTTAGGAAGTTCTTATCAGATAGGCAATGCAGTCTCATGGGGATTGGCTGGACTTGTGATTGGTCTTTGGGGATGGAGATGGAGCTTTTGGATACCCGCGATTATATTTGCACTGCTTGGTTTACACTGGTTTATCAGAGCGAGGAATGCTCCTGAAGAAATAGGTTTACCAACAATTGAACAAGAGAATCATACAGAAATTGACAATATAACTATTAAAAAAGACCACCACTTGGGTTTTCGATATACTCTGAGGCAGACTCTGCTAAACCCGAGGGTCTGGATTATTAGTTTTGGGCTATTCTTTTTGAACATAGTAAGATACGGATTTCTCAGCTGGGCACCAACGTATATGTTTGAGGTTCAAAAGGCTACTATCTCGACAGCAGCCTTCAAAGCGATAGCCTTTCCTTTAGCTGGATCTGTGGGAGCCTTTTTCGCTGGCTGGTTCTCTGATAGGTATTTTAAATCAAGAAGAGCTCCTATATCGGTGATTATGCTCGTCTTTTTAGCCATCTTTATTGGGTTATATCCCCAGATTCACAACTGGGTGTTGAGCTTCATATGTCTAATAATAATAGGCTTTTTCACCTTCGGTCCTCACGTAATGATGGTGGGAATAATGCCTATGGATATCGGAACCAGAAAGGCATCTTCTTCAGCAGTAGGTTTTATTGATTCCTTAGGATATGTTGGTGCATCCTTAACAGGGGTTGGGACGGGGTGGTTATTAGATAACTTTAGCTGGAACGCAGCTTTCTACTTCTGGCTGATATCTGCAGTTATTGCAGCGGGGTTAATGTTATTCCTTTGGAACTATAAGCCAGAAAAAACCGAGTATCAGTAAGTCAATTCAGGTATAAAAAAGTCTATTAATGCTTAAAATATCTTTAGTCTCTAGTACCGATTTTAACCTTTATCTCTTCAAGATGGGTTTGATTAAAGCTCTTTTGGAGGAAGGCTATAAAGTAGACCTTATCTGTTCTTATGGAAAATATATAGAGAAACTTGAGAGAGAAAACATTCAGCATAGCCCTATAGATATAGACAGAAAGGGAACAAGTCCCTTAAAGGATTTAAAGACGTTATGGCAGTTCTACAGAATATTTAAAAAAGAGAAATTTGATGTAATCCACAGCTTTACCATAAAGCCAAATATATATGGAAATATAGCTGCAAAATTTGCGAAAGTTCCCATAGTTATAAATTCCGTTACAGGATTAGGATATGTCTTTACCGAAAAGGGATTTAAGAATGATATTTTAAAGTGGATAGTTATTAATCTTTATAGAATAGCTTTTAAGTTCTCGAATAAAGTGATATTTCTAAATCAGGACGATCTTGAACTTTTTGAAAGATATAAGATAATAGACCACCACAAAGGGTCAGTAATAAAAAGTGAGGGTGTAAATACAGAGAAATTTTCTTCCCAAAATATAGACAAAACAAGAATAGAAAAGATTTACGATGAGTTAGAGATATCTCGGCGTCACTCACGGGTAATTATTACCCTCATTGCCCGCATTATCTGGCATAAAGGAATAAAGGAGTTTGTAGAAGCAGCAAAGATCCTGAAAGCAAAATATCCTGATGTCTTATTTTTATTGGTTGGCCCCTTCGACATAGGAAACCCTGCCACAGTTTCTAAAGAATACATAGAAGAAGTAGAAAAACAAGGATTAATAAAATATATAGGAAAAAGAGAAGATATAAGACAAATTCTACATATTTCAGATGTGGTGGTTTTGCCCTCTTATTATAGAGAAGGAATACCCCGAGTATTGTTAGAAGCAATGTCTATGGAAAAACCTGTAGTTACAACTGATGCAATAGGATGTAGGGAAGTTGTGGAAGAAGACAAAAACGGTTTTTTAGTACCTATAAAGGATTATACTGCTTTAGCTTATAGCATTGAAAGGCTAATTGATAATGAAGAGCTTAGAGTTAGGTTTGGTAAATATGGAAGAGAAAAAGTTTTAGAAGAATTTGATGAAAGAATAGTTGTAAAAAAGATAGTGCAAATTTATGAAGAGCTTATTAAAAATAGTTCGAAGTTCTGAGGTTCGGAAAATCGGATTTTAGCCCCTGAAATCCGCATAAGTTCGAACATAATTTATTGTGATTGATTTTTCTTTTCGGAAATTTCTGGTATTAACAGCCTTGGAGTTAGAACTCTCATTTAATGTGGAATTACAAGAATAATTTTACTTACTAATCACAAAAAATATGCTCAATGACTTTCAAAAATGTCGAATATTCCATGCCTCTGAACTTATCACTCAAAAGGAAGTATGTTACTACATTGATCGGGGAAAGAGGCTAGGGAAATATTTCAGAAAAGTGTAAAAAGAAGGGGATAGGGGGATTATGGATAAGTCAAATGCAAAAATTTCTGAAACGGCAGATTGATTTGTGGATATCATTGATAGGGTTAATCATCTTATCTATTTCCTTTGTTATTATTGCTGTGGCTATTAAATTTGATTCCAGGAGGTCTGTGTTTTTTGGGCAGGAGCGTGTCGGTAAGAACGGTCGACTATTTAAGACGTGGAAGTTCCGTACTATGATCGAAGGGGCAGTAAATAAGGGATTAGGTTATAATGTTGCCAAGGATGACCCGCGTATTACAAAAGTTGGCCGAATATTGAGAAACTGGGGTTTAGATGAGCTTCCTCAGTTGATCAATGTTCTCAAAGGCGAGATGAGTATTGTTGGCCCAAGGCCGACTTTAAAATATCAGGTTGATCAATATAATGATTTCCAACGTAAAAGGTTGCTAGTCAAGCCTGGTATCACTGGCTGGGCCCTGACCCATGGGCGTAATCTCCTAAGTTGGGAAGAGCGGATTAAGCACGACGTTTGGTATGTGGAGAACTGGTCTCTGTGGCTTGATTTCAAAATCATGCTTAAAACCTTATGGATTATTTTGATTGCTCGTAAGGGAGTATATAGTGAAAGAGGGGTTAACTACGATTTTGTTAGTGATAATGAATGGGTAAAAACTAAAGAGAAAAATAAATCAATGGATATAGAAGGCGGAGATGAGTTTTAACGTCTTGTTTACAAGCATTGGACGTAGAGTTTTTTTGGTCCAGCATTTTAAGAAGGTATTGTTAGATTTAGGGTTGGAGGGAAAGCTTGTTGGAACTGATATGTCGTTTTCAGCACCTGCAATGCATGTGATAGATAAAAAATACCAAATCTGTAGGGTTATGGATAGAGATTATGTGCCACAACTACTGGATATTTGTGAGAAAGAAAATATCAAGCTACTTATTCCATTGATAGATACTGAGTTGTCTGTCCTTGCGGAGCATAAAGATCAATTTGGGAAAATGGGGATTACAGCTCTTATTTCAGACCCGGAAGTCATCCAGATAACGATGAATAAATATAATACCTATAATTTTTTTGTAAAATATGGCATTGATACTCCGCAGGTTTTCGGTGTAAATGAGGTATTGGAAAAGAATAATATTAATTATCCTTTATTAATGAAACCAGTGGATGGTAGTGCAAGTAAAGGGATAATTAAGATTAATAACAAGAAAGAGTTAAAATTTTTCAAAGAGCGTATCCCAAATGCAATACTACAAGAATATATTGATGGTTATGAATACACCTTGGATATTTTAGCTGATTTTAGCGGCAGAGTCAGATGTGTCGTTCCACGAAGACGCCTTGAAGTTCGAGCTGGCGAGGTAAGTAAAGGGGTGACTGAGAAGAATGAGAAGATCATTAGAACAGGTAGAAAAGCTGTAGAGGCGCTGAAGTGGGCAATTGGCCCAATTACCGTCCAAGGGTTCTTAACTAAAGGAGGTGCACTTAAACTCACAGAGATTAATCCTCGATTTGGTGGGGGGCATCCCTTAGCTATAGTAGCTGGAGCAGATTATCCTCGATGGATCATTGAGATGATATTGGGGAGAGATCCTGAGATTAAACTAGATAGTTGGGAAGATGGCCTTGTCATGCTTAGATATGATGAAGCTATCTTCGTTAAAAGAGAGGATATCGAATGATAAAGGTAATCGCTTTCGATTTGGATGATACTTTGTATTCAGAAAGAGAATATGTGCTCAGTGGGTTCGGAGCCGTATCGAAACTAATAGAAGGGCGATTCGGTATCAAAGATTTTTATCCGGTGCTTATTGAGATATTCAACGGAGGCGAAAGGAAGAAGGCTTTCGATATCACTCTCAAAAGGTTCGGGATAAAATATGATGAAGTCTTAGTTCAAGATATGGTTAATCATTATCGAGCACATTTTCCAAATATCAGACCATATGATGATGTAGTGCTAACGTTACAGCATTTAAGACAAAGACATCATCTTGCATTGATCACCGATGGATATCTTCAGGTGCAAAGGAACAAAATGAGAGCGCTTAATATACAACGGTTATTTGAAAGGATTATTTATACTGATAAATATGGTAGAGACTACTGGAAACCTAATCCATTGCCTTATGAGTTGGTAGGGAAATATTTTTTAGTAGAAGGGAATGAATGTGCTTATGTTGGAGATAATATGGAAAAGGACTTTATTGCTCCTAATAAAATGGGTTGGTTGACGGTCCAGATAAAAAGGGAAGAAGGGCAGCACTTGAATAATATTGACAACGATGATTGCAGGCCTCAGGTAAGAATTGACAGCCTAAACGATCTAAGAATAATCTTAGAAGGAGAATAGCAAAATGCAAGTTCCTCTATCACAACCCAATATCATAGATAAGGAAATTGACGCTGTTATTTCGGTTTTAAAAACTCCATATCTCGGCTTAGGGCCTAAACTCCCAGAGTTTGAAGAGAAGATTGCCAATTATATAGATATTAAGTACGCTGTTGCTGTTAACAGTGGTACTAGTGGGCTACATCTAATAATCAGGACTTTGGGAATTAAAGAGGGAGACGAGGTAATTACCACTCCTTTTAGTTTTATCGCTTCTAGCAATTGTATTCTCTTTGAGAAGGCAAAGCCAGTCTTTGTTGATATAGATCCCAAGACTTTGAATATTGATTCTAGGCGAGTTGAGGAAAAGATAGGTGACAAGACGAAAGCCATTTTAGCAGTCGATGTTTTTGGGCAACCTGCCGAATGGGATATGCTGAAGAGGACCGCTAAAAAATATAATCTAAAGCTCATCGAGGATTCAGCCGAAGCTATTGGAGCAGAATATAAAGGAGTGAAAGCTGGAAATTTTGGTGATGCCGCTGTTTTTGCTTTTTATCCTAATAAGCAGATAACAACTGGTGAAGGTGGAGTTATAGTTACTAATGATGAAAAAATAGCGAAATTTTGTAGAAGTATGAGGAATCAAGGTAGGGGCGAAGGTGATGGTTGGCTGCAGCACGAGAGGCTAGGGTATAATTACAGGATAAGCGATATAAACTGCGCATTAGGCATTGCTCAGTTGGAAAGACTGGATGAGATTCTCGAGAAGCGGGAAAGAGTTGCCCAGATGTATAATGAGAGGTTAAAAGACCTAGAAGGAGTGAAGATACCTTACGTCTCCTCATGCGTAAAGATGAGCTGGTTTGTTTATGTGGTACGACTTAATGATAACTACACCCAGAAGGATAGGGATAGAATTCTGGGAGAGCTAAAGAAAAGAGGGATAGGTTGCAGCAATTACTTTCCTCCCATTCACCTTCAGCCTTTCTATAGAAAGATGTTTGGTTACAAAGAAGGAGATTTTCCCATTACGGAGAAAGTTTCAAAATCTACTATTGCTCTTCCTTTTTATAATAATTTGAGGGAGGAACAGATCGATTATGTGTGTCAGAATTTAAAAGAGATCCTGGGAGAGATTAAGTGAGCTTTACCAGAGTATTCAAAAGGTGGAGAAGAGGTGTGGTTATCTTTTCAGACCTGGCTATAATTGTTTTCACCTTTTATCTAGCCTTCTGGATTCGCTTTCTGGATGAGGGATTTCTCTTTCCCAAGTATCTTCCCATCTTTAAGCAAGCCCTGCCTTTGGTAGTTGTAGTCTATTTCATAAGTTTTCTTTTGTGTGGTCTATATAAAGGGCTTTGGCGTTATGCCAGTGTTAATGAGCTAATAAGAATATCTAAGGCAATAATGGTGGGTGCTCTTCTAGTTGTGGTAGGGATGGTATTTGTTCTGGGTCTGCGGGCTTTCCCTCGCTCGGTATTCATAATCCAGCCTCTGTTGTTGTTTTTTGCGGTGGGGGCTAGCAGACTGGGAATAAGGGTTTATAGAAGGATTTTGCCAGTGTTAATTTCGGGTGTATCTGATTACAAACGGGTTGTCCTGGTGGGAGCAGGAGATGCTGGAGAGATGATGCTGAGAGAGATTCAAGGGCATCCTGAACATAGGTATAAGGTGGTAGGTTTTGTTGATGATAATGTGAAAAAGATAAATAGAGATATCCATGGGGTAAAAATCCTGGGAACCGTTGATGAACTTTCCAGAATAGTGAGGGAAAAATATATCGATGAAATAGTCATTGCCGTCTCTTCGGCTACAAGGGAAGAAATGCGCAGGATTATTGAGGTTTGTAGTAGGACTAATCTTCCCTACAAGACTATTCCCTCTCTGTCTGATGTTGTTGATGGGAAAGTTTCCTTCAACCAGATTAGAAAAGTAGAAGCAAGAGATTTGTTGTCTCGAGAGGTAGTAAAGCTGGATTCAGAGCGAATTTCACGTTATGTTTTGGGCAAGAGAATCCTGATTACAGGGGCAGGGGGATCTATTGGCTCTGAACTTTGTAGACAGCTAACTCGATTTAATCCCCAATTGCTCATTCTATTTGGTCGGGGAGAGTTTAGTATTTATAACATCGAAAGGGAACTGAGGGAGAAGTACTCTTCTACAGAGGTAACTACAGTGATTGGTAATATAAAAGATGAGAAAAGAACTCGCTTCATCTTAGGTCGTTATGAACCCGAGGTTGTCTTTCATACTGCTGCCCACAAACACGTTCCTTTAATGGAGGTTAATCCTTGTGAGGCGGTAAAGAACAATATCACCGGAAGTAGGATATTGATGGAGGCGGCTGAAGAGTATGGTGTGAGGCACTTTGTCCTCATCTCTACTGATAAGGCAGTTAATCCTGCTAGTTTTATGGGGGCTTCCAAAAGGGTGGCCGAACTGTTGTTGCAGGCTACAGCCGGGGAGAGTAAGTGTAGATTCTCGGCAGTAAGATTTGGCAATGTTCTGGAGAGCAGGGGAAGCGTTATCCCCTTATTGAAGGAACAAATTGAAAAGGGAGGGCCACTTATGGTAACTGATTCAAGAGTAAGCCGCTATTTTATGACTACTTCGGAGGCAGCTCAGTTGGTTATTCAGGCTGGTGCAATGGGTAAAGGGGGAGAGATTTTTGTCCTGGATATGGGCAGCCCCATAAAGATAATTGACCTGACACGGGACCTTATTAGACTTTCTGGCTTTCAGCCGGAAAAGGATATCAAAATAGAGATAACCGGTCTTCGCCCGGGAGAGAAGCTATGCGAAGAACTTGTGGCTAAAAACGAGAGGACTGAGGCTACCTGGCATGAGAAGATATTGCTTATTGAACCCAACCAGATGGATGTAAGAGAATTGAGGGAGAGAGTTGCAGAACTAGAAAATCTAGCCGCTGAAGAGGATATCCAGGGAGTAACCAAAAAGATTAAAGAGATTGTGCCAGAGTTTAGCCATCAGGCTTGACCCATGCTCTGTCTCTTTCTGGTGAAAAGGCATAAATAAATTTTGAAGCTACAAGCTGTTTTTGTCCTGGGCAATAGGAGATAGTGATGCAAGTTGTAAAAGGACATAAGTTGCGCTTTTTGGGGCTAGCTTCTTTTGCCAGCGCTATCTTGTTTTTTCTTGCCTCAAAAATGGAATTTCTCCTGCCGGTGCTTATTTCGGCCAGGAGCAGCCTGGATATCTTTCATGAGATGAGTTTTAGTATTGGCTGGCTCTCCAGAATTAATCCTGCCTCCATATTGGCCTTATTTATCATAATGGGAGGTTTAGTCTATATATTAACTCATATCAAGAGGCGAAAGTTTCAGTTTGATATTATTTTAGAAATGCTCTTGTTCTGGCAAGTTAGCCTCTTATTCTGGGCCATTTTAGCTCCCTTTAATGTTCCACACTCGGGGAGTGTGGTCATTAGAGAATTGGTCCGCTCATTTACTATATTGATGATTTATTTTCTAGTTTTCAATTATGCGACGCCGGAGAATTATAGAAGGTATGTCCGGTATATATTTATCTCACTTGTCGTACCGATGGCCCTGGGATTCTATCAGATCGTAACCAGGTCTGCTCCAGCAGATCGAATTTACGGAACTCTGCCTTGTTCTAATGCGTTTGGTTTTTACCTGGTTTTATTTATTAATCTGACCCTGTGGCGGTGTCTGGTAAGTAAGCGTAAGGTCTTTTGGGCACTTCTTCTAGTTCTCCAGGTAATTCTCCTTGCGAGAACCTTGAGCACGACCGCTATAATACTTCTTCTTTTTTCCGCCCTTCTCTGGCTTCTCAGAGTAAGAAGATCTATATGGATTGTGCTGGTTATAGTGCTTGTTTTTATGGCTTTTCCCTCCATCCGGACGAGGGTCTATAACAGGGTGCAAAGAAAGATTTCCCAATGGGAAATAGTCTTTCTTGATAGGGAGGGGGGGAAACTCCCTATTCGGTATGTAATCTGGCGTGGGCTGATAGAGAAGTGGAAAGAGCAACCTATCCTGGGTTACGGACTTTCGACTCTGACAGCGGTGAATCCGACGCCTGTGCCAGTTGCCGCGAGGTATCCAGTGGGATATCCCAAAGAGACTGAGCCGGTTCCAGCAGCAGCCCACAACGATTACTTGCGGTACTTGGTTGAGCTGGGCGTGGTCGGTCTGTCGGTTTATCTCTTTTTCCTGGTCATGGTGGGGCGGCGTCTTTTAGCTCTTTATAAAGTGGCAAAGAGCCAGGAAACGAAAAATCTAGCTTATGCAGTCTTGGTGGTTTTCATTGCCTATTTGATTGGGAGTTTTGTGCAGAACTATGCCGGGGCTACGGCTTTTCATTTCTATTTCTGGGCAGCAGCCGCTATCTTATCAAAGAGGGTGATGCAGGAGCAAAATAGCTCATAGCCAGTTAGCTCATAGCTGATAGCTCATTGCTCATAGTAAGTTCAAAACCAAATATCAAATACCTGATAGAAAATTCAAACCAAAGTTCAAAAGAGCTCGTAGCAAATTCAAAATAAAGTTCAAAATAGCTCATAGTGTCAATTAAGCTATCCAAGTCTTTTTTTGCTGAAGGGATAGGCTAGAGCGAAAATGGCTGTCGTAGTGAAATCTTTGGCTACACCCGTGGTGTGGATACTCTTTCTCTTGGTTTGTAGTATATGGATTCTAAGGGGGACTCGAAAGCAAAAATTCAAATACGGTTGGTATTTGTTAATAGTTGCAACATCTATTTTGTATGCATTGAGCCTTCAGCCGGTTTCATCAACTTTAGCTTATCTTCTGGAGAAAGACTATCCTCCTCCTAGAGCCGAGGAGCTTTCAAAAATAGACATTATGGTCATTTTAGGGGGAGGGGTGCTTCCAAGCTGGAGCGTGCGAGAAGAAGCAGAGCCGTCAGGAGTGAATTATTCGCGGGTTGCTTATGGGGTAGAGTTTTTTCATCGCTCCGCGGCAAAGTATATTGTGGTATCTGGAGGAGCCGGACCCTTTGGCAGGGAAACAAATGCAGAGGTAATGAAAGAGTTAGCTATTAAATTGGGCGCCTCAGCAGATAGGATTTTAATGGAGCCTTATTCTTCAACAACCTGGCAGCATCCTCAGGAACTGATAAAACTTCTCAAAAAACCAGAAGATGAGATTACCATAGGTTTGGTTACCTCTGCTCTTCATATGAGGCGGAGTTTGCTGATTTTTAAAAGATACTTTCCCAATGTTATTCCCCTTCCCTGTAATTACCTTTCTAATCCGGTGAGGTTGAATGAATATTTAATTATCCCCTCGGCAAATGCTTTCTTTCTTAGTGCCAATGCCTTTCATGAGCTAATTGGCATTGTCTGGTATAAGGTGAGGATGATGTGGAGCCCAAATTTGACAAATCATTAGGCTCTCTTTAGGGAGAGGCTGGCTGTGAAGAACAAAGATAAGAGGAGTTGGTGGAAGGGAATAATATTTGATTTCAGGGGCGACTTTCTGCCTGTTCTTTTCGGGAATATCGGCTCGCGTTTTTTGAATATGGTATCGTTTATCTTTCTTGCCCGGTGGTTAGGACCAGGTGAATTTGGCAATTTCTCCATAATCTATTCCCTAATGATGCTTTTAGGCCAGATGCCTTCCGGCCTGGATCAAGCATTTATCAGGCATTATTCTCAAGCTGATGTTTCTGAGAAGAAGGTCTATAAAGAAGCTCACCTTCTTCTCAAACTTATCTTTTTTGTGGGCTTGATAGTTGTGGCTATCCCGGCATCGAGAGTTCTGGCAGAGAGATTCTTTAACAATCCGAAGTTATCTTTTCCGATAAATCTATCCTTTTGGGGTGCCGGGTTCTACATCCTTTTTATGAATCTACCCTCCTACCTGCAGGCCAGGCAATTGTTTCTCAGGCTGGCTATGTCCTTACTCTTATACAATCTCTTCATTCTTGGTGCCATTTTTAGTTTGCACCTCATTGAGGAAAGCACTGACTACCTGGGATATTTTTTGACTGTTATTGCAGGCTCCCTCTTCTTTGCTTTGATTGCTATCTATTTTCTGCTAAGACCCTCATTAGGTAGGCGAAGGGAAGGGATTAAATTGCTCTGGGAGAAGGCAAAAAATATCTTTCATTTTGGTAAATGGATTCTCCTTGCGGGGGGAATGTACGTATTGTTTCAAAGAATCGATCTATTACTACTAGCTCACTTCACCCCTGTGGAGGTTGTGGGAACTTATTCAGTGGCGGTTAGGGGCTCGGCCATTTTTGCCATTTTTATGACATCTTTTGCCACCATTACCTTTCCCAGAGCCTGCAAGATAGCCAGCAGAGAAGATTTTGCGGACTACATATCCAGAAGCACAAAATTAATTGCCCTTCTCCTATTATTGAACCTTTTGATGATCCTTTTCTCTAGACAGATAATCTTGATAATCTTTGGGGCGACCTATCTAGCAAGCGCCCAGACTCTCAGGATATTGCTTTTGGCGGCCATTCCCTTATTGTTCACTATTCCACTTTCAAACCTCTTTTATACTGCCAATAGGCCGAAACTGATTGTCTGGCTAAATTTAGTAGAACTTCTGACAGCAGTACCGCTCTGTTACATTTTGATCCCCAGGTATTCTGCCCTGGGAGCGGCGTTTGCTTTGCTCGTTACCTATTCGGTGGGCTTGCTCTATACTCTAGTAGTGTTGATACTTCCTTCTTTCAGGAAGAGTCTGCCTTTTAGAAAAGAGAATAGGAGTACAGGCAATTAGAGATTGCTTCGTCGCTTCGCTTTTCGCAATGACGACTTAGGAAAGGGAGCAGGAGTGCAGGAAGCTAGAGATTGCTTGGTCGCTTCGCTCTTCGCAATGATGACTTAGGAAAGGGAACGTAAGTACAGGTAATTAGAGATTGCTTCGTCGCTTCGCTCCTCCATTAGACTATGTAAGTGTAGAAAATATTGTATAATGGGACACAGATCTTTGATATAGAACCGAATAGAGAGTCGATTAAGTCTAATGCT
>SDBU01006954.1_pt1 | contig 13187 bp, 22 predicted proteins | sample 2277071 | NCBI WGS metagenome assembly SDBU01 (sample SAMN10397929, study PRJNA504765) | marine sediment metagenome | isolation source: marine sediment core GS08_GC12, 126 cmbsf | place: Arctic Ocean: Gakkel Ridge, Loki's castle | collected 2008 | reverse complement strand
GTAAAAAGGACTCCAAGAAGTATGGTAGCTTGGTTCGATATGGTAAACGATTGGTATGATTCTATTGAAAGAGATATGAGGCTCTTAAGTTTGAGTGATGATGCTGATGCAACGCTAAAGGCATTTAGAATGAACCCACAATCCTGTAACAACTTTATGAGGATGTGCATGTACCATGACTTCTGTAATGCTTGGTCTAATCCTTTACAAAGGTGTCACAAATGTCCTCCAGGATTTATAGTAGAAAGGTGGAATCCTGCTGATGTTAGCGGAGGGCAGACTGAAATGGTAGGTGGTAAGATTGTAAAGGATAAGTCATGAGAGTAGATACAGTTAAAAAAGCTAATAATCTATTGGGTCAAATCAGTTTTGTTAAAGAAGAGTTAAGGAAATTGGACAATAAAGATATAAGAATAGTGATTGACCACAAAGAGGCTGGACCAAATATTACTGCTGACTCTTCATTTATCTTACCAGTTGTAAAGATGAGTAAGGTTAAGTTTAATAAACAATTAGCTGAATTAAACCAACAGTTTGAGGAGCTAAAATGAAGATAACAATGGAAGACCTTGAAAGACTCGAGGCACTTGATAAGAAAATAGAAGAGATGCTTGATGAAAGAGGAATCTTTAAGATTACTGCTACTAATACCTTTGGTAATGTTATAGAGATAGGTCAGGAATTACTTTGGTTATCATCATTTCTTTATAAGCTCCTTCGTGACATTACACAGAAGTATGAAGATAGTGTTAAAAGGACAATAAAGATTCTTGATAGAATAAATAGTAGAATGAAAAAATAATTGGATAGTCTGGTTGTCCGAAATGTGGACAACTAGGCTTATCATTAATAATAAGGAGCTGTTATGTTAAGTGATGAACAGAAAAGATTGGTAGCTGTATTGAAGGCAGACCGCCTCCCCGCTATACCCCCTGATGATTTTAAAGGTAGTGTTGCTGACTGGCACTATGCCTTACATGAATCAGGTATATGGGATGGGAAAGACCCTGCGGATATTTGTGATATTACAATTAGCGGAGCAGACTATAACATAATGCTACGCATCTGTGAAGATTAATGCGTAGAAGAAAGGAGAAACCTTTAGTTACACAATACGAAAAATGCAAGAAGGCTAAACATAAGACTGAGCTACAAGAGCCTGAGATGGCTCACATAGATGGCTCTAACATATATTGTCTAGACTGCAAAAGAATTATAGGATTTATGACAGCAACTAAAAGTGGAAGAATAAAATAAAGGAATAATAAAATGGAAGGAAGTATAACCAGTAGTAAGAAAGCTGAGGAGATACGTGCCCTCTATATGAAACAAAGCAGTGGAGACAACTTCACTGCTTTAGTAATGTCAGAGTTTGGTATGGGCAAGACCTCTTTCATCTGTACAGGGCGTAAGCCCATATTGATAGATAGCTTCGACCCTCGTGGTACGGTAGTTGTGGAGACACTCTACCCTGAACTTATAGAGAAAGGCGATATACTGATACGAACCTTTTGGGCTGAAACAAGCAAAGCGCCAACTGAATATCTAAGATGGGAGCATATGTGGATGAAGGATATTAACAGTGGCTTCTTTGACAAGATTGGAACGTATGGTATAGATAGTGCAACTACTTTTATTGACGCTTTATCTTACCAAGTAGCAAAGAAACAGGGCAGGAAAGAAGCTAGACTTGCAATACAAGATTACATCCCTATCTACAATACATTAAAGGATATAATAAAAAATACTAGTAGTCAGAAGTGTGATTTCATACTAACCGCTCACCTTGTTATGATGCAGGATGACCTGACTAGTGTGGTAAGGGCTGAGCTTGATACCTACAACAAACTGAGAAGTCAAGTACCCCTTCTGTTTACAGAAAAGTATGTACTATTAAGTAAGGAGACTTCGAAGGGTCTTGAGCGACAGCTCTTAACAGAAGACCAATCAAGGTATAGGGCAAGTACACAACTTGGAGCAGGAGGAAAGCTCGACCCAATAGAAAAACCTGATATTAAACATATACTTAAAAAAGTTGGAAGAAGTACTGAAGACAAGCCATCTCTGTTCCTAAAGTAATCGGAAAGACTGGCATTAATAATGAATAAAAGAAAAGGAGAGATATAATGGGTTTACTAGACCTACATCTCGATAAAGTACCTGACCAAAAGCCTGTCACAGGTGGTGAGGAATATAAATTAACCATAAAGACTGCTGAGCAAAAGGATAGCAGTACAGGGAAACCTATGTTAGCGGTGATGTTTACAGTTAATGACCATCCTGACGCACCACCAGTGTTTCAGAACTTTATGCTTCCTACAAAGGAAGATGATAAGGCTATAAAGAATATGAAACTGAGACGGATAAAAGAGTTCGTTGTGGCTTTGAGCAAAGACCCTTCGGAACCTATAGAGCTTGATGACCTGCCTGGTGAAGACCTTTGGGCTATCCTTAAATTGGATAGTGATGCTACCTATGGTGATAGAAATATCATTGGTAAGTTTATAAACCAAGCTTAAACGGTAGGGCAGTAACACAGATGGCTTAATGTTGATAAGTTCGGATTAAGCCCGAACATCTAAGATAACCTCCTTGAGTGATGGCTTAGACATCTAGTCTCGGGGAGGTCGCAGGTTCGAATCCTGTCTGCCTTGCAACTTTAAAAGAAGGAGTAAAGAATGTTTAGTATAAAAGAAAAACAGATGATTTCTGAAACGGTTGAGAAATTGCTTTTATCTCTTAATCATCCAGAAATGCCTAAGGAGAAACCAAAGTTTCACTTACGAGTAGATGGTAAAGAGTCTTGGTCTTTCGCTGGGATTGAGCCAAATTGGACTTTTAATAATGAAAACAAGCCAAAGGTTAATAAGTTTAATGAAATAGCAAGAGAGTTAAATATATGAATAAGAAAAACAGAAAGATATTTTCTGATATGGTAATTAAGCATGACCAAAGTTGGGCAAGTATAGAAGAAATGATTGCGTGGATAGATAGGTATGCTAAAGAGTATATAAAAATGCTAAAGAAGAATAAAGGACTTGTCGTTGGTGATGTCTGGCTTGGAAAGCCTAACAATCCTGTTGTAATTATTGATATTAAAAATGGCTACGTCTTATATAAATATTCGACTGGGAGTACTAGCACAGAGAAGATTGGAAGTTTTAAAAGACTTTATAAAAAGGAGTATGTATGAGCTCTATAGAAAAGATGGAAAAAGAAATGCCACAAGCAGAAGAAAATTGTCCTGAGTGCGGAGGTAGGATTCACTGGAGAACAATTCATCATATAGGCGCACCTATTTATAATGGGCATTGTCCAAAGTGTAATATTGTTTTCAGAAATAGAGAAACACCACAAATTGCAAAAGGAAAAAGGATGGCTAAGGACTTAATTGGAGTTCATTGTATGGACAAACGCATAACTTCTCAACCCTGTGATGTTCAAATAGGAATCTTAAGAGCAAAGCAACATTGTAAGACTTGTCAACAGTTATCTTATAATTGTAAATGTATAGGTTGTAATTGTATATGTTGTATGGAGAACAAAGAAATGATGGACAGAGCTGATTTAGAAAAACACATGCGAATTTAAACAGGTAGGGAAGGAAAAAGATTTGAGTAAGAAAAGAAAGAAGATATACACCCTACACATCGGAAGCGTAAGCCTTCAAATACTACGTATCCTTGATGCTGCTGAAAATATGAATGTAGACATATCTCATATATCTATCAGCTACTATGTCCACCAACGTATTGTAGAAGAAATGAACGTAGCTCTTATACTAGGTGGTAACGTACAAGATATATATGCAAGGCTACTTAAGGATAATATAAGTATAGATGTAAACCCTTTATTTGTGTTTAATTTAATTGAAGTAGAAGGAGAAAAGAAGTGGACTTTAGGTATGAATCTAAACTAACAATAAATATAGAAAGAGAACAGCACCTTGAGTTACAAAGGCTAATCCCTTGGGGACTTAAGAGCGCTATGTTTAGGAACATCATAAGAGACCTTATCGTTGTACTAAGGAATGAAAAGATTAGAGGAAGATTTGTTGAGGGTATACTATCGAGACAGATAAAGTTAGAGCATTATAATAAAGAATTACTAACTATGAAAAAGGAAGAAGAGGATGAATCTAGGAAACCTTAAGACTGCATTTAGTAAGCTCTCTGACGAAGAACAGATTGACCTCATCATTGAATTGAGGGCTGACAGGCGTGTATCAAAAGTTGTTGTAAAAGCAAAAAGGAAGAAGGCTGGTGGTGTAAGCGAAAAGCAATCTATACTTGAGCTTGCTCATGGTATGGATAAGAAAGAATTGTCTGAGTTAATAAGTAAACTTGAAAAAGATATAGGAGACAAGGGTGAAAAGAATTGAGAGCGTACTGCTAAATATACTGATTGATGATATAGAAGTTAAGGATAGAGCAAGGAAGGATTATAAAGATTTAAAACCTCTGGTGGAAAGTATTAGGACTAAAGGACTAATCCAACCTATAGCTGTCTGTCAAGGTGCTGATGGATTTAGTCTCCTTGCCGGTGGTCGTAGACTCATGGCACATAAAGAACTTAGACTTAAGCGAATAGATGCGAAGGTATTTCCAAGAGACTTAGATAAGTATGAAAGAAAAGTTATTGAGCTTGAGGAAAATATCCAACGTCAAGACCTAAGCTATGCTGAAGAGGCAAGTTTAACCTCTGAAATACATGAGTTGTATAAGACTATAGGTATGAAAAAGGATGGTAAAGAGCATAGCATAAGAGATACTGCTGAGGTTCTTGGTAGAGGTAAGAGTAGGGTGAGGGATGAACTTGAACTTGCTCGTTATATAGAAGCAATACCAGGATTAGCAAAGCTTAAGAATAAAAGTGAGGCACTTAAGTTTATAAAGAAAGCTGGTAGTCTTGCCAAGCTGAAGAAAGAAGTAAGCGCTATTAAAGAAGCAAGAAAGAGTACATCAAAAAGTAGGCATTTAACTATACTTGAGAACAGTTATATTGTAAAGGACTTCTTTGAGGGTGTTAAAGGTATTGAGGATAGAAGCATTAAACTTATAGACCTTGACCCTGATTGGGGGATTGGTCTTAAAGATAATAAAGAAGGGTTGTCTGCAGTGGATTATACACAGACTGAGGTGGATGAGTTCAAAGAGTTCTTTGAGGGAGTGGCAAGTGAATGCGACAGAGTGCTTCAAAATGATGGTTGGCTAATCGTCTGGTATGGCGCTGAGTGGTATCAATTCATTGTAGACACCCTTACCAACCTTAACCTTAAGGTACAACCAGTTCCTGCTATATGGGTTAAGGATAGCAAAGGTAGCAATCGTAATCCAGACCTTAAGCTATCGAGGGGTTATGAAAGTTTTATATATGCACGGAAGCCTAAAGCAAAGCTAAGCTTTACAAAGCTTGGGCGGAGTTCTAACTTTCTATTCAATCAGGTTAGTCAAGGAAATAGAATACATCCGGCAGAAAAGCCTGTATCACTCCTCAAGGAAATATATGAAACATTTGCAGGGAGGACTGGTAGAGTATTGCATCCATTTCTTGGTAGTGGAAACGGTCTCCTTGCTTGTGCAGACTTAGGTCTTATTGGATTTGGCTATGACCTTTCAAAGAATAATAAGAACGCTTACATCCTAAGGGTTAATAAAAGTAAGCCTGGCGTCTATGAAGAATTGGTAGGTTAAGATGAGAATATTATTTACAAAATCTGAGGGGTGTTTATGGACTCCCTTATACTTACATAACATAGATAGAAAAGGTTTAGAAAATTTGCTAACTGAAGATACTGGAGATATAACTATAAAAAGGTTAGCTTCAGTTAGAAAAAAGAGTGGACATCATACAATCCTTAAAGGTATGAATGTTTCAAGCACTATACTCCCTGACTTACCCTACGAAGAGGATGTTAAGTTTCACAGTCTCATGATGGAAGATGGTACTATATTTGATAGTACTCTTTATGCTACTAAACGAAATGGTGGATTAGACCATAGATTCTTTGAGATAAGAGACTTTGGTTTACCCGCAAAGAGGTTTGAGGAACTCTGGAAAGGTATGAGCATAGGAGTACACGAAGTTCAGGTAAGGAAAAAAATTAGAGAGAAAATAAAATATAGTATGAAAAAGAAAAGGGAAGGGAAGAGAAAGAAATGAGTAAGATTATAGTAGGAGGAGTTGGTGACCTTAATAGTAATATAGCTCTTGTTGGTGAGGCTCCTGGAGCAGAGGAGATAAGATACCATGAACCTTTTGTAGGAATGTCTGGTAAGCTATTAAACAGTTGTTTAAGTAGCGCCGGTATCAGTCGTTCACAATGCTATATTACAAATGTAATAAAAGAAAGACCGCCAGATAATGATATAAAAATATTCATAGACCTATCAAAGAAACAAATAAATGTTACCAAAGAATATAGAGCCTATGAAGCACAGCTTAAAAAAGAACTTGAAGAATGTAAGGCTAATGTTATAGTAGCTGTTGGTGCTGTTCCCCTATATGCACTATGTAAAGAAAGGGCTATAACAAAACGAAGAGGTAGTATATATGAAAGCACCCTGTTAAAGGGTAGAAAGGTCATTCCAATAATACATCCTGCAGCAGCCTTACGCATGTATATATGGAAACATCTCATTAGCATTGACCTTGAGCGAGTATTGGAGGAATCATTCTATCCTGGAATACCTATAAGAACAAGAGAAATAATGCTTGAACCATCCTTTATAGATAGCATGAACTATCTTAGCGGAGCGAAAAATGCCGGTATGATAGGGTATGATATAGAGGTTGTTAATGAACAGGTATCCTGTATATCATTTGCAAAGAACAAATATCAAGCAATCTGTATACCTTTTATAAAAGGTGGTAGAGACTATTTTAGTCCAGAACAAGAAATTGAAATATGGAAAGCTATAGATGGTATACTTGGAAATGAAGCTATCGTAAAGGTAGGACAGAACATAGACTTTGATGATATGTTTATGCACCGGAGGTTTGGTATCAGAGTTAGACCTGTACAAGATACAATGGTAGCACAGGGTATAACATTCCCAGACTTCCCAAAAGGTCTTGACTTTCTTACGAGTATATATACTAAAGAACCATACTATAAAGATGTAGGAAAAAGAAGGTTCAAAGGTTTTAGTGTTACTGATGAAGATTACTGGTTATATAATGCTAAGGATAGCTTGGTACTAATGGAGATACTACCGAAACAACTTGAGCAAATTATGAAGCTTGATAACCTTGATACATATAAGAACCAAGTTAAGCTTATAGAACCGCTAACCTTCATGGGCGAAAGAGGTATACGACTTGATGTAGAAGGTATGAATAAAGAGTCAGATAGGTTAGAGAAAAGTATTATAAAACTAAGAGAAGAAGTTTTCAAGCTGTCTGATGAGATGATAACTAACCCTAACAGTACCAAACAGTTAAGGGATTACTTCTATATAACTAAAGGTATATCTGCCTACAAACATAAAGGTGCTATCACCACTAATGATACTGCATTGAGAAGAATATCTATAAAGGGTTTTAGAGAAGCCGATGTTATCAGAGAGATTAGAAAACAAACAAAGTACAGGAGTACATACCTTACTATAAACACAGGTAAGGATGGTAGGCTACGATGTTCATTCAATCCTGTTGGAACAAAGACAGGACGCTTATCAAGTAGTGCAAATATATTTGATGAAGGCACTAACATGCAAAACCTCCCTCATAAATTTATGAAGTATCTGTTAGCGGATGAGGGGTATATAATATATGATATTGATTTAGAACAAGCAGAAAATAGAATCGTAGCATACTTAGCACCAGAACGTAACATGATGAGAGCCTTTGAGGATGGTATAGATATTCATTCCTTGACTGCAGCCTTAGTATTTAGAAAGGATGTTAAGGACATAAGTAATGTGGATGGAAGTAGCGTACTTGGTAATAGAGAGCAGAGTGAAAGGTTCTGGGGTAAGACTTGTAACCATGCACTCAACTACGATATAGGATATAGAAAATTCTCTCTTGAATATGAATTGCCTGAGAGTGAAGCCAAGCTACTTAGGGCGGAGTACCACAGAGCATATCCTGGAATAAAGCTATATCATAATTGGGTAGACACTGAGTTGTATGAATCAAGAAGCCTTGTTAACCTACTTGGTAGGAAAAGATATTTTATGGACAGGTGGTCTTCAGCGCTTAAGCGTGAGGCATATAACTTTATACCACAAAGCACTGTTGGAGATATAATAAATAAATATGGCATAAACGCTTTATACTATGACCAAAAGAAATACAAGTATCTTGAACTACAGAATCAAGTACACGACAACATCGTGTTTCAAATACCTATAAGCATAGGTTGGGAGGCACATGGAGAAATAATAAATAATATAAAGGAAAGTCTTGAGATAACACTAAACCATAGAGGTAGAGAATTTGTAATACCTATTGCGTGTAAACTTGGCTATAACCTTTATGATGTTAAGAAAATTAAATTAACTAATCAAGAGGATGTAGGACAAGAAATTGAACGAGCAACAGAAGAAATTAAGGAAGGTACAGTGTCAAAATAAGGAAGAGGCACTTAAACAATTAGGTAAGTTTATTAATAAAGAGTGTGGCGAAGGAGGTGTACATATCTTTCACAAGATAAAGTTAATATGTGGATGCTCTAAGTGTGGTAGCACTTTTACTGTCGATGAAAATATTATGAAGACTGTGGATATAGATAGGCTTATCAATGAAAAAAATTGATATTAGAGAACGCTTTAAGTGTGGAAAATTAGGACATAACTTAGTTTTTAAAGAACCAAGACTAGCTTTTTCAGATAGCTTAGATGTGTACTGCCTTGACTGTAAGCAGATTATAGGCAATGTAACAAGTACACCAAACATCATAACTATAATAGGGAAAGCTGGTGGCAAGAAAACTTAGTAATTGGTTAGAGTCATACCTGAAGTATACGCTTAATAGTGAGCCACCAGACCTCTATCGCTTATGGGTAGGCATATCTGTTATTGCCTCTGTACTTCAAAGAAAAGTTTATTTACAATGGGAAAAGAAAACGTTCCCTAACATGTATATAGTCTTAGTCGGACCGAGTGGTAAGTGCCGGAAGGGAACTGCCATGTATCCTGGACAAGCTCTTCTCAGAGGTATTGGTGTTAATATGAGCGCAGATTCTATAACAAGAGAAGCACTTATACAAGATATAAAGGGGGCTGAGGAAACTGATATTAATGTAAAGGATAATATTATAAATATACATAGCTCGTTGACAATATTCAGCAAGGAGCTAACGGTCTTTCTTGGATATAACAATGCACCACTTATGAGCGCACTTACTGATTGGTATGACTGTGATGATAGATGGATATATAGAACAAAGCACATGGGTACTGATGAGATTATAAATGTCTGGGTAAACTTAATTGGAGCAACAACTCCTGAGTTAATACAGACAGCTCTTCCTCAAGACGCTATTGGTGGGGGGTTGTCTAGCCGTATCATATTTGTCTATGAGGAAGATAAAGGTAAGATTGTACCTGCTCCTTTCCTTACACCATTTGATAAGAGGCTTAAGAAGAGTCTTGTAGAAGATTTAGGTAAACTGCAAATGATGAGCGGTGAGTTTAAAATTACGGAAGAGTTTATGAACTACTGGATAGATTGGTATACAAGCCAAACAAAGAATCCACCGATAATGGACTCTAAGTTTAGCGGATACTTACAACGAAGACCACACCATGTGCTTAAGCTGAGTATGATACTAAGCGCTGCAGAGGATGATTCATTGCTGGTTGATACTAAGCATATGAAGGAAGCAATAGCTATCCTTGAACAAACAGAAATCAAGATGCCCTATACATTTAGCGGTATGGGTCAGAGTGACTTGTCTGAAGTAACTGATAGAATTATAAGAACACTAGCGATAAGGGGTAAGATTAGTCAATCAGAACTGTTAAGGATATACTACCTAGACGCTGATAAACAAACACTATCAAGGATAGTTGATACATTGGTAAGTATGGATGTAGTCAAGATACACTATCTTGGTAATGAATCTATGCTTGAATATATTAGTAAAGAGAAAAGAGAAAAAATGGAAAGGAAAAAAGAGGGTAGGCGCATTGTCCGAAAAACGGACAACCAGACTACCTTGAAATTGAAGGATAAGAAATGACTAGTGTGAAAAAACAAATAGAACTATGTCGCAAAGACGTAGTAGAGTTCTCAAGGCTTATGCTAGGTATAACACTTACTCCCGTACAAATACAGATGATGAAGATGTTAGAAAAGAAACCAGCTAAACAAAAGAAGAGACCTAGAGCTATACTTAGATGGTTCAGACGTATGTGGTGTAGGATGAGAGGTATACACTATGTAGAAGTTAGAGGTATGGGCAGGGGAACAAGACAAACACATGAACGTCCTAAGATGATAATAATAGATGATATGGAAGAGGAGGATAATAATGCAAAGAATAGAGTTAACAATAGAACAATTAGATAATGAAATTAATAGCGGGAAAGTGTTAGCTGTTGGTTATGCTAAGGACAACCCTGAAGGGCTATTTATGACTGGCTCTGAAAAAGAGCTACACTGGGTACTGAAGATAGGAGCAGTAAAAGACTGGTGTGTATATTGTCATTGGTCAGATAGAAGTACTAACTTTGTTTTATCACAAGGAGACAAAGTTATGGACAGAAATAATATAAATAATATCCTTGTTATAACAGATGAAGTCTGGGCAAGGTATAGAGCTTAGGATGAATGATAAGATATATACCAAAAAAGACTTAGACAAAATGGCAGACTCTGTTGTATTGTTTGCTAAGATATTCTTAGGCTTTGATTTAGATAAAGAAAATACAGAGTTAATGCGAAGATTTATAGATGTAAGCGCTCAAGAAATAAGGGAAAATTATGCTATGATGTTAGATGGGAACAATTCTGTTTGGGATATAGAAAAGGATAAAAAGAAATGAAAGTCATGTTTGATACCGGAGATATTATAGACGAGGCTATAGGAGTAATATTCGCTAAGAAATCTTTCTACCGTGCTGTGTCTATAAGTATTGACAGAAGTGAAATAGTGTTCTTTACTGCTAAGGGTGGGATATGGAATAACTACGCTGAGTATCTTAGAACATTTATACTACAAGATAAAGCTAAGATTATAGGTATCAATGAGCTTAAGTAATTAATCAAGTTCATCAAGTTCACCAAGCATATCTACGTTATAGGACTTGAGTATTTTGTTAACCTTTTTCAATAACTCCTTATATCTTTCTTCAATTACAGCGTTTGGAACTTCACCAATATCCTTGTAGACATTATAAATATCCTCATGGAAGAAACCTTTGAGACGCTGTATTGCATTAGACATTCTAACTTCCTTAGGCATTCTTAGATAAGTAAAGGTAAAGTATCTTGTAAGAAGTTCTGATGTCTGTCCTATCTCTTTCTTAAGCTGTTCCCTTGCTTCCTCAGTTTCAATCTCACCACCATATATTTTAAGTATAGGTAATAATCCCTTAATCATATAAGCTGCTGACTTCATAAGCTTACCTTCATAAGGTTCTAAGTGTCCATAGATAGGTGAGCCATCTCCTTTCTCATTACTAACTATACCATAAGCTACACGATAAAGAGGATGTATTTCCCAACTGTTACTTTTTACTAACTGTAACATAGCATTATCTACCTCTGGACTGAAGGCTTCATTAGCCCTGTATACATACTTGAGGAACATATTATGAGGAGCACTAAATGTAAGCACCGATTCCTTTTTACCTTCTTCTGTCTCTACCTCCTTAACATACCTACGACCGAACTGGTCTCTGTCATATCCAAGACTCATCATGAGCATATCCCAAGCGCCAAGCATAGCTATCATCCTAAGTACAGCATAAAAGTTATTCTTAGCATCAGTTGAAGTCTTGATGGTTGGCGCTATTGTCTGACCAAACCCATGTATCATATTTATATAGAGCTTACTCATAGCTACCTTAAAGGTAGGTGTAAAGAAAAGTCTGTTCATCTGATTACGTGTCCTAGCTGGTACACCGGCATAGTCACCATGAAACAAAGCAGCTCTTTGTGCAGCCTTCTCAGAAGACATTCCTTTCTTATCCATCAGATAGTTATAGGAGTACATTCTAATAATACCATCTAATTGCCATGCAGTATTCCAAGACAGTGTATAAACAGCCTTAAATATTTTAACAGGGTTAACAGTTGCAAAGTTTGTAATCAAGTTCCTGAGTTCTGGTGTACCGGAAGCCATAGTCTTCATTTGTTCCTGATAGTTCTGTAAAGGATTTGGGTATGGTGTTGAGGTAAGACCATCCTCAACTGCAGCCTGATACTTGCTATCCTTAGTAACAACGCTTCTCATTGCACGTCTAAATCCCTTATCAGAAATGAGTCCTATACCTCCACCAATAGCTCCACCGAGAGCTCCGCCTACAACGCCACCAACAAGCGTACCTGCCTTAGCACCAACACCTGCACCGGTCAACATTCGAGCTGTCAGCCCTGTGGTACTTCCCAACATAACTCCCTGTATGATGTCATACATGGGCAGGAACAACGGATTATAGAATTGTGTCATCTTAGTAATATTTAAAATTTTTGACGGTATGCCCAAGTTATCTGCCCTTCGTGTGATACCATCTAAATATTGAAAAAAGTCGTTCTTGACCATGTAATCGTACAAAAATGGGGTATATATGGGGGTATTTACGAACCCACGATTGTTCATAGTCTTAACCCAATGCTTATTGACCTTACCATCTTTATCCCTTTTCTTCTTCACAGCAATACCATCTTTAATAAGTGCTTCCCTTAAGTTTAAAAATGCAAGGTCTTTACCTTTCTTCTTTGCATATGAAGCAAGTATATCTCCCATCCTCACATCACTTTCCTTAATATCAAGTCCATGCTTCTTATCAAACAAGTCCGCTATCATAAAGGTCTGTCTTTTCTTAGCAGCGAGTATAGATAGAACCTGTCTACCAAGCTCTGGCTTAGATACAAGAATAGAGTTTACGTCGAAAGATGAGATTGGACTGCTGACTCGTTCTTTTAATGAGATGGCTGAGAGTTTAAAGAATACAACTACATCTGTAGCGAACCTAGAGTATGAAGCCAGGGAACGTAAGCAGGTGGAGGAGGC
>SDBU01006953.1_pt1 | contig 13189 bp, 8 predicted proteins | sample 2277071 | NCBI WGS metagenome assembly SDBU01 (sample SAMN10397929, study PRJNA504765) | marine sediment metagenome | isolation source: marine sediment core GS08_GC12, 126 cmbsf | place: Arctic Ocean: Gakkel Ridge, Loki's castle | collected 2008 | reverse complement strand
GACCACAGCCATGCCCAGGCCCGTCCCGCTTCTTCCCATAACCTTTTTCGTATAGAAAGGTTCAAAGATTCTTTCCAAATCCTCAGCAGCTATGCCTGTTCCGTTATCGGCTACACTCAAGACCACATAGTCACCCTGTTTTACTTCATCATAACCTCTTATTGGTCTGTCGATATATTGGCTCTTCGTGGATATAATAACCTTGCCTCCATCAGGCATTGCCTCGGCTGCATTAGAAAGTAGATTCATGACAGTTTTTGATAAATGAACAGGAGAACCTAGAACATTCACCAAATCTGTTTCAAGATTGGGCACAAACTGAACACTTTGGTGAAATGCAGCCATCTTTTCATGCTCAGGAGACTTCAAGTATTCAGTAATTAGATCATTTAGACTTGCCACCTCTGTAATAGAAACTCCCCTTCTTGCCAAAGTCAGTAGATCCTGCACAATGGTTGCTGCTTTCTTGCCTGACTTTTGCATGCTAAGAATCGGATCTCTGAAAGGACTGTCCTCAGGCAAGTCCATCAATATCAGACTTGGATAACCTACGAGGGCGCCCAAGATATTGTTAAGATCATGAGCTACTCCTGCTGCCATTGTGCCAATTGCCTCCATTTTTTCTGCACACTGAATCCGGGATTGAAGTTGTTCCCTTTCTTCCTCAGCTCGTTTCAATTCCTCCACAGTTTGCTCAAGAGCCTCGTTGCTTTCCTCCAAAGCCCGTTTCTGCTCAAAGAGCTCCAGGAACACCCTGACTTTGCTTGTCAGAATTTCAGGCTGGATTGGCTTGAACATGTAATCTACTGCCCCTGCCTCATAGCCTTGAAACACGTGCTTTTGCTCTTTACTGATGGCAGTGACAAAGATGATGGGGATGTGTTTTGTCCTTGGGCTGCTTCTCATGACTTCGGCGGTTTCAAAGCCGTCCATAACGGGCATCTGAACATCTAGGAGAACCAGGGCAAAGTCGTATTCAAACATCAAGCTCAAGGCCTCATTACCTGACGTTGCCTTCACAACATTCAGATCGAGGCCTTCCAAGAGGGCTTCCAGTGCCTCCAGGTTTTCAGGCCTGTCATCCACAAGGAGGATGTTTGTCTTTTTTGTTTTGGTCATGGGTTCAATTTGAAGCTCGAAACTAGAAACTGGAAACTTGAAACGCGAAACTCGTGCTGTTCAAGGCGCAGGCCGCAAACTCGAGTCTGTTGTCTTGTTGTTTTCATAAATGCTTTAGGCTTTGGACTCAATTCGTCGATTATTCCTTTTGTCAAAGGCATCCCAGATCATATCCGATAACTGTTCAGACAGCTTGTACGTCCATCTCAAAGATAACCCCGCATCCCCAGTTTCAAGTTTCCAGTTTCAAGTTTCCTCAAAAACCCCCCTATCTCCCTAAGTGGCAGCACATGATCCACTTCGGTAGCCTCCATTGCTGCCTTGGGCATAATGTCTACCTCAGCCGTTTCAGGATCCTGGGCAATTGCTAAGCCTCCAAGTTCTTTTATCCTCTTGAGCCCCTGGCTTCCATCCGCGCTGGCACCGGTAAGCACTACACCGACAAGATTTGACCCGTAGGCGTCAGCTGCTGTTTCAAACAGTACGTCAATGGAGGGTCTCGCATAGTGTACCGGAGGGTCCATGGACAGAGAAAATGTTTTGTCGTCTTCCACCATGAGGTGATAATCGGCAGGTGCAACGTAGACTACACCCAGCATGATATCTTCCTTTTCTTCGGCTTGTTTGACTCTTAAGTTACATTTCTCATCCAAACACCGCGCCAGCAAATCATCAGACGTCCGACTCTGATGCTGCACAATAACAACGGGGAGCGAAAAATCAGCCGGCAGGTCAGGAAGAACAGTGCTCAGGGCCTCCATGCCCCCCGCAGAAACACCTATGACTATGGCTTCGTATTTCATTGCGATTGTCGACGGCTTCGCAAAAAGTCCATCTGCGCGGACAATCAAGCTAGGGGCCAGAGGCTAGGGGCGATAGGCAAAAGGCGCATGGCGCAAGGCTTAGGGAAATTAGAGTTAGGTTCTTGAGCCTTGTGCCTTCGGCCCTATGCCTTAAGCCCTTTGTTTATGCCTCATTCCTCAAGCTTTGCGCGCCTTGCATCTGGTCCGCCGCAGGCGGATTGCTTTGCCGTCCATTTGATGACTTTTTACGATTTCATCAAGTTTCTAGTTTCTAGTTTCCAATCACCAATCTTCAAGCTTCAACCTTCAATCTTTGTCCGGTTAACTTCTTTCTGTATATCCTCTCTCCCATTGCCACATCCTCAAAATCATCGGAGTATTTGGAAAATCTGATGCTCTCTTTGGAGCCAAGACAAAGGAACCCTCCATCACACAGGCTGTCTGCGAACAGCTTTATGGCACGGTCTTGCAACTTCCTGTTGAAATATATGAGGACATTACGGCAAAGGATGAGGTTCATTTCGCCAAATACGCCGTCTGTAGCCAGGTTATGGTCAGAAAAAACAATGTTTTTCTTCAGGGAAGTTTCCATGATGGCATTGTCGTACCTGGCAGTGTAGTAATCCGCAAATGACGCAAGTCCTCCAGCCTTTCTATAATTTTCGGTATATTCTTTCATCCTATCAATTGGGTAGATGCCCTCTTTTGCCTTTTCGATGGCCTTTTCGTTAAAGTCTGTTGCATAGATTTGAGTCTTGTCGTACAGGCCTTCCTCTTTCATGACAATTGCAAGGGAATAGACCTCTTCACCAGTAGAACACCCCGCATGCCACACCTTTATAAAAGGCAGTATTTTCAATCCGGGGACTATCTTTTCCTTGACAGCCTTGAAAAAATCGGGCTCTCGAAACATTTCCGTGACATTTATGGATAGATCCAGGAGTAGCGTGGAAAAAAACTCCTCGTCATTAAGAATCCTGTGCAGCATCTCGGAGATGGTCTTTAAGCCGGACAAGGAAAGCCTGTGCAAAATGCGGCGTTTTATGGAGGCCTTTGCATAGCTTCTGAAGTCATAGCCATATTTCATATGTATGGCCTCTAGAAGAAGCTGAATCTCTATTTTTTCGTTTTCAGCATTCATGAGCGTAAATTGAAACTCGAAACTGGAAATTCGAGTCTATTGTTTTGTTGTTTTTATAAATGCGTTAAGTTTTGGACCCAATTCATCGATTATTCCTTTGTACCTAGCGGCCTGTTTTTGTGAGGAAATCACTTTGCGTCGCAGGGCTTTGCGTAACCACGCTTTGGTCTCTTCAAAAGATCCTCGTGCATAGAAGTAAAACCTTTTCCTGTCTGCCGGAGTATACCTCCCATACCCTTCTGCAAGATTTGCGGCAATACTGTCAGAAGATCGGATGATTTGATATCCAATCGTTTTTTGAGCCTTAACCGTCCACTTATCAAATGCATCCCAGATCATATCCGATAACTGCTCAGACAGCTTGTACACGTCCAGTTCATAGATCTCTTTCATGAACCAACCCTACACCCCCAGTTTCAAGTTTGACGGCTTTGTAAAAAGTCCATCTGCGGTGTTGCGCTTCATCTATCGTCATTGCGGCGTACGAAAAGTACGCCTCATTCCTCAAGATTTGCGCGCCTTGCATATGGAGCTTTTTTCTTTGCCGTTCATTTGATGACTTTTTACGAGTTTTACGTTTTAAGTTTCAAGTTTCAAGTTTCCAATCCCCAATCCTCAATCAATACAGCCACACCCTCAGCATGGACAGCAACTTGTCGGCATCAACTGGTTTTGCTAGGTAGTCGCTGGCACCGGCCTCGATACACTTTGCCCGATCGCCGGTCATTGCCTTTGCGGTCAGGGCAATGATCGGAAGCTTTTTGAATCTGTCCTGTTTCCTGATCTCTTTCATTGCCTCATAACCATCCATTTCGGGCATCATCAGATCCATCAATACCAGGGCTACATCATCATTTTCGTTCAGGCGTTCCAAGCTTTCTTTTCCGTTCTTTCCAATGAGAGTCCGCATGCCCCTTTCGTCAAGGATATTTGTGAGCGCATAGATGTTACGCATATCATCATCTACCAGCAGTATCTTTTTGTCTTGCAGGATAGCTTCCTTGTCATGGATCATCCTGAGCATCTTTCGCTTTTCTTCGGGCAGCTTTTCCTCAACACTATGCAAAAACAACGTGGTCTCATCAAGGAGCCTTTCTGGAGATCTTGCGCCCTTTATGACAATGGTTTGCGCATATTTATTGAGTGTGGTTTTCTCCTCAGTTGTGAGTACTCGGCCTGTATAGACAATTACTGGAATGTGACGGAGGGCTTCTTCATTTCTGATCTTTGCAAGTAGATCAACCCCTGATATGTCCGGAAGCCCCAGATCCAGGATCATACAATCAAAATCCCCTGACTTGAGTTGGTCATAAGCCTCCTGGCCGGTGGTAACAGAAGTGACCCGGACATCTCCGTTGCCAATGAGTTTCATAACAAGCTCTCTCTGGATTTTTTCGTCTTCTACCAGGAGCAGGTTCTTAACCGGCCTTGAAATCACATGCTCTATTTTGCCAAAAACCTCCTGAAGGCCCTCCATGCTTACCGGCTTGGTGAGGTAGCCAACACCTCCCATCTTCATGGCATCAAGGGAGTGGTCAGATGCCGATATGAAATGAACCGGGATGTGTCGTGTCTCAAGGTTGTCCTTTAACCTTGACATCACAGTCCATCCGTCTATTCCGGGAAGTCCGATATCCAGGACAATAGCACTCGGCCTGTAGTAATCGGCAAAATGAAGCCCTGTTTCGCCGTCTTCCGCAACCAAGGCCTTAAATTGCCTTTCTCGGGATAAGTCTACCAGGACCTTTGCAAACGTTGGGTCATCCTCAATGATCAGTATGGATTTGTCTTCGGAAGACAGCTTCTTTCGATCATCGGGAACAAATTCGGTGTTGGAAACTTCATCTTGCATGCCGGTTTCGAGTTGCCCGTCACTCGCTCCGCTCAGCATGGGGCATGGAGCATGGGGCGTAGAGTCATGAGATTCAATCCCTGCTGTTTGCTCTCTGCTCTCTGCTCTTTGCTCTCTGCTCTCTGCTCTTTCCTCTCTGTCGATTTCCATCCTTTCAGGCAAGTACAACGTAAACGTACTCCCCTTATCTTCTTCACTTTGCAACTGAATTTCTCCACCAAGCAGTCTAGCCATTTCTCTTGAGATGGAAAGGCCAAGACCGGTTCCGCCATATTTTCTATTAGTGGTCCCGTCCACCTGCTGGAAAGCCTCGAAGACGAATTGCTGTTTGTCTCTTGGGATACCCATACCTGTATCGGAAACTGAGATTGAAATCGCCTTTCTGGGATCCAGTCCGCTTCTTGAAAGATCAACCTGATCGTCGGCCCGGTCGATGCTCAGGGTCACACCTCCTTTTGAGGTAAACTTAAAGGCATTGGAAAGCAAATTTTTCACGATCTGCTCAATCCTTGTTTGGTCTGTCCCAATGTTGCGTGGCAAGTCGGCCGCCAGATCAATGTTTAGTTCCAAACCCCTTTCTTGAGCAACTGGCTGGAAATTTTGCTCCATGTTGGCGGCAAAGTCACTCAGGGCCATGTCGGCTATCTGAAGATCCATTCGGCCGGCTTCCACCTTTGAAAGGTCCAATACGTCATTGATGAGGTTCAATAAATCATAACCGGAAGAATGGACGGTCTCAGCATGTATCACCTGTTTTTCCGTGAGGTTGCCGGCCTTGTTATCGCAAAGAAGCTTTGACAAAAGGAGAATACTGTTTAAAGGCGTCCTGAGTTCATGGGACATATTGGCCAGAAATTCCGATTTGTACTTGCCGGCGATTTCCAGATCGCTGGCTTTTTGTTCAAGGAGTCTTTGGGCATTTTCCAGTTCAAGGTTCTTTGCCTGGCCCTCCTGCTTTTGTCCTTCAATAAGCTGGGTTTGTTCTTCCAGCTCCTCGTTTGTCTGTTGCAACTCTTCCTGCTGGGTCTGCAGTCTTGCCCCCGACTCTTTTAGGGTCTTTGTTTGTTCTTCCAGTTCCTCGTTGGATGCACGTAATTCTTCCTGTTGGGTCTGGAGCTTTGTTTCTGACTCTTTTAGGCTCTTTGTTTGTTCTGCCAGTTCCTCGTTGGATGTACGCAACTCTTCCTGCTGGGTCTGGAGTCTTTCTGCCTGCTCCTGGCTTTGTTCGAGCAGGGTTCCCATCTGGGAACGCGACTGCACGGAGTTTATGACAATTGCGATGCTTCCTGCAACTTGATCCAAGAAAGTCAGCTCAAAATCGGCAAATTCCTGGAATGACCCCAACTCCACAACTCCCTTTACGGTGTCTTCATGCACAAGCGGGACCACTGCAATGCAGTTGGGCAACGCCTCTCCCAGACCGGATTGAACCCTGATGTAGTCATCCGGGAGCTGGGTCACCAGGATTGGTTTTCTTTCCAGGGCTGCCTGTCCCACAAGGCCTTCGCCAAGCCGGAACTTGTTGGAAAGGTTTTTTCGTTTTTTATAGGCATAGCTTCCAACCAGGCTTAAGGCCTTGTTCTCATCGGATATGTAAAGAGCCCCTATCTTGGCTCCCAGATAATCGCAAAGATAGGTAATGATCGTCTCGCAAAGGGTTGTGATGTCCTGCTCGCCCCGCATTTTTTCGCTCAGTTTCATCTGGCCGGTCTTTAGCAAATTCTGCCGTTCGTTTTCTTCGTTCGTATCTTTGAGGGATCTGGTCATTTCAGAAAGGGCATCTGCAAGTTCATCGTGCTTTGAACGGGGCTGAACCTCAATCGAGTAATCTCCTTTTGCTATGGTGTCGGCCTGTTTGACCACTGCTCGCAGATTTTCTGCCATCTGATTGACAGACTTCCCAAGGACATCATGTTCGCTGCGGAGTTCAACCGACTTGCTCAAATCCCCAACAGAAATAGCCTGACATACGAATGATATCTCATGCAATGATCTCGCGACTTTGCTGAAGCTGGAATTCACCTTTCCGATCTCATCATCTGCTGTCCTTATTTCTCTGTAATCCAGGTTTCCAAGAGCCATCTTTTCTGCAGCTTCAGCCATGGGACCAAGTGGCTTCGTCAACTTGTTCACGGAAAAGATGATAAAGAAAATGGCCAGCCCGGCAAGCGTGGCACCAATGGATAGTTGCTTCCACATCTGCCAGGTGGCGCCGGCAGTGATCAACTCCAAAGGCACTGTGATGACGACTGACCATGGGGTGTCGGTATTGCCGATTCTGAGAGGTGCGTATACCTCCATGCGATTGGATTCAAAGTCGATGATTTCCTTGCCGAGCCTGATATCCTGCAATTCTTCTTCCCAATCATCATCCTCATGGAGTTCTCTTATGAACTTACCCGCAAGCGACCTTTGACCTGAAGCGGCTGCGATGGTCCCATTGTTGGATATGACGGAGATCTGTGCGTTTCCGCCATACAGCTTGTCTGCGTCAACCATTTTCTGGAGCCGCTCAATGGACATGTCCACTCCGACAATGCCGTAAAATTTGCCCCCGTAAGTAATTGGCACAACGAGGGAAGTCATAAGCACATCCTTTCCTTGAACAGGATAGAGGTATGGGTCAATGACTGCCTCCTTCATGGTCTTTTTGGGAATCAGGTAATAATTGCCGATTCCTTCCGTCTCATATCCAACCGAAGGCTCCACAGCGGGCTGGCCATCGGCATCCTTCGCCCAGTACGAAATAAAGCGGCCAGTGCTGTCATGTCCCGTCAGTCCTGCATATGCTACATCCATCTGATCAAAGGCATTCGGTTCCCAGAGTGTATACGTAGCAAGAAAGGGTTCGTTCGCAGTAAGGACGGTTCGCAGTATTGCATTTGCGGGATCACGCCCGATGTCCAGCGGAGAATCCGGGTCTTTCACGGCAGAAAAGGCGTTGGCCAAGGTCCTGGCTGCATCCATGGCGACATCTATCTCAGCCTTTATGCGCCCGGCATGCTCACTGGCAACTGCTAGAGCGTGTTCCTGGGCAGCCTCCATTGCTTGTTTTCTGGTCTGAATGGTGGTGTAAGTGACTAACGCACCAATGATGACAAAGCTGCATGCCCCCACTGCCAGACCGAGTTTCGTGGTAATCGACTTAATACGCATGGCAACTAGCCCCCTAAGCCTTATTCGGTGTTGCGGTAAATGTCGTCTTCACCTTTCAGACCCCTCACTGAATTATTTTCGCTGTCTTAATGATCTCTGCTGGAAATTCTAGCTTGAGCTTTCCCATGGTCTTTTTGTTTATTAAAAAACCAGGGTTGGGATCCGTCTTGACAGGGACATCCACAATCCTTTTCCCCTTTACAACAACGTCGAAAACTGAATCAGCCAGCATCTTGCCCAGCTTCAAATCGTCTGGAACCAGTCCGGCCAAAGCCGCAAGCTTGATTGCCTTTTTGGCATAAGATATTACTGGTGTGTTCTCGGCAACCGTCACAATCATCCTGGCATTGTCGAATATCAAGGCTTGATTGCCTATAATTATCAGATCCACCTTGCCCCTCATTTTTTTTACGGCCATGACCAGGTCGTTCTTGGTGTCACATACTGCTTCTCTGTATTGAATACTCCTTTTCTCGCACTCCTTCCTGGTTCCTACTTGGTCAAGAGCGGTGCTCGGATGTCCTTTTTTGAGAAGCAATCCAATGCTTTTAACCTGGGGGAACAAGGACTGTATGGCATCGAATACCTGGGAGTGCGGAATGTAATAAGTTACGCCCGTGACATTGCCTTCGGGCGCTTGCATATTCTTTAGTGCACCTAAAACTGCAGGATTAGTACAGCCGCCAAAAAAAGAAGGTACGGCCGGAGGATTTTCCCCCAGAAACCTGGCGCCAGTGGAGCGGAGAAAGACTATGCCGTCCTTTCCCTCCTCAAACGACTTGAACACCCGGGTGCCCTCTTCCATGTCCTTAAGCTTCATTCTGACATCTACCTCTACATCAGGTGCGATCTCTCTCAACCGTGCTAGGAATCCCCTGGTAACCGTATCTGCCATGCTGGACTTTCCCACCCACATTAGGCCGATTTTCTTACCCGCACCTTGGGCAAAGACCCAGCTATTGAGCGAAGGTACCAGAATTATTACTGCAAACAGTAGCAAAAAGAACTTGAGTGTTTTCATGACTTTTCTCCTTTCATATGGTTTGTACCAGCTCTTCAAGCGCCACTTCTCTGACCATGAAATACGCCTGCGCGCACTCACTGTTTTTCCCATGTGGCACCGTGGTGATGATTTGAATTAAGAAACACCACATCGTGACTGCTAGCACGAATCATGCCGCAATACCGCAGAGAAATCATGATCTGTAATTTCAGATACTTATGGGTTGATTATTGGGCTGCCCGGCCCTGCAGACTGGAGGGGATTTGATTGATATGCTTCGGATGTGTCAAGGTTTTGACACTTTGCTACGGGAGGCTCCTATTGGAGGGCAGGCTGTCGCTGCAACATGTCCATGAGAAAAAGAGTGCCAGTTCATGAAGGAAAGGGATTGGACCGAACTCAACGACTCACAAGTTCAAGGGGAAGAGGGCCGTTTCCAAGAGAGGGGTGCACCATCATATATTGGGGTAGTCTGTTTCGCGCCAAAAACACTGATTGCCAAAGGATATACAACATGTAGGCCCCTCAATTTTCGGAAGGCTCCGGACGTATCAATTCTGTCATAAATGTGTAAATACTCTACCCCTTTCTCTTGACCGGCCTGGAAACACGTTTAATGTGTCCCGGATAGGATCTTTCGGAAAAGCCGGCCTGAAAAGAACGATTATCATTGTGGTTTGCCTCGCACTCTCTATGTCCACTCATAGACCGCTTCCACCTGATTGCCGTTGCCATAAAAGGTAAGCTCCTTGCACAAAGAAGAGACAAGCGGAATGCCCCGGCCGGCTAAAGAGACATTCTCGTCAAGGGATGGACGGTCCTTGGAGTAATTGAAGCCCGGACCGGTGTCCTCAAGGCGCACGACAAGCTTTCCTCCTTCACCGAACTCGACATGTTCAACTTCGATTTTGATCGAGCCCTCCTCGAGTTCGGCAAGGGCCTTTTCCCGTGCTTCCCAGTATTGAGCAAAGCCCTCCGGGTCCTTCTTCAAGCTGGAGTCCAGACGAAGAATCCCATGTTCCAGCGCATTGGTAAAGAGTTCGGACAGTATCAGGAAAATGTTCTCCTTGTGCTGGCTCAGCGCTTCATCTTCCATCAGGATACCAAGAACCATTGGCACAGGATTGACATCGCGCAGCCTGTCGGCGGTCAAGTCCATGGCTATTTTCCAAGCAAGGGGAGACTTGGTCGGGCCTTTGAGGACCGATTCTTTTGGGGCCTCAGGAGACTCGGTTTCAGGTGAACCTGTTGCGTCCTCGCAACATGTGATTTCCATCATTGTGACATCATCGCTTTGTGACGCACTTCCACAGAAGCTGGAGACATCCGCCAGGACTGCGTCCAGGACGCTGTCTCCCTGGTTTCGAGCTATGCATTCCTCGAGACGCTTTTCGCCGAACATCTCGCCATCCGGCCCCCGTGCTTCGGTCACTCCATCAGTGCAAAAAAATATGCGATCGCCTTCGCTGATACTCATTACCTCGGCCGTGCTGTTCAATGTGTCATTGTCGACTACTCCCAGGGGGAGATTACGGGATTTTAGGCGCCTTTTGATACCACCCTCTTTTCCCACTACATACACATCGGGGAAGGCCCCGATCCACACGCTAATTGCCCCGTTGCGGCTATCCACTTGGGCCATGCCGGCGGCAAGGAACAGGGATGAGGGCAGTATTTCTTTAAGCTTCCCATTGATCTCGAGAATAATGTCGTTGAGACCGAAACCCTTAGCGGTCATGGAATAGAAGGTCTCACAAAGAGGGATGACGCCAATGGCGGCAGAAAGGCCGTGACCGGTAAAATCACCAACCAATACGTTCAGTTCGCCGGATGGTCTGCGGGCCGCAAGCACCGTATCGCCATTGAACAGAGCCATCGATGATACCCAATGCCGCAGATTCGGTGCATCCAGGCAACCACGGCGCACTACCCGGGAAAAAACCTTCTCGGCAATCGCCTGTTCCCGCTCCTGTTCATCCAGTAGTTTCCGAAGCTGTTTCTTTTGGTTGCGAACGGTGTTGTACAGTTCGCGTATGCGCATCATGGCATCAATCTTTGCCTTCAAGATGGTCGCCGTAACAGGCTTGCTCAAGAAATCATCGGCACCAACCTCCACGCACTTGGCCAGTCCCTTTTCATCCTCCAATGAAGTGAGGCAAATCACAGGGACAAAGCGCTCCCCGGCTTTTTTCTTGATCATCTGTGTGGCCTCATAGCCGTCCACACGTGGCATCATCACATCCATTATCACGATATCTGGTTGTTCCCGCACGTAGACGTCAATGCCCTCCTGACCGTCTTCGGCCATCAACGTGGTATACCCCGCAGACCTCAAGTGCTTGCTGATGATCTTGCGTGAAAGAAGCTCATCATCTACAATCAAAACACTTGAGGACGTCTGGCGAGCAGGACCGTCTGCTTGCTGTAAATTTCTGTCTCCTTCGGTCATATGCGCCATCCTCCTTCGGCATTTCTCGCCATAGAGTTGACGGCTTCGCAAAAAGTCCAACTTCTGCGTTGCGCTGCATCCTTCGTCATTAGCAACAGAAAGTGCCTAAAGTGAGCTAAAGTGCCTAAAGTTAATGTGAACGCCTTCGGCGTTGTCAATCTCAAGTTTGCGACCTACGCCTTCAACAAGACAAGTTTGCGGCCTGCGCCTTGAACAGCACAAGTTTCCAATCGACAATCGACAATATTCAATGGCCCACGCCTCGTTCCTCAGGATTTGCGCGCCTTGACCGGCCCGCTCCCCGTAAGCCCCGTCCGGAAGGGCGGGGTCGAGGGGAGCTATACAGGAACGGCCATCTTCCTTACCGGGAAGCCCCGCTCGGAAGAGCGGGGAGGCTTCAATTTGGAGCTTTTTGCTTTGCCGTCTAAATCGGACTTTTTGCGAGACCACCATAGGGTTCAATGATAAGGAACGGCTGGCGATTGTCCTTTTGTCCGCACGGATCAGCGGATCAATAGGGCCCGCAGGCTGTTGCTATTCTTCAATGGTGAACAACCGGTCCAGTGTGGCCATCTTCAAAATATTCAGCACGCCGGAACTGCAGTTTACGATTCTTATTGTCGTGTCTGCTTTTGCCGCGCGTTCTCTAAGCAGCAGCATACCCAAGGCAGAACTGTCCAGGAATTCGGCTTTGGCCATATCAACAACACATTCTGACACCTGACTCACCTTGTCCTTGTATGCCTTGCTGAAATCCTTGTAGGCGGAGATATCAAAACGTTCTGGAACGGCGATTGTCAAGGTCTTTCCGTCTTCGCTAACTTGACTTTGTACTGACATGTTTCAAGTCCTCCATGATAGGCTTAGATTTTGAGTTTCTGTCTCTAGTAGATTGTCCGAAAATGCCCATCTGCGGCGTTAATCTCATCCTTATCGCTTTATGGGCACAGCCATTGCATTCTAACTTAACCGCTTGGTAGATCTTCTTGCCTTCGCTGCTTTTTGTCTTTAGCTTCAAATACTGCGGAAAGGTATATTTTCACAGCCAGGCTCACAATTTAGAATTCCACCCCTGTAGATCCGTCATATCGGCTCATGAAGCCCTTGAGCCCTTCACATTCTTTACTAAGGGCCTGGAATGCCTCCTCAGCGTGGTCCAGGTTTCCCTCTTTGCCCATGGCTTCAAGCTTGTAGGCAATATCAGCAGCTTGTGTGGCGGCCAGATATTTCAGTGTCCCCTTGAACTTGTGGACAGTCTTGTCCAAACTGGCTGCATCACCAGCCTCAATAGCCTTGCTGATATTGGCAAGCATCTCTGAAGACATGCTTAAGAACTCGTCAAAGCATTCCTTTAGCAACTCCCTATCGCCATCCATTATCTCCAGGGCCTCTTTAATATCAATTGGTTCCGATGAATCCGTGTCCTGTGACGGCTTATCAGGACCCGCCTCAATGCGCTTTTCCATGGTTTCCTGTATACACCTGTTGATCGTTGCGGCAAGGGCCTTTCTTTTGACCGGTTTGGCAATGTAGTCATCCATACCGGCAGCCAAGAAGCGCTCTCGGTCGCCTTTCATGGCATGGGCCGTAAGGGCCACGATTGGAACACGTCCCAATCGAGCTGAAAGCTGAAAGCTAAAAGCTGAAGAATCCGATCCGTCCTTGG
>SDBU01006952.1_pt1 | contig 13189 bp, 11 predicted proteins | sample 2277071 | NCBI WGS metagenome assembly SDBU01 (sample SAMN10397929, study PRJNA504765) | marine sediment metagenome | isolation source: marine sediment core GS08_GC12, 126 cmbsf | place: Arctic Ocean: Gakkel Ridge, Loki's castle | collected 2008 | reverse complement strand
GCTGCAAAATTACCTCGTTAGGTGGGTTGTTTAAAATTTTGGTGGATTGAAGTAGGTTGAAAATACAAGGAGAGGAGTTCTTAAACTAGCTCATAAAGATTTTGTGAATAAGAGGTGAAAATTTGAAATCTTCTACACCAAATGATAAACAACTTGAAGACCTGGTATGTGCAATCGTTACTCCCTTTGATAAAACGGGTGAACAAATTGATAAACATTCTCTCAGTAATTTATGTCAATTCCTCATAGAAAAGGGGATTAAAGGGCTGTATCCTTGCGGTACAAATGGAGAATTTCTTCTTCTTACCTTACGAGAGAGAAAGTTGGTGGCTGAGATTGTCTTAGATGCAGTTGGGGAGCAAGTGCCCGTAGTTATCCATGGTGGAGCAACAACTACTAAACAAACTGTAGAACTTGTAGCACATGCCTCCCGTATTGGAGCTTCAGGAGCAGGGATCATAGTTCCTCCCTTTTATCCTCTGGATAGCCGGGCAATCGAGGAGCATTTTAGGGTCGTCGCTCATAGTGTGCTCGATCTTCCTCTTTACCTTTATAATATTCCCAGCTATGGTCAAAATGATCTTATCCCTGAGGTGGCCCGCAGAATATTTGACAGCCAGCATAATTTTGTAGGCATCAAATACAGCGGCAATAGTCTTTCTCGTTTGGCCCAATATATCCATATTATATCTGAAGCGAAGGTGTTTATCGGATGCGATGAGCTCATTTTTTCGGCTCTAGAATTAGGGGCTACCGGGACCGTCTCTGGAGCCTGTGTCTGCTTTCCCGAGTTATTTGTAACCTTGTTTTCTTCTTTCCGCCAAGGAAAATTAGAGAAGGCGAAGAAAATTCAAGACCGGGTGTCCAGGATCAGTCACCTCTTTGAGAACTTGCCAGTGATTTCCTCTTTCAAGGAAATTCTTCGAATGAAAGGTGTAATAAAGTATGCCACCTGCCGGGCTCCTCTAAGACAGCCAATCCCTGAAGAAATAGGCATACTGGGCAAGCTACTGGAGGAGGCCGATAAACTGTGTACTGATTAAGGCCTTCAAAATAAGGTGAAAATTGTGGAAAAGGAGGATAGGATGAAAGTAGGGGTAATTGGGCTTGGAAATATAGCTAATGCTGTTTACCTACCCATTCAAGGCAAGAATGTCAGAAAGATTATTCACCAGAAGATGAATTTTCACAAACAAAAATGTCATTATCCTTGTTTCGTGCAAAAGTTGGTTGACAAAAAATTTTGCTGACAATTAACAGTGAGGTTAGAGCTTCGGTAAGGGAAAGCTAAAAATAAGGCCGGAAGGAGGTGAAAAAGTAAGGAAGGCTGTTAGGTGTTGATTTTTTTGAGAAGGGTCTGAAAGATCGGTCTTCTCGCGGAAGTTCTGGGAGAAAAAAACAAAAGGAGGAAAAGTCAAATGATCCGAAAGTTTATAGTAGTCCTCATAGCAGGCACTATATGTCTGATAGGAGCAGGTCCACTTCTAGCAGTGGGAGAGTATCCTGGAGGAAATGTTGAGATATATCCTACTCTGCAGGCATATGAGGAGGCTACCGGCAAGAGAATAGAGATATTTGATGAGAGTCCCATGCTCACAGAAGAGGTAGCTGCAGGAGAGCTTCCCTCAGTAGAGGAAAGACTCCCTGAGGAACCTATGGTACTGGACCCAGCAGTGAGAATTGGCAAATATGGAGGTGCTCTCAGAATGTCATGGGTTGGGATGGAGGATGCTTACGCTGGCATAGTGGATGTGATATACGAGTTTCCACTTACTTATTCTTCGGAAGCTCCGATGGAAAGCATTGAACCAAACATCTTCAAAAGCTGGGAAATTAGTGAAGGCGGACGCGTCTTCACCTTCCACGTAAGAGAGGGGATGAAGTGGAGTGATGGGCAGCCATTTACTGCTGATGATTTCATGTTCTGGTACGAGGATATAGCTCTTAATAAAGAGCTTTCGCCACAACCCCACTTCTTTTTGATGATGGGTGAGGAGGTAGGAGAGTGGGAGAAAATAGATAAGTACACCATTAGGATGTCTTGGTCTAAGCCCTATGGTCAGCTCTTGGAGAGACTGTCCAGGTGGAGACCTGTTCCCTACGCCCCCAAACACTACTTAAAGGAGTTCCATCCTAACTATACACCAATGGATGAGATAGAGAAGATAGTGGGGAAGGAAGGTTACACTATTTGGACAGACTTGTTTCGCGCTAGGATGGAGTATTATCGTAACCCAGAAACTCCAACCATATGTGCTTGGGTACAGGTCAGTAAGGGATTGGAGCCTCTAATATTAATGAAGCGAAATCCCTATTACTGGAAGATTGATACCGAAGGTAACCAACTCCCCTATATAGATTTTGTCGAACGGGGCGCTTTAACAAACCAGGAGGCTTTGGTACTTAAGGCTGTAGCTGGTCGTATAGATCTATGTATGGACGAGATCGTGGGTGGTTTAGAGAATATTACTATTTTAAAGAAGAACGAGGAAAAGGGTGGTTATAAAATTGTTCCCAGCATGTGGAACGTTCTTCACGGTACAGTGGAATTCAATATGAGTCATGAGGATCCTGTATTACGCAAGCTTTTCCGAGATAAGCGCTTCCGTATTGCTCTCTCAGTTGCTGAAGATAGAGAGGAGATAAATAATATAGTCTATAAGGGACTGTATATGGTTTCTCAAACAGCTCCTCCTATAGGTCCTCCCTTCTACGGTGATCGGCCACGGTTCAAAGTCTACACCGACTACGAGCCTGAATTTGCCAATTATCTGCTAGATAAGGTAGGGCTTGATAAGTGGAATGCGGGACACACAATACGACTACGGCCTGATGGTAAGCCCTTAGAGCTGGTGCTTAGTCTGGACTTGTCGTACGCTGCAAATACACAGATAGCTGAGATGCTTAAAAAACAGTGGGAAGATGTAGGAGTAGCAATAACGATCAAGCCCATAGCTGGGGAACTGTGGGAAGAGAGGAAACAGACTGGTATGTATGAACTGGGTATGCGTGGCTGGAACAGTGCTGGAGGTACACGTCCGATGTTTGGTCCTGAAAGAGACGAGATGGTTCCCATCAGTGCCCTTTTTCAACCTAACTGGGCGTGGGGCCTCTGGTATCAAACTGAGGGCAAGGAAGGCGAGGAGCCACCCCCGGCCATCAAAGAGTTACACGAGCTTTCCGTAGAATTTGTGTCTACCCTTGACAGGGAAAGAAAAATTCAGATAGAGAGGGAAGTAGATAGGATTCATGCCGATAACCTGTGGATGATAGCTACACTGAAATGTCCCGGCACGGCGTTCTTCCACGTGATCACTAACAGACTGAAGAATGTACGTAAACCTTGTCCTTTCGAAATGAACCCGGCTCAACCATCCACGTGGTATATTGAGGAATAGAGCAGATTTGGGGTTCACTTCACTTGCTTAGGAGGCTGCAGGATTTGCCATTCACCCCCACTCGCAAGGAGCGGGGGTGAATGGCAGGAGTTATTGGGAGCCCTACCCCCTGATCCTTACTTTGTGTGACATTCTTCTCACCGCTTGAGGAGGAACTCGGACACCTACAGCTCGAAATACCCTGTGGGCAGGACCCTGAAGTTCAGTCCTCACAAGATATGCTTTATCTTTGATAAAGAGTTTAACAGCCCTTATCTTGAAGATATCCTTGATATCCCGGAAGGCACGCTCTATCATCTACAGGTTAGTACTGGTTTGTAGCATATACCTTCCATCGTAGAGAGCTTGTTTGTGTATTCTTTCTTTTGCTAATGCTTATGTTCTCAGCTTCTATTTTGCAAAATCTCTTAGCATCCCTAGTTAATACCTTTTCCAGGGAGCCGATTTTGATTATGTCCTGCAAGTTCTTGATGGTCTCATCCCGGGTAATTCTGTCTTTTTCTGGTTCAAAGGGCTTGTAGCAGGTGATGTAGCACTCATTATCTAGTTTAACCTCTTTTGCCTTCAGTTTATCCTCTACATCCTTGCCTGAAGTATTGGCTTTATTATTATAGAAAAGGGAAAATGTCTGTTTTTGTAAATTGGAGAGGAAGGTAAGGTGCTAGCTTATATTATACGTAGAATAGGTTTAATGGTCCCAACGTTGATCATAGTATCTGTTATTTCTTTTATCATTATTGAAGCTCCACCAGGCGATTTTGTAACCGCTTATGTTGGCCGATTGCGAGCTCAGGGCGTGGACATCAATCCGCAATTGGTGGAGACGTTAAAGGCCTACTACGGCACTGATGATCCACTATATATTCGGTACTCTAAATGGCTGTGGAACTTGCTTCATGGTAATTTAGGAACATCAATGCAGCACAACCGTCCTGTATCTAGTCTCATACTACAGAGGTTACCATGGAGTGTGGTTATCTCGTTTACTTCTCTTGTATTTGTTTACATAATTGGTATCCTTATAGGTGTACTCTCTGCTGTTCACCAATATTCAATTAGGGACTACATATTTACGGTGCTGGGGTTTCTTGGCTTAGCGATTCCAAATTTCTTATTTGCACTTGTATTAATGTGGGTTATATATGTCTATACGGGAAATGTTGTCGTTGGTCTATTCTCTGACCAATATCAAATAGCACCATGGAGCCTTGCCAAGCTTGTAGACCTATTTAAACATTTGTGGATACCAGTCATCATTGTAGGTACTGCTGGAACTGCGCGCTTAATTAGAATCGTGAGGGCTAACCTTCTAGATGAACTACAAAAGCCTTATGTTATGGTTGCTCGGTCAAAGGGATTGAGTGAGAGGAAAGTGCTCTATAGATACCCTTTCCGTATTGCCATTAATCCGGTCATAAGCACCATAGGATGGACTTTGCCTATTCTAATAGAAGGTGAAATTCTTACTGCAGTGGTTTTAAATATACCTACGATTGGGCCGATACTTTTAGACGCATTAAAGCTACAGGATATGTACCTAGCAGGTAGTATTATCTTTATTTTAGCTTTCTTCACGATAATAGGTACGTTGATATCAGATATATTGCTGGCTTGGCTAGATCCACGAATGAGAGGGGCTGTTTAACCCTAGAAGGGAAGATATGGGTTTTCTAAAGCGGAAAGAGAAAAAAGAGCAAAGGTTATATGTAGCCTCGCAGTGGAAGCTTATGTACTGGAGATTTTTCCGCCATAAACTAGCAATTGGTGGTTTGGTTGTGCTAGCGATGTTTTACTTCATCGCTATTTTTGTAGAATTTGTGGCACCTTATGATCCCCACAAGTATGATAAAAACTCTATCTTAGTGCCTCCACAGAGAGTACACTTTTTCGATGAAGAAGGAGGTTTCCACCTGCCCCCTTTTACTTACTCACTTGAACAAAATATGGATCCGGAAACGTATGAAATGAATTATGTAGAGGATCGAACGCGTAGATACCCAGTGCAGTTCTTGGCACACGGGGATCCTTATAAATTGTGGGGATTATTTAAGACTGACATTCACCTTTTTGGCATTAAAGGAGGAAAGGTTTTCTTGTTAGGTACAGGCCCCATGGGCCGAGATCTTTTTTCTCGTATCATCTATGGGACCCGGATATCACTCTCAATCGGTCTTGTGGGTGTCGCTGTGAGTTTTTTGTTTGGCGTCATCATGGGTGGTATCTCTGGTTACTATGGGGGAAGGGTTGATGTTGTTATTCAGAGAGTAATAGAATCTATTAGATCCATACCAACACTGCCACTGTGGATGGCCCTGAGTGTCGCCTTGCCTCCTCATTGGACGATAACGGAAACATACTTTGCAATTACCCTGATATTTTCAGTTGTAGGCTGGACCGAGATTGCTCGTGTTGTTCGAGGAAAATTTATGTCCATACGGAAGGAGGATTTTATCACGGCAGCAAAGCTTGATGGGGCAAGTGAGATGAGAATAATTAGAAAATATTTGTTTCCATCATTTCTTAGCCACATTATTGCTGCTATGACACTTGCTGTTCCTACGATGATACTGGGCGAGACAGCTTTAAGTTTTCTCGGTTTAGGAATGCAAGCTCCGGCAATCAGTTGGGGTGTGCTTTTAAAAGAGGCACAACACATACGGGTTTTAGCCGAGGCACCTTGGATATTGATTTCAGCTGTACCTGTTGTTATTAGCATATTGGCAGTTAATTTTGTGGGTGATGGTCTACGTGATGCAGCTGATCCGTACGCGAGAGTCTAAACGGGAAGGTATAAATGAATGCAAGATAATTCCTCATTATTGAAAGTCAAGGATCTAAGAACCTATTTTTTCTCGCGAGAAGGAACACTTAAGGCTGTTGATGGAATAAGTTTTAATATCAAAAGGGGTAAGACGCTGGGAATAGCTGGTGAAAGCGGCTGCGGTAAAAGCGTTACTGCCCAATCTATCTTAAGGCTCGTTCCCAAAAATGGCCGGATTGTCAACGGTGAGATATTGTTTAACTTAGACGGGAGAGTTGTAGACCTGACTAAACTTAATCCTGAAGGCAAGAAGATAAGAGAAATAAGAGGCAAAGAGATCTCTATGATTTTCCAGGAACCGATGACTTCCTTTAGTCCAGTTTATACGGTGGGGGATCAAATAATGGAGGTTATCAGGTTGCATCAAAACTCTACATCCAAAGAAGCCAGAAAACAAGCTATCAATATGCTAAAGAAAGTAGGGTTGCCTAACCCTTCTCAGACAATAGATGCCTACCCCTTTAACCTAAGTGGAGGCATGAGACAAAGAGCCATGGTAGCTATGGCCCTTTCCTGCAACCCAAGTTTACTAATAGCTGATGAGCCTACCACAGCTGTTGATGTGACGATCCAGGCTGAGGTACTTGAGTTGATAAAAGTTCTTCAACAGCGGTTAAATATGGCCCTCATAATAATAACCCATGATCTGGGGGTTATCGCAGAGGTTACGGATAATGTATTAATAATGTATTTGGGGAAAAATATAGAATATGGTAGTGTAGAGCAGATATTTTATAACCCTAAACATCCCTACACTAAGGGTCTTCTAGGCTCTATTCCCAGGATAAGTGGACCTAAACAGAAAATAAAACCAATTGCTGGAGTAGTTCCCAGTCCTTACGAGGTCCCTACAGGCTGTTGTTTGTTTCACCCCCGTTGTCCGGAATTTTTGTCCGATATCTGTGATAAGAAAGAACCATCTTTAGTAGAAGTTGAGGAAGGCCATCAGGTGAGGTGTTTCTTGTACCCAAAGGAGACGAGTTCTGAGCATGGATAATAACATATTACTCAACGTAAATAATTTGCGTAAATACTTTGTCCGCACAAAAGGATTTATGAGAAAAGTGTTAGGCACAGTTAAGGCAGTTGATGGGATAAGTTTTTATATAAAAAAAGGTGAAACTCTGGGTTTAGTTGGTGAAAGTGGTTGCGGGAAGACTACTACTGGAAAATGTATTCTGAGAGCTATTGAGGCAACATCTGGTAATATTTATTTTAACATGAATGAAGTTAATCCAGTCGATATAATAAGCTTGGATAATCACCAAATTAAAGAAGTACACAGACACATCCGAATGATATTTCAAGATCCTCGTTCTTCTCTTAATCCTCGTATGTCTGTGGTAGATATAGTGGGAGAACCCCTTAGAATCAATAGAGTAGTTACTAAAAGAGGGGAACTTGAGGAGAGAGTAGCTGACCTATTACGCATGGTACAGCTTGATCCAGCATATATGAGTAGGTATCCACATGCTTTTAGTGGAGGCCAACGGCAACGGATTGCTATTGCTCGTGCCTTGGCTCTCCAACCAGAACTTATCGTTGCCGATGAACCAGTTTCAGCTTTAGATGTATCGGTACAGGCACAAATATTAAATCTATTAGAGGAACTACAAGAGAGGTTTAATTTGTCCTATTTGTTCATAGCACATAATTTGGCTGTCGTTAAATATATATGTGACCGTGCAGCAATTATGTATGTGGGTAAGATAGTAGAATTAGCAGATACAGAGAAGATATTTTCGACTCCGAAGCATCCTTACACGGAAGCGTTACTCTCGGCAGTACCGAATCCAGAGCCACGATTACGGGATAGAAAGAGGAGAATAGTATTGAAGGGTGAAGTTGCAGATCCCGCAAATCCTCCGTCAGGCTGTTATTTTCATCCTCGATGTAGGTATTCCAGGAATATCTGCCGGCATGAGGAACCATCTTTGGTAAACATAGCTAGAGATGCTGATAGTGCACATTATAGTGCCTGTCACTTTTCTAATAAACTTAAATTTGCAGGGCAAGATCATAACAATGATAGCCCTTTTCCCCATAAACAGCAGCGACTAATGAACGAGCAAAGGACAGTCAACTAAGCTCACAAACATCCGGGATAGGCCTCCTATAATTTCTCCATGAGGGGTTATCTCGATATGCCACTTTTTGTAGCGATAGTGAGAAAGAAAATGCTCCTTGTTCTTGGGAAAGGAATCCTGAAATTTGGAGGACGGTTATGGCAGCAAGTCTCCCTTTATTAGGATCCTACCATATTACCTGTTTTTGCCAGTTTTACAGCGGTTCCTCATGCTCGTTTTCGGTCTTTCCCACTCTTTTCCAGGGTAATCGCATCTTCTCCATTCTTTTGCTTGAGGAGGTTCAGTATTATTTCAGCCAACCACGATTTTATCTTAACGATAAAGGAGCTCGTTGAAAAAATGAGAGAAAATCTTCAGGGAGATAGAAATGAATCAAAGCAAAGCATTAGAAGTATGGCCCTTTCTAGATTGGTCTTTGGTTGACGGTGGGCGTATAAAGTGGGTAGACTATGAAAATAGGCCGTCATTGCCATCCGCAGAATTTATTGGTCCCGCTCCTTACGGAATTAAGATTAATTCCCAGGAGGCAGAAAATACAAGAATTTGGCTCAGAGCAGAAAAGCCCTGGGAGGCAATGTGTATCAATTGGTTTCTGACTGTACTATATGAGGATGGCATGTACCGACTCTGGTATGATTCCCATGGACCTGGTTATCGTACAGATTCCGATTCCAAGCTATGCTACGCAGAATCGGCTGATGGTTTTACCTGGAGAAAGCCAACCTTAAATTTGAGAGAGTATGAAGGCGATAAAGGGACCAATATCGTCTTTGATAAGAATTTGGGAGGTTTTGGCTATTGGTGCGGCACTGTCTTTTTGGATCCTGTAGCTCCTCCTTCTGAGCGCTACAAGTTGATCTATTCAGCTTCTGGAGGGAGTAGACCAGAAATTGGGGGATGGCAAATTAGAGGAGCAGTTTCTAAGGATGGCTTGGTTTGGAAAGCAATACCAGAACCAATTTTGGATAATTACATGGGCGATACTCAGACTGTGGCTTACTATGATAGAAAAATAGGAGCCTATGTAGGGTATTTTCGTAGCTGGACAGAAAGCGGATTTGGCAATTCCTATTCTGCCGCGTATTCCCGTCGCGCAATAGCCAGGGCGACAACCAAGGATTTTCGAGAATGGCCAGTTCCGGAGACGATTCTATCTCTTGGTATAGATCATCATCCTTCGCACGATCTTTACACCAATGCTCATGTTCTTTACCCAGGTCGAGATGACCTCCATTTATTCTTCCCCGCTCAGTTTGATAGAGAGACGGATAGCTTGGAGGTTTATCTGGCCACCAGCAGGGATGGGAGTAGGTTGAACTATTTTGGAAAAAGACCAGTTGTTCCCTTGGGTGGAAAAGGTAGCGGCCGAGAGGCAGTCATTTATGCCGGCAGTGGTCTTGTTCCTCTGGGCAAGGATAAGTTTGCCCTAGCCTGCTGTGGCTACCCCACTACCCACTGGGGTTATTGTTCCCTTCCCCATAGTGTGGCAACCCTCCAAATAGGGACAGGATATGAGGGAAGCTATTTCTGGGTAACCTGGGAAAAGGATAGATTGGTAGCAATAGAGGCAGCTGAAGAAGGATTTTTTTCTTCCTCGCCTATCCTTATCCAAAAGGCAACCAAACTTTATCTGAATTTCAGTACCAGGCCAGCGGGAGAGCTAAGAGTTCAAATAGTGGAGTTGGGTTTACACGAAGAAGAAGGAAAATCTGTCTCTGGCTATACCTTTTCCGATTGCCGCCCCATTCATGGAGATGAGCTTAAATACTTAGTATCCTGGCGAGAAAAAAGAGAGATTCCTGGGAGTAAAGAAAAGCCTGTAGCTATTCAGTTTAAGATGAAGCAGGCTAAACTCTTCGCCTTGTACATCGAAAAGTGATTCTTTGGCCATTGAATAAGCAAGAGGAGGTGAATAGAATACCTGATGAAGTAATTATTGAAGTGGGGACAATGACTAGGCCTTGGATAAAGTGGTGTCTTTTTCCTTTGATGAGTATTGCATTCCAGCAAGGTGTAGCCTGAAATTCAGGATGAAAGAACTCTGGAGGCTAGTCATTTAGAAGCTTTCAGGGAAAAATGAACAATGTCGAAAATCAAAATATAGGGAGGTATGACTCATGATTGCCAAAAATGGTGTTCCAAACATAAGCACAGATAAAGTGGTTCTTTTCCCGTTCGATGATTACAGTATCCCATTCCGACACGGAGTACGGCTGCAGTTGGTAGGCTACAAAAGTAAGGATTCCTCTTTAGACTATAGCCTCCTCAGTGGTATTGATAGAAAGAAAATTGTACTTAGACCTGGAAGTCCTGGAGCTCCTGATAGCAAGTTGGTGTTTACCAGCGCTGTTCGAAGAGTGGGTGGTGAACTTTGGATGTGGTATTTGGGTCAGGGTAATGATAGGAAGTTGCATCTGAGAGTATGTTTTTGCAAAAGTAAAGACGGTTACAGTTGGGAGAGGCCCAATTTAGGCCTAGTCGAATACGAGGGGAATGCCAATAATAATCTGGTTGACCTCATGGGGGACAAACATCATGTGAACACTTGCGTTGTCTTCTATGACCCTGATGATTCTGACCGGAAACGAAAATTTAAAATGGCCTTTCAGTCCAGCAAATATAACGATAAATTAGCAGTTGCTTATAGTGAGGATGGTTTGCGATGGGAGGAGTCATCTCAAAATCCTGTAGGCCCTTGGTTTGAGATGGGTGGTAGTAGCAAATTTAACGGGTGTTATTATCTTACCGGACAGGGAAAGGGATCATACTTTTCCCAATCGAGAAAACTTCTAATACACATCTCGTATGATTTTGAGCATTGGACTCAGTCTTCTTGCCTGGGCCTGCGTCGGGACAACCTACCTCCTAGACCCATGACCTATGATTTTCATGCTGGAGAACAGGTTCACTTAGGAGCAGCTCTCTGGAACAGAGGAAATGTCATCATAGGCTTTTATGGTCAATGGCACGGGCATCCTTCCAATGATCGCAGATTGCTGACCATGGACCTTGGCCTGGTGGTAAGTAACGATGCCCTACACTATCGAGAACCTATACCAGATTTTCGGATAGTACCTGCCGCTGAGGATAGCTGGAGACAAGTCCCTTTTGGTGACACCACAGTCCATTTCCCAGCCTTGAGACAAGGGCAGGGTTTTGAGAATATAGGGGATGAGACTCTTTTTTGGTATGCACCCTGGCCAGAACAGGATTGTGATGGGGTTCGAGTAGCCAGTTGGACTCGAGATCGCCTGGGGTATTTCCAATCTTTTTTAGGTCCCGAGCAGAATTCTCATTTCATATCTGCTCCCTTAGATTTAGAGAGCAAGCCTGCTCGTATCTATATGAATATAGATGGTCTGTCAGAGTACAGCAAGGTCACTGTCAACATTCTAGATGAGCAATTAAGAAAGATACCCGGCTACTCCAGAGCTGAATGTATAGCTCCCCAAGAATCAGGACTTCGTCAGCTTGTCAGGTGGAAAAACCAGAAGGTTGTTGAGGAAGTAGAGGGTCCTATGCGCATCCGGGTAAATTTTGAGGGTGTTCGACCTGAGGATTTGAAGCTTTATGCTGTATACATTGAACACACAAGTTAGAAGATCTAAGTCCCCGTAGTTTGAATATCCGTGCTCTTCAGCGAACGCTCCTTGAACAAAAGGTGAACCTTGGTTCTAGGAGAGGATACACTGCGTCAACAGAAAAAAAATGGTTCTTCGGGAGAGATTTCGCAGAGTGGAGTGCACCCTTGTAGTTGGACAGATTAGGTTAGGACACTCTGACAAGGTGTAGTTGATTCTTGTGTTTCCGTCATTAGTTCCTCAAATTCATTCGGTGGTCTATAGCCCAACGATGAGTGCAACCTTTTTTCGTTGTAAACATCTTTGATGAAGTGGGAGATTCTTTTCTCGGCATCCTCTATGGTTCTGTATTCCCAAAGATATACTTCTTCGTCTATTTAATGTCTTTATGAAGCTCTCACAGGTAGCGTTCTCATAAGGGTTACCTTTTCTAGACATACTAATTTGAAAATGATATCTTTTTAGCTCATTGACATACTCAGATGAGGCGTACTGAACCCCCTGGTCAGAATGGTTACAGCCCGAAAGAGGATCTCTCTTCCTTAGTGCCATCTGCAAGGCTGAAAGAGTTAGGTTTGTATCAAGATGTCTTGATAGACGATATCCACCTTTCGGGAGAAAAGATCCAATATAACAGCCAGATAGACAAAAGCCATGAGAATCCGGATGTAGGTGATATCAGCTACCCAGACCTGGTTTACAGAGTTGACAGGCGAGTCTTTAATGAGATTAGGAAATACAGGCTGAGAATGTTCGCTATTGGTAGTCCTGACTTTTCTCTTTCTTATTCGACATAAAAGATTATTCTCTCTCATTATCCTCAAGCACTCTCTTATGGTTAACTCTCCAATCTTCTCATTGTAGCTGTTTAGTTACTCTTCGATATCCGTAGCGGGGAAACTCCAAGCAGATTCTCTCTATCTCATCCTCTATATCCATATCCTTCTGAAGCTTGTCTAGGGATTTTCCCTTATGCCTGTAGTAGAATGTGCTTCGAGGAAGTCTCATTAGATTGCATCCCTTTCTGATACTTTCGATAAGTCTCTGATGGGTGCAAATGAAATCTCTTTTTTCTCCTGTTCCTTTAGGGCATTCTCGAAGGCTTTTTTTAAAAACTCATTTTCCAGGATCAATCTTCCCAACATTTGCTCCAATTTATTGATTCTATCAATTAGAGCTTCTTCCTGATCGGGTTCATTGTTTAATTTTCCCTTTGCGTACTGATTCTTCCAGTGATATACAAGACCTCGTGAAAGATTGTATCTTCTACTGAGTTGAGCGGGCCTTGTGATTCCGCTGAGC
>SDBU01006951.1_pt1 | contig 13189 bp, 10 predicted proteins | sample 2277071 | NCBI WGS metagenome assembly SDBU01 (sample SAMN10397929, study PRJNA504765) | marine sediment metagenome | isolation source: marine sediment core GS08_GC12, 126 cmbsf | place: Arctic Ocean: Gakkel Ridge, Loki's castle | collected 2008 | reverse complement strand
AATTTTTCTAAAACTAACTTGGTAAATTCTAAAAAATCCCCAAGCTGTTTTTCTATTATAGATTTGACAATGGCTAGATTTAAAGATTTATAATCATGAACAGCAATATTTCTAAATCCAACCATTTTTTGAAGTCTTTTAGATAAATCTTGAGATATTATTTTACCTTCCTCTAAAAAAACAAAAACATCTCTTGTCTTTTGAGGTACACCTAGATTATTTAAGCGAATTAACCGAGCAGCTAAATCAACAGCAGCTTCGCAAGATCTTTGTAAATTTAATATTATAGAATCTTGTTTTGTAAAATTTGATTCAAACTCTTTTTCACTTCCAATGTATTCTTCTTTAATTCGATTAATACATTTTTCTATTATAGCAATTTTATTTAAAATCACATCATCCATTAATAAACACCTTTTCTTTTTTTTATATTTTCAATGATATCTTTTCTAGTATCATTTAATCTCAAATACATTGAATCTATTTTATTTTCAAAAAAAGTTTTTTTCTTTTCATCTAAACAATAAATTATCTTACTTTCATTAATTATTTGAAAAGCAAAAACAGTCGAAGCATCTAGTAAATCGATAAGATCAATTTCAGTATTTGCAACACTAGCTATCTTTTGAGAAATATCCCACAGGTTTTTTTTATCAATTTCCTGGTTACAAAGAATCGCTAGATCTAAATCACTTTTCTCATTTTCTGTTTTAGTTGCATAACTACCAAACACATATATAACTATAACTTTTGGAATCTCTTTTAGAATTATCTCTTTAGCGGCTCTAACAACATCCATTATATTTTACCTTTATCTATAAATTACTATATAAGATAGTTTTGATAAAAGAGAGCTTTTTTTGATAACGAATTTTCTACTTATTTAACTTACTTTTTCTAGCTTTTTGAAAAAACTCTCTCAAAAGATTAGATGATATCTCTTCTAAAACCCCTGATTCAATCTCCACTTCATGAATAGGATGTTTTTTTTCAAAAACATCTATAAAAGAACCGTTGGCTCCAACCCTTAAATCTTTAGCTGCCCAAACTACTTTTTTTACTCGAGCATTGATAATAGCTCCGGAGCACATAATACAAGGCTCAAGTGTAGTATATAAAATTGTATCTTTTAATCTCCAATCATTGAAATGAGCTGATCCTGAAGTTAAACATATCATCTCTCCGTGAGCTGTTGCATCCGTTAATTTTTCGACTTGATTATGAGCTCTTGCGATAATTCTATTACCATGAACTAATACACAACCAACTGGAACTTCATCGATATCAAAAGCTTTTTTAGCTTCTTTAAGAGCTTCTAACATAAAAAATTTATCTTTATCCATATTCAAAATTTTAGGTTATTTACAAAATAAATATTCAAGTTTACATACTATATCTATTTAAGATTATAGCACCTCAAATCCTTTTTTTAAAGCATTTCAATCATTTTTTCAAAATAGTTAAAAACTTGATTAGTAAATCTTTTTCAGCTAAACTATATATAAATTAAAAATCAAAAATGCAGGAGACATCATGTCTTTAGATAAAGGAACCAAAGAAGAGATAACAAAAAAATTTCAGCTACATGAGAAAGATACTGGATCTGCTGACGTTCAAATAGCTATTTTAACTGAAAGAATAGCAGAGCTTTCAGAACACTTAAAATTAGCTCCTAAAGACCATGGATCAAGACTAGCTCTATTAAAGCTTGTTGGACAAAGAAGAAAGCTCCTTGACTATTTAAATTCTACTGATACAAAGCGTTACCAATCTTTAATTGCTAAGCTAAATTTAAGAAAGTAAATATTACACATTTGCCAGTAAAAATTTTACTGGCATATTTTTTTAACATTAGAGAAAAGATTTGAAAAGAATAGAGATTAGAAAAAAAACTTCAATTGGTAAATTGAAATTTTCTTTCTGATTTTTAATCTTTTTTTATCTTTTCTTTTTACATAGGAGAATTACATGGACCCAAGCAAGATCACATTTACGATAGAAGGTAAAGAAATAACTTTAGAAACAGGTCTCATCGCCAAACAAGCAAATGGCGCAGTACTTTTGCATGTTGGAGATACTACAATTTTATCTACAGTTTGTTCAGGTAAAAAAGCACTAGATGACATAGATTTTCTACCACTTAGAGTGGATTATCAAGAAAAGTTCTCATCAATTGGGAAAACCCCCGGCGGATTTATTAAACGTCAAGGAAAGCCAACAATAAAAGAGATCTTAACAAGCCGTTTAACGGATAGATCATTTCGTCCTCTTTTTGAAGATGGGTACTATAAAGACACGCAAATTTTATCATATGTATATTCATACGATTCAATTCATCTTCCAGATGTTTTAGCGATATGTGCAGCATCAGCAGCACTCGCTATCTCTGATATTCCTTTAAAAAAGCCAGTTGGAGCTGTAAGAGTTGGTTATATAAACAACGAATACATAATCAATCCAACCGCTGAAGAGACAAAAAACAGTGATCTTGATTTAATTTTATCTGGAACAGATGATGCTATTTTAATGATCGAAGGATATTCAAACTTTTTAACTGAAGAGCAAATTTTAGAAGCTATTGACGTTGGCCATAAAGCCATTAAAACAATCTGCTTAGAAATTTCTGCTTGGGCAGCGAAAATAGGAAAAGAGAAAAACAGAAAAGGACTTCATGTAATAGATCAAAAAATTATAGATGATGTTGCAGAGAAAACATCAGCTCAAATTATTACAGCACTCTCAGTTAAAGATAAAAAACTAAGAGAAGCAGATTTTGACGATCTAAATGCAAAGCTAATAGAAACATATAAATTAGATACATTAGAACCTATCTATCCAAAAAGAGATGTTTTCACAGCTTTCAAAAAAATTAGCTCATCACTTATGAGAAAAAAAATCTTAGAAGAAAACAAGAGAATCGACGGTAGAGAGTTTAATGAAATTAGAAAAATTGATTCTGAAATTGGATTTTTAGGAAGAACTCATGGAAGCGCTGTCTTCACTAGAGGGGAGACTCAAGCTATTGCTGTATGTACACTCGGTGGAGAAAACATGGCAGAGCGATATGAAGATCTTCACGGAGATGGAGCCCATAGATTTTACTTACATTACTTTTTTCCCCCATTTTCAGTTGGAGAAGTAGGAAGGGTAGGATTTCCTGGAAGAAGAGAAATAGGTCATGGAAAGTTAGCTGAAAGAGCATTAATGAGTACACTTCCAGATCAAAAAGATTTTCCATATATAATAAGACTAGAAGCTAACATCACAGAATCTAACGGTTCATCTTCTATGGCATCAGTTTGTTCTGGCTGTTTATCTTTAATGGATGCTGGAGTTCCAATAAAAAGGCCTGTATCTGGCATTGCTATGGGACTAATTATAGAAGAAGAAAAATTTGTTATTCTATCAGACATCATGGGAACAGAAGATGCCCTGGGTGATATGGATTTCAAAATAACTGGTGATGAAAATGGTATCACAGCTTTTCAAATGGACATCAAAGTTGAAGGGATCACTAAAGAAATCATGAAAAAAGCTTTAGACCAAGCAAAAGAGGGAAGGATTCATATCCTCAAAAAAATGTTAGAGAAATGCCCACGATCTAATGAAAAACTATCACTTCATGCTCCTAGAATTATAAATATTCAAATCAAACCAAGTAAAATTGGCACAGTAATAGGACCTGGGGGTAAACAGATCAGAGCTATTATAGAAGAGACTGGTGTTGAGATGGACATCTCGGATGAGGGAATTGTTAGTATAGTATCTAACGATGAAAAGTCTATGGCAAGAGCAAAAGAGATTGTAACTTCTTTAACAGCAGAAGTTGAAATTGGTAAAACCTATCATGGTAAAATTACCTCAATAAAACCTTTTGGACTCTTTGTTCAAGTCTTCTCTCAAGAAGGTCTTTGCCACATATCTGAGCTATCACATACTAGAATCGAGAATATCTATGATCTTTTCAAAGAAGGAGATCCTTTAGAAGTAAAAGTGGTAGATATTGATGATAGAGGTAAAGTTAGACTATCTCATAAAGCTCTTCTTAGCAAAAAAACTGAAGAATAATTTAATTTTTTATAATTTTTAAAGAGACATTTTTTCAAAAGAGCCTGATGAAAAGCAGGCTCTTTTAAAATTTAGAAACTTCATCTTCTCATCCTTAGGTTATAGAGCTACCTCTAAGCATCAATAAAGATGCGCCGGTTATAGCAATCAACGGCAGAGCTATCTTCATACAATTGAATTTTAAAACATTGGAATCAGCCTTTTTTGTAGCTTTCATGTCAATCAAGAGTTGGTATACTTCTGCCTCTTTTTCTTCCTTATGTTTTTGTATAGTTTTATTAAGATCTTTAATAAACTTTTTTAGATCTCCATCTCTCGGAACTTTTTCAGGTATATCTTTAATTCTATAGAATTTTGCTTTTCTTAATAAGGTTTGAGCACGCTTCATATTCTCATCAGTAACTTCTTCGGTTTTATTCATTTTTTTAGTTTCTTTTGCATTCACATAATCATCAATCAATTTTTCAAGATTAATGTTAAATTTAATTAACTCTTCTGAGTTTCTAATAAATTCATCAAGAGTTCTTAGAGGAATTTGAGGTAAATCTCTAATATTATAAGATCTGGCTTGTGCTAATAAACGAGCAGCATAGTGTGTTTCTTCAGTAAACGTTTTCTTTTGTTCAGATCTTTTATGCTCCATATCCCTGAGTTTTTTTATATCTGCCGCTCTGTCATCAGGAGTTATTATTACCGGACTAAAACATCTAGTATCTGTTGGTGGTTTAACATATCTTCTATAATTTGTTTCAAAACCCGTAATCTTAAAAGGGTTTCTATTAATTGATGAGCTCATAATTTTCCTTTTTTTTATTATATTTTATTAATTTAATAACATTTATATTTTACAAAATTACAACTATAATTTAAATCTATTCCTCATTTTAATTATATAATTTCAAGACCTTATTAAACGAATAAACCACTGGCATTAAATGGCTTACAGCAATGGCTAGCGACATATGCCACTCCTTTTAAGAGTGTTACGTAAATTTATTAAAGTTTTTTTTAAATTCTCGATGGGATACGTGTTTTTCTGATTTTATTAGGATTTACTCTGCACGACAATCAACTCTCATCTCTACCAGGTTCCATTGGTAAGATAACATCATGTCGCATTGCATATGAGAACAACTACCTGTTATGCAATGTTAGCTAGTGTGGCTATAATATCTTTTGTAACTGCTTCAATATTACTGTATTCTAATCAACAATAAAAATTTTAAAAATCTTGTGAATTCTGAAATTAAAACATTAAATCATGAACCGTTTAGAGGTCTTAAAATTTAATAAATGCAAATAAATGTATTGAGACCTAAAAAATTTCTTATTTACGCGTCTCTATACTTCTGCGATAGATTTATGAGAAAAAGAGGACAGTCCCAATTCTAAGCTTGAAAGCTCTTCTCAGGTCTTTTATCGAAGACGACTTTGAGTCTAAAAATAAGAATAAATCCGCATAAGAACTTAACTTGCAAATCTATATGTAATTTTACATATTTCCAAAAAAACTTTAAAATAAAATAAAAAAAACAATGTTATTATTAGATAATTTTATTAATAATAAAAAAACAGGTTAAGCTAATGTCACTTACTATCATCCCCAATCTAGACGGCCTCATTTCGTTTAAAATTAAGCTTCCTGTGGCCGCGGACCATTATTTTTCGGCGTTGGCTTATCTTCCATTGGAGGCGGAGGTGGAGCTTTCTTTTGTAGTTCATCTGCAATTTTTAATTTTTCACTTTTCTTCTCTTCATCAAAAGAACCATCCATAACAGCTTTAACATCATCAGAATAGAGTGTTTCAAACTTAATTAAGGATTTAGCCATAAGCTCAACTTTATCTTTATTGTCTTCTACAATTTTATAAGCTGATTTATATGCTACATCTAGTAGATTTTTCACCTCTTTATCAATGAGTTTTGCTGTCTCATCTGAATATGATCTTTCTTGGGTGGGTTGATACGCTAAATATTTGTTGCCACTACCCTCATCATAAGCTACAACACCAAGATCACTCATCCCCCACTCACAAACCATAGCGCGAGCTAGTTTTGTAGCTTGAGATATATCTTGTTGAGCGCCAGATGTCATATCGCCCAAAAATAGCTCTTCTGAAACTCTACCTCCCATACATATTGCTAACTGATCTATTACCTCTTTTTTCCAGTAGTTTAATCTATTTTTTTGTGGCATGAAATGAGTTGCTCCTAGAGAAAACCCTCTTGGAATAATCGTTACTTTCTCAACGGGATCTGAATGTTTAACAACGAGGCCTACTACAGCATGTCCTGATTCGTGATAAGCTGTTGTTTTTTTCTCTTTTTCATCCATCTCTAAGCTTCTTCTTTCTTTTCCAAATCGCACCTTATCACAAGCTTCCATAGCTTCTTGAGAAGTTACAGCTTTTCTAGCTTTTCTAGCAGCTAATAGAGCTGCTTCATTTAAAATGTTTTCTAAATCAGCGCCGGAAGATCCTGGTGTTGATTTAGCAATATTCATAAGATTAACTGATGGGTCAATTTTTATTTTTCTAGCATGAACTTTCAAGATTTCATATCTTCCTTTAACATCCGGAAGATCTAACATAACTCTTCTATCAAATCTACCTGGTCTAAGTAGGGCTTTATCTAAAATGTCCGGTCTATTTGTAGCTGCCATTAAAATAACACCCTCTTTAGTATCAAAACCATCCATTTCGACTAGTAGTTGGTTCAAAGTTTGTTCTCTTTCATCATGTCCTCCACCGATACCTGAACCTCTATGTCTTCCAACAGCATCGATCTCATCCATAAATATAATACATGGCGAATTTTGTTTAGCTTGAGCGAAGAGGTCTCTGACCCTTGAGGCGCCAACCCCTACGAACATTTCCACAAAATCAGAACCTGAGATTGAGAAGAAGGGACGGTCAGCTTCACCAGCAACCGCTTTAGCAACTAAAGTTTTTCCAGTTCCCGGAGGCCCTACTAATAAAACTCCTTTTGGAATTCTAGCGCCTAGTGTTGTATATTTTTGAGGGTCTCTTAAAAAGTCCACTATCTCTTCTAGCTCTTCTTTAGCTTCTTCAGCTCCTGCTACATCTTTAAAAGTTACTTTATTTGTTTCTTTAGTTAAAAGTCTAGCTGGAGACTTTCCAAAATTCATAGCAGAAGAGCCCCCTCCTTTCATCTGACGAGAGAATAGATAATATAAAAGCAGAACGACAATAATTATAGGTAAAAAAGTAAAGATGTAATTGAAATAGTTAGGAGTCGGTTCTTGAGATGTGAATTGTTTTTCTAATACCAAATTTCTTGGTTGTTCAGCAGCTTTTATTGCAAGCCCTTGATTTGCAGCGAATCCTTCCCACTCTTTTTTAGAGCCCTGGTACCAATGAGAAAACGTATCTGAATCTTGTTTTTCTAAAGCTTTTGTTGAGATCTCTTTATTATTGAAAAACCAAAAATCTGCAGCTACTTTTTCTCTTGCATTTGTAAGCATCGCAGAGTTTTTCTCAACATGGTTTTGAAGGGTATCATATCTTTGAAGGGTCTCTAAATATGCTCTAACAGATCTTAACTGTAAAAGTCTTGTTCCATCTTGATTTATTGCAATTTGAGAAACCACCCCACCTAACTCTGTTAAAGTAGTATTGAAAATAGAGATTCTTTGATTAAGCGGCGTTTTTGAGTCTATAGCAGCTAAACTCGAAGCTACTTTTTTTAAGCTTTGTTTAATCGATTCTGATCCTATGCCAACTACCGGAGATCTAAATATATCTGTGATAGTTATAAAATCTTTTTGCATTTGAGATGTATTTTCTATAGAAGGGTTGTGTTTAACCCAAACAAATTGCTCTTTCAGAGCAGCTAAATTAGGTGTATTTTTTCGAGATAGGCTATTTATAATAATAGAGTTTTGTTGATTTTCAGTATCATAAGCTGAGCTAATCACATTAAAACTTGCTTCAGACAAATCGATTCCAGCGGTAGACAAAAAAACTTCAGCTGCTTTTATAACATTTTTCTTTTGAGTTTTTAGCTCATCTGTCATCTCATCTTCTTGAGTGGTGAATTCATGTTTTTGATTTAAAAGAGTTAAATAATTAAATCTATTTTCACCATCTTTAGTTGTCGCTTCTCTAAATTTAGATGAAAAAGTTACAAGATTATCATTTTGAGCAATCTTTTTACTACTATCTGGCTTTATTAGATCTAGATTCACTAAATGCTCTAGTTGATGTGAAAAAGATACCTTACCCAGTTTGTCGCTTGTTAAGGTTTGCACACTCAAAATTATTAATATTACTGCTACAACAAATAGTAAAAAGCCTCCAGGAAATCCTTTTTTTGGCTCTTTTTGATTTTTATTATCATTCATAATTAACTCTTATAATTTTATCTTAAATTTTAATGCCTTAGAGTTAAAATTAAACCATTTTTAGGCTATTTTGTAAAGATCTATAGCCCAACACTAGCACAACACTAACTCTTTCTCTAATTTCATTTATATAACAAACTTATTATATTTTTGAAAGTTTATTTCAATTTAATTGCAATTTTAAGAATTTCTTTATCTTTTAATTTAAATTTTCTGCCTGATAAAAAATCATAAGTTGTTTTATTTTCACTACATACAATCGGAACCTCTCTTCTTAAAAATGCTGCTACTTTATTATTTTCCCATAATTTTTTAAGATATTTGTTAGTTTCTGGATAGCTCATATAATACTTGTTTTCAGGAAGATGAATGGTTAAATTGTTTGAGAAAAGATTTTGCCAGTTGGATGATAAATAATTTTTGTTTCCATCATTATTGATTTTTGAGACATTGACACGCCAACTACCAAAATCAAAGCTCCCTTCCTTAACTAAAATCTTTCCATTCAAGGTTTTATAATCATTTTTTAAAATAAATAAATAACCTCGATCTACACAGATATTTCCATTTTTTAGATTTAATTTTAGATTTGGTTTTTTTTCTAAAAGCCATAAAACTAGTTTCTCTAAAATGCCTCTAGAAAGATCTAGATCTTTTAGCCTTGCTATTTTTTTTAGAATAAATTTAAGTTCCAAACTTTGATCCATTCCATTTAAATCTATATATAGTCCAAATGGGCTAATTTTCATTTTTTCAAAAACTTTTGATATCTTTAATTCTAAGTAACTATTCAGCTCTGAACTATAACTAGAGATTTGAGCTAAATTATCTAAAATTTGTTTGTTAAAGTGTTTTTGTAAAAAAGGAAAGATATCTACTCTCATTTTAGCTCTTAAAAACTTAGTATTTTCATTTGTACTATCTATATAGTACTTAATTTCATTTCGATTTAGATAGGCTACAATATCTTTTTTCGTTTCATCTAAAAGAGGCCTGAAAATTGTAAAACCATCAAATTTGGATACTTTTTGCATAGATGTTAAAGAAAAGATGTTAGCGCCCTCTAAAAACCTTTTTAAAACAGTTTCAGCTAAATCATCTTTTTGATGCGCTGTAATCAGAGCTTGATATTCATATTCTTTAAAAAGAGTTTTAAAAAATAAAAGCCTTTGATTCCTACTTTCATTTTCTAAATTTTTATTTGAATCTAATTTAAGCTTTTTTAGATGAAAAGTAATCTTTAACTCTTTCATCTTCTTTTCAATCTCTAAAGCTTGAGAAGAACTCTCCTCTCTCCATCCATGATCTACATGAGCTACATGTAGATCGATCTTGTATTCATCTCTACATTTCAATAAAAGATCCAAAAGACACGTTGAATCCACTCCCCCCGAGTAAGCGAGTAGAATTGGCTTTTTAAAATCTGAATTATCACTTAAAAATTTTTTAAAATTTTTTAAAAGATCCATAGATATACTAATTAAAATTAAAATCTTATAAACTTGAGAATTATTATAAAGAAAACAGGAAAAAAAGACTAGATGCCTATTTTATGGAGATACCTTTGTAAAGAGTATTTGAAAGTGTTTTTTTTATGTATTTTATCTTTTATATCTATTCTTTTAATTACACGACTAAAACAGATCGCTACCTTTGCAACACTCGCTAGTGATTTTTCATCTTTGATCTTATTCGTTTTATATCAAATACCCCATATCCTACCTATCGCTATTTCCATCTCTTGCTTGATATCATCGATTATACTATTTCAAAAAATGTCTACCATGCATGAAATAACAGCATTTAGAGCAGCTGGAATATCTTTAAAGGAGTTATTAGCTCCCCTATTACTCCTTGCAATAGTTTTATCATTATTTAATTTTTATATAGCCTCTGAGCTTACCCCAATATGTAGATATAAATCCAAAGAGCTTTTTTATAAAAACACCTCTGTAAATCCTATTGTTCTACTACAAAGAAGACAAAAAATGTCTAATATTAAGGATTCATATGTTGAAATCACATCTAAAAACAACGATCTTCAAGCTCAAGATCTTTTAGTAATATCACCTAATAAATCAAATGAAAGACTCTGCATGATGAGCGCAAAAAATCTAGAGCTTGAAAAAGATAATTTAATCGGGAAAAACGTTTCATTAATCTCTTATATCAACTCAAACAAAGAAATGAACTACGATAACTTGATTATAGAAAACCAAGAAACCATGGTAACAAAAGCAGATGTTTTAACACAATTTATAAAAGCAAAACAGTGGGATATGAATATCTCTTCCATGCCGATAAAAATGCTACTCGTTCAATCAAAACAAAAAAATGATATACAAAAAAAAGAAAGAGCATATATTGAAATAGCTAGAAGATGCTGCTTTGCTCTCTCTTCTTTTAGTTTCACTTTTATTGGAGCTAGCTTTGCTATCTCAATAACAAGAGTCTCTTCTAGAAAAAATATTATTTTGGCATCTATTTTAACCCTTATAGTTTTATTTAGCTTTACCCTTGGTAAAGCTCTGAAGCACTACCCTATCTTCTCCATCTTAGTATATATCCTACCCCAAGTGATTGTAGTTATTTTAACTAGTCTTAAGCTTAGAAAAATATCGCAAGGAGCTCAATGATACTATCTAAGATTTGGGAGAGAAAAATCTTTTTAAATACCTTTAAATTAATCTTGTTTTTTCTTTTTGCTATCTTTTTGATTGTAATAGTTATTGATTTTTCTGTTCATGGCGCTAAAATATTTGCTCACCCTAAAACTTCTATTTCGTTGATCCTACAATACTATTTCAATCTTTTTTTTATTCAGCTAAATTTATTTTTAGCTCTAACCTTTCTTTTAGCTATTATAAAAGTTTTATCTGATATGAATATCCATCATGAGCTCACTGCTCTAAGAATGGCAGCGATTTCTGCAAAAAAAATATCACGTCCATTTTTTATCATAGCACTTTTTATATCCATTATCTCATTTGTAAACTTTCAATATTTCTACCCAAAATCACTTAGCTTTAAAGATACTTTTAAAGAGAAGTATTTAAAAAAAACCCAATATACAAAAAAAATGCAACCAAATGTTATTTATTTAGAAGATGGCGCAAAGCTTGTCTATCAAAAATATGATCAACTTCAAAATAAACTCTTCGATGCTTATTTTATAAAAAATTCATCAGATATTTGGCATGCAAAATATCTATCTTTTAATGCAAATGAAGTTATTGGTAAATACGTAGATCACTTAACTAGAAAAGATAAAAACTTTGAAAAAATAGAATCTTATCAAAGCTACACATTTAAAGACATTACGCTAGATGAAAACACCAATATGTTCGATCCCTTTGAGAATAGATCAATTACTAATCTATTCAAGCTAAACTCTTCTAAAAATATCTGTCAAAAAGAGAAAAATGAAATCTTATCTTATCTAAATTATAAGCTTGCAATGCCATTTGTTTCTTTGATAATTGTTTTAGCTATCTTTCCTCCTCTCATTATCTTTTCAAAAAACATATCAATATTTTTTATCTCTACCTTCGCATTATTTGGGTTTATTATCTTTCACACTATTATGGATTCAGCCTTAATTTTAGCAGAAAACACCGCAAAATCCCCATACATAATACTTTGGCTTCCAATTATTTTAATTTCATTTATTTTTGGAAGAAGGTTTCAAAAAATTTAGATCTCTTGATAAAGAAACCTCGGCTTAAACCAAGGCTTCTTTTTAAATTGAAAATTACTCTATACGATCAAGATTATTTACAAGAGCAGTCAGGACAACCCTCTTTTTCAATAGCCTTCGGAAATAAAATATAGTTTTCTTTATGAATGTGTCTATGTAAATCTTCTTCTAAACCTTTTAATTTAGTATATAAAAGCTCTAGTGTCATACACTGCTTGAAATCATCTTTATCAATGATTTGATTGATCTTTTTTAATAGATTACCAACAGCTTCGTGCTCCATTTCCATTTGATTTATAGGATTAGCAATGCTAGCTAATGGATTTGTAGATTTATCAAAGCAAGCAATACTTTTTATCTCACCAAACTCTTCTAATTCTCTTACAGCTGGAAATAGTATTTGTTCTTCTTTTTCCAAGTGAGCTGTAATATCTTCTACTAACGTTTTGAAAATCTCATTTAGATTTTTTAAATCCTCTGTATTATGTCTATTAACGGCTTTGTCTAAAAGAGCCAAAATATCTGGAATCTCTTTTTTCATAAAAACATGGTGAGTAGATTCTATATGGTCTACTAGCTTTGAAAGTGTTAGATTATCTACATCGACAATAACTTCATCTTTTTCTAAATCATTAATCTCTAAAATTATTTTCTCCATGTCTAATGATTTTTCATAACATGCATCTTTTAGAGTTTTATTGCCTCCGCAGCAATAATCTAGTTTATATTTTTCTAAAATTTTATAACTTGCTGGATTTGCAGTTACAATATTTTTTAAAGTCATATCTTTATTTAAATTTTCCATATAAATACCTTTGTTATAATGGTTACATTATATTTTTTAAAAACTTTTGTGTCAAAATATTTAATAGTTTCGGAATAGTTGCGAAACCGCAAACAAACTCTTTATTTCATTACAAATTAATTATTTTAATGTTGCTTTATATTAAATTAATATAAATAATATCGCCGAATAAAGAAACAATATAACATGATATCAAACCCTGTTTATTACTATAGACAATTTGAAAATGATATAAATCATTTTTTGGACAACTCTT
>SDBU01006950.1_pt1 | contig 13190 bp, 23 predicted proteins | sample 2277071 | NCBI WGS metagenome assembly SDBU01 (sample SAMN10397929, study PRJNA504765) | marine sediment metagenome | isolation source: marine sediment core GS08_GC12, 126 cmbsf | place: Arctic Ocean: Gakkel Ridge, Loki's castle | collected 2008 | reverse complement strand
TTATATAACAGGCATAGTTGTATGTGCCACGGCGATCCGCGAGAAGGATACGAATTTCTACCCGAATTGCTTGCGCGTATAAAGAAGGTGGTGGACGATGATTGACAGATGCCCAAAGTGCAAAGCCTGGATTTATAGTTACGACGGGAAGCACGAATGTCCGCCGTTGTGGTTGGTGCAGTGTCCTGAGTATGACGACGAAACGTGGGAGGAAGTCTATGCTGTTGCTGCTGAATATGCTGCTGAGAAGTACGCTGAAGATTATGACGCTGATAGTCACGATATGATGTGTGGTGAGACGATCGTCGTGGTTGTTTATTTAGAAGAAGAATACATTGCATGGCGAATGGACAATACGGGTATTACTGATCCTGTTAAGACGTTTACGTGTAGCGGCGAGGCTGTTCCGACTTATACTGCGGAAGAGATTGTTGAAAGTGACAAGGCTGGAGATACCGATGACTAAACTATACATAATGGTCGGGAACGTGGGTAGCGGAAAATCAACGTGGATCAAGAAGTTTCTGTCCGAGCAGAAAGACGAACATACCGGCGAATGGAAAGATGGGATGTGGTGTCGAAAGACGCGATACGCTGGATGTTGGGCGGCGGGGATAAATACATCTTCGACCCGGATTGCCTTGAGGATTTTGTTGGTATTGAGGCTGAAGAAATGATAAGAAATCTGCTGGGCTACAGTATTAATGTTATAGCAGACGAGACTAACGAGAACGCATCGAGCAGGCTAGCTATTATTAATATGGCACCAGTAGGCATAGAAGTGACTGCGGTTTGTATGCCGTTCGTGGATAGGCTGGAAAGTTTGAAACGAAAGTCTAATCCTGACGCGAATTATGGCTACGAGCGAGAGACGTGGGACGAGATTTGGTGCCGGAAGAACAATGCGTTCGTTGCCCCGTCGCTTGACGAGGGGTTTGATAAGATTTTGTACGTTGGTGACAAGGAGATCGATAGGGCGGGAGATTGACGATGCCGGGAACCGGAACAATTACAACTGAGCATACAGTTTGGTGCGGGTCGTGCGAGTTTTGGATACAACTGTGCGAGAAAACCGTCAGTCAGACTGAAGAAGTAGCCAGACAAGACGGGTGGCGAATAAGAAATAAGTTGTGGACGTGTCCAGAATGTTGTAGCAAGCCTAATAAATCTGATTGAAGTTGGGCGTGCTGGTGCCGCGATTCGCTGGCACGCCTGTTATTTTCTAATTATAATCGCAGACAAACTAATAGCAAGCAACCGCAAATCGCAACAAGTCTAATCGTAATCGCAAATCGCAGTCTGGAATTGTCGGGCTTATGAAAAAAGAAGATATAAACCGATTTGAAATGTTTGTGTCGAAGCTTCAAGGCGTGCAGAAGCAGGCGGAATACCAGTGTATGTCTCTTTGTCCATCGCACGGCGATGCGAATAATAGTTTGTGGACGACGCTCAATGAAAATGGCAAGATTGGCGTCCAATGCCACGGCGGTTGCAAAGTAATTGAGATCGTCACGGCGATGGGATTCAGCGGGCTGGGGATTCTGTATGGCGCGCCGCAAATCGTTTCTGTCTATGACTTTATAACAGAAGATGGGGAACTTTTATACCAAGAAGTCAAGTATGATAAAGAAACAAGTCAAAGTCGTTTCGCCGTTCGTATTCTGAATCCAAAATATAGCAAGACGGTTGATAGTGTTGATAAAGATGGCGCGCGTATTCAAGTAGACGTTGACAGCAAGGGCAAAGAAGTTGATAGGTGGAAATACAACGCGCCAAAAGACGGCAAGGGCGGCGCAGATGGCAAGGGCGGCGGGCTGCGGATACTGTATAATCTGCTTGAAGTCATTGTGTCGCGGAAGAGCGAGAATGATAATGGTGATATAAATGGCGATGGACGCCGTGATGGTAACGTTGTGTTTATGTGCGAGGGGTCGAAAGACGCGGAGACTCTGCGGAAGTTGGGTTTGACGTCTACCGCCGCGCTGATTAACGACTGGATTAAAACAGACACTTCGCCGCTCGACGGTAGGGCTGTTGTTATTCTCGTTGACTATGACGAGGATAGTACAAACGGAATGAATGCGGGCGAGACAAAAGCGCTCAAAGCCGCACACAATAGGTATGGTAAAAGCACAAGCATTAAGTTGCTGCGGCTGCCCGGCCTGAAAGATATTGGGAATCATAGTGACGTTACGGATTGGCTGAATGTTGGTGGTGACGGACGCGACGCGAGTTGGGCGTTGAACAGTGCAAATCGCGCGGATGATGGAAACGCAAGAGCAAAAGCGGCGCTCCTGAGTCTGGCGTTGAGTGATAAGCTAGTAGAGTGGCAACCATGCGAGTCGATCAAAGCACGGATTGAAAACGGTGAGATGACAGGCTTGATCTTTGAGAAGGGATTTCCCGGACCAATATGGGAAACATGGTACAGCGTTTATCACTCGTTAACTGAGGGATTATTACTGTCTTATGATAGAGACTGGCTCAAAGGTTGCATAAAGTCGCTGCTATATAATGAAACAGAACCTGATACACAACTTAAAACGATTCAACGGATGCTGAAATTCTGCGGCGACGGGAAGTCCAAAGACCCTAATGCGCCGTTCAAGGGGACGCCAAGGGATTATGAAGAGATTCTTCGCGCGTGTCAAATAGATGTCAGCTTAGATATTCACAAGCACACAACAATGCCTATTTTCCGAAGCTCATATATGCCAAATTGTGAGCGTGAATATACGTCGAGCGACATAGTTATTATGAAGAGCAGCAACTTTCATATCCCCTCGCGGCGTGCTTTTCCGAGAAACATGCAGTCGTGTATCGCCCGTCATGCGTTGCCGTTCGACTACGACGCTGATGCAACATGCCCGGCGATAAATGAATCGCTGAAAACACAATGGGGTGGGGACCAAGAGTCGATTGACTTGTTCTTGCAGTATATATTCTACTGCATGATTTCAGCACCTGGCAAATACAAGAGTATTCTTAGCATGATTGGTGCGCCAAATACAGGTAAGTCAAAATACTTACAGCTAATTACCGCGTTTATTGGTGAGAAGAGTTGTGAAGCGATCAGTTTAAGTAAACTCGGACTGCAATTTGAGTTATTTAGAACGATTTTTTCTAAGGTTTTGATCTGTGATGACGAAAATGTCACAAAGAAAGACTTTGCTGAAGGCACACTCACTGAAAATCTGTTAAGTATTCCAGCAGGCCAGCCAATTCGAGTCGAACGCAAGGGTGGTAGTATTGAAACTCGCATAATCCCTGCTCAGATCATTATAGCGGGGAACAAGCCAATACGGATGCACGCTAACTCTAGCGGATTGTCGGAACGACTTAAATTTCTTGTGTTTCGCCATGTGTACAAAATGGGTAGCGACATGAATGAGAATATCATGGACGTGTGGCGTAGTGAATTGCCTGGTCTGATGAATCTTGTTCTTGAAGCGGGCGAGAAGTTGATTGTTGCACGAGGATTTATTGAACCCGCGTCGTCGATTGATATGAGAGAGCAGTTTGAAAGCGGTGCGAATCCTGTCTTGAGGTTTATTCGCGAGTATTTTGAACAGAATGACATTGATTCAGGTGCGCCGTGGGTCGTGCGTACTGCTGATGCTAAAGTTCATTACAGTGAGTACTGTGAGAACTTCGAGGTTAAGAAGAAGTTGAGCGTGCAAGAGTTCAATGAGGCAATGGAATCTATTCCAGGAATTCAAAAGAAATGCGTTGGCTGGACGAAGCCTGATGGTAGTCGAACAACTGTGTGGTGCTGGGTTGGAATACGGAAGAAGAAAAGTGATGGTACTCTCGATGATCGCCGTGCGTCGAGCGATGCTGGTAATGAGTTTTAGATCGAGCGAACGATATTTAGATGATATTATTGAAAGGAAATTGTAATGGTTGACGCAGAAAAGCATAAAAATAATCCTGTATTGCAGTTCGCATTGGATATGCTGGAGTTTAACGAACTGCATGATTGCGAAAAGTGGGTTGTAACGACTGCTCAGATGTCCAAAGAATATCAAGAGTATTGCAAATCTAATAGCATTCTTGTACGGTCAATTGTAGTTTTCAATATGTGTTTAGAGTCTATGACATCTTGCAAGAAGAAACATGTTGGGATAAACGTCGTAAGTAGAACAACAACTAAATCCAGAAGAACTACTGTGTGGTGCTGGCGCGGGTGTAGAATAAAAGGAACAAGCGGCTACTTACAAAATAAAACTGAGGATTAACGTTGTTGTTGTATATCTGTATACTTGCTTCCCGCGAATGCGATTTATACGACGTGCGTGTTTTGACGATGGTTTGAACTTGTAAATCTTATTCCCGAGGACTTGAGACGCCCGTTTCGTGTTGTTTACGTTTCTGTATTGAGTTATTTATACGGTTGTTTATATTTTTCAAGACCAAAACATAAACAAAAAACGTCGTTTGACGCTCAATAATGCGGATGTTTACGTCTCTGTATTATTGTTTATATGTTTTGGTCGCCACCTCTGCCCTATAGAGCTATATATAACAGCAATAAACTATAATCATACTGAAAGTGTTTCCCCTTACGCGCAAGGTCGGAGAAACATATAAACAATAATACAGAGACGTAAACATCCGCCTTATTAGGCAGCAGGGCAAGTTTTTTGTTTATGTTTTGGTCTTGAAAAATATAAACAAACATATAAATAACTCAATACAGAAACGTAAACTATGCGTAAACACATGTTTTCGCGAGATATTAAAACAGCAATTTGAGGTGATATTTGACGTAGTAACCGTGCGAATGCGATTTAGTTTGAAATGCAATACTGAAATAAAATAACAAATTTTCGCAAACTCTGACGAAAGTAACACGTCACGTGGGACAAGTCGAAGTACTATTGTACTAGCACAGTAGTACAATGACTTTCGGTCCGTCTTCCCGCGAATGAAATTTAGAGACGCACGTCGAACGTAAATAAACTGGAGAATCAAAATGAAAGCATGTGAAGAATATCTCGCAAATGACAAAGCTACGATTACTGACCCAAAATCATTTCGTGCCGGATGGCGTGAGTGTTTGAAATGGCAGCGAGCAAATGAAGACGCTCATTGCTGCGGAGACATTGACGCTGTTGGTGAGTGGGTGGACTGCCCAAAGAACATTGCGATCAATGAAGAACTCGGAGACGAACAATGAAAAACTTTGAAGAGAAATTCGATGTAGATGAGGGCGGTAATGGTGGCGATTGCGATTGTGAATGTTGTGGCATCCCAATAACTTGTGAAGAATGCAAAGTAATCGCAGAATACTGGTATCGTCAGGCGTTAGAGTTTGCACAGGAACAATTAACTTACGACCGTGCGCCGTGCGAAGGAATTGAACAAGAACTCGGAGACGAACAATGATAACCCTAAAACAACTACCCACCAGCGTAAAACTTTTCGTCGAACGTTGCGACGCTTTCATCGTTGGCAGTGCTGCTAATCTAAACGCGACAATCAACGACAACAGCAGTGCGGCGAACAACGTCAAAGACATCGACGTAGTAATACCGTTCAACAAGTGGGACATTGCGTGTATTATAATAGCAAATGCAATTGCAGAAGCAGATATACAATCTAATTCAAAGCTCGCACCAAAGTTAAATATCTATGGTGGCATTAAATTTATTGACGTTGACTATGCAGCAGCTCTTGCAACAACAATCGACGTATGGCCCAGCGACTTAAACAAGTATCTACTCTCGTCGCTTGTTGAATACGTTTGGAACCCCAAATTCAATTTGCGTTACGTGAAATGCGCAGGCTTTAATGCTGGAGAATCAAAATGAGAGAATGTGAGAAGCAATTAGAAAAGCTACCAATTCGAGAAAGCATGGAGGGCTACCATCTCCCAGAGATATCAGCACAAGAACAAGGATTTAGACAAGGCTGGCGAGAAGCGTACAAGTCAATCAGAAATGAAATCCTAAACAACTCACGACGTGCATCACGATCGAGCATTGTCACGTTTATCGACGAGGAGCTGAACGAATGAAATCCATAACAGGATATTTAATCGGATTTCTAACAGGCGCACTTGGCGCAACAACAATAATCATCGGGCCGTACAACGTGGCGTCGAGCGTCGCGGCGTTTATCGACTTTGTTCAGAAATTATAACCAAACAGGAAAGCGAGAATCAAAATGAAAGAACAATTTATATCAGACAAAGTTGTTATTGTAAATCTGCAAAACTTACGGTGGGTAAGAAAGAACAACCAAACGACCACGTCATATCGCAACCAAACGACCACGTCATATCGCAAAGAGTCGTCGTTCGACATTGATTTGTGCTACAACGTCAAGCTTGACCCAGTAATGTCGATCAAGTACAAAAAAGAAAAAGACCGAGACGCAATGTATGATCGAATCGCAAAGGAGTTGACTACGCACGCAGACGCCGCGTAGGGCAACGAAAGACCCGGAAACGAACAACCACGCCAATCCGACACCGTTCGACGCCACACGGGCCATCTGGTGCGAAATAGGCACGTATGACGCCGCACGGCGAGCGTCTTGCGGCAACCAAACCTGTAATCGCGACAGTTTCCGCGACAATCTGTCGTGATTCTGCAAACAAACCGCCGATAAGGGTTATTATGTTTCATAGGAATGTCGCTTTTAAGCCTAAAAACGCGGTTTTGTGTTAAACGACCGGAAAAGTGATAACAAACAGGGGTTTTCTTGAAAGCACACCTGCAAGAGACAGGCTGGTGTCAAGCAAAATTATCTGCGTTTAAGGCGTCAAGAACAGCGATTTTAGGCTAATTTGAGAATAATTGTTGTATTTCACTATGTTTCAGACGTTTGTATTATATAAGGGGAGAGGGAGGCGCAGTATTACGAGTGAAAAAAAGAACGAAATTGACACAAGAATCAAACCACATAAGCGCCCACGACGGGATTATTGGCCAAGGGACTTAGACTGCCGTGAGTATTTTAGTAGTGTGATACCAAAGGTCTGGCAATATGACGCCTGCTGGGAGAATAAGATTACATGGGCGTCGAAACGTCTTCTCGATGAAAGCACTACTTTGCTTCAAGAGCAGTATCACGAAGTAAGCCCAGTGATTTCTCAGACGAAAGAAGACTATTACAGAGCAAAGGACGACGCCCGAGCAGACATGCGAGACTTTGACAAGCAAGCGAAGCTCGACAGGCGAGACGCAGCGACAGAAGCAGGAACATGTGACCCGGACTACGAAGGAACTTGCAAGGATGATTGCAGAGGAAAAGGAGTCCGAGGTGCGTGCAACAGTTGTTCTGGCCAAGTTGTCAAGGCAGGTGGAACAGAATATACAAAGCGGAAATCGCGTCGAGCGGACTCAGGTGGTGCAAGAAGTTCGCGCATTAAATCCAACCACGTCTACGATGGACCGTTGGAGTAATTGGCAAGCAATAAACGAGGATATAAAATGAGCGGCAAAGACGAAAACTATGACGACGGACGTGGATATCAAGGGGATGATTACGACGGAGCTAACACGTATATGCAAGGCGACGGCGAATGTGAAACGAACAACAGTCAGAAACTATGCGACATTTGCGAAGAGAGGCCGGGCAGTTCGTTAGAATCATTTGAGGACGGCGTTGACTATGAACGAATAGACGACTGTGGAAGAACCGAAGAGGTGGACGACGATTTCGTGATTTGTGATGAGTGCCTCAAAAAGAGTCACGACGCACATTGGTACGCGACACACCCCGAGTTTCTAGGGTTTTCAGAGCCTGAAGATTAATCAGCACCAACGACGAGCAACACACCAACGAACGTAATACAACAAGACGAATTCAAATGGCAGACACCCAAGACGAGTACCGGGATAGCGACGAAGTGATAGACCAAGTCTGCGACTGGATTGCGCAGAAGTGGACTCGTAGCATGATTGCGTTCAAACTTCGCGAGATGCTTGATCCCGATGTCACTGGCAATACTGTCAAATTCGTTATCAAAGTCGCGAAGGCCCGCATAGTCAAGAGGTATCGCATATCGCCGGAGGAATTCAAAGGCGAACAAATAGCATGGTATGAACTTGTCATGCGTGGAATTCATAAGGCAAGCCCGTATGATAAGGGCGTCCCTGCGAAGATGTGTGATAGACTTCGCGCCGCTGAGCGTCTCGACGCACTTCTAAACCTTGAAAACATGGCAGACGACGATACGGCAGACAGCGCACGCAAGTGGCGAGAAATGATCAAAGGCGACACGAACGAAAACAAGTCTCAAGGCGATGCAGCCAGCGACGACAATAAACCCAGCACAAACGAGGAGCAGGGCGATGGAAAAGAAAGCAAAGAAGGCAATCAAGAAGAAAGCAGTTAAGAAGGCTGTTAAGAAGTTGGCCAAGAAAAAGACAGCGAAGAAGGATGCAAAGAAAGTAATCAACACAGCATACAAGAAAGTTTCAAAGAAGCAAGCGGAGAGACTATCGCCAGAAGAAGTGATAATATTAGAAGATTCTGGTATGTCACTCAAAGAGTATAATATTTTCGCCCGCCGGAACGGAATCGTTCCAATTGAAGAAATCAAGGCACTCGCCCCTGAAGGAAAGACGATCAACCTTCAAGGCACGGCGCGAATCGTGACAAAGATGACGGCATACGGTCGTCAGCAGGCTGAAGCGGATGCTCAGGCGAAAGATGAACAAACAACGCCACAAACTGCGAAATACAAACTAACGCAGGAACAGGCGGGCTCATTAAACAGGATGAACGAGTCAATGCTTAATCGCGTTCGTCGCATTCAACCACTCCCAGCAGCTCTTCGACAAGATACACTCTGTCTGTCGCCGGAGTCGAGCTGTGCGTGTCCTCTTTGCGCACCCAAACCAGAATACAAATCACGAACGGCGAGAGCAGTCGCAGCGATCCGTCACACGGCGAGCAACGCTTGGGCTTGGTTTGAGAATATGATGTCACCGTGGGGTGTATAAACAACATTTGTCAGACGAGCATCGCGGCGACGGTCTTCGACAATTGAATAACAAACATCTGGCGATGTAATGCAAGAACCGAACGAAAATCAGACCGAAAATCTACCAACAAACAAAATAATCTGTGGCAACAACGTAGATGTTCTCGCGTCGCTGCCCGAGCAATGCGTACAGATGTGCGTCACGTCGCCGCCATATTGGGGTCTGCGTGACTACGGTAACGACAAGCAACTCGGACTCGAAAAGACGCCAGAGGAATACGTTGCCAACATGGTGAAAGTATTTCAAGCCGTGGGTCGTGTGTTGCGCGACGATGGTACGTTGTGGCTGAATCTGGGGGATACATACTGGGGCGGCAAGGGTCAGAGCGGTAGTGGCGGCAAAGAATATCAGCAGTTGCGCTCCGCCGGCGGAGTCTCGTTTTCGTCACCAGAAGCGCACGTTGGAGGTCAGGGCAAAACCAAGCCGCAAGATGGTAAACATTCAGTTCTTAAAGGCAAAGATTTAATTGGTATCCCGTGGCGAGTGGCGTTCGCCTTGCAACAAGACGGCTGGTATTTGCGGCAGGACATTATATGGCACAAGCCCAACCCAATGCCGGAGTCGGTCACCGATCGTTGCACAAAGGCACACGAGTACATCTTCCTATTGACCAAACAACCAAAGTATTATTATGACGCTGACGCGATCAAGGAACCACTGAAGTATCCAAAGGAAACTCGGCGACCGCTCGGAAGTGATGGAGCGTGGAAATTAGATGGCAGAGAACAAGGCGAAAATGGTGGTGGGAAAGCCTACGGCGGGTACCCCAAAAAAAGAAACAAACGATCCGTCTGGTCAGTGACAGTAAAGTCATTTGCAGGCGCGCATTTCGCAACGTTTCCACCAGATTTGATTGAGCCGTGTATCTTGGCGGGTAGCAACGAAGGCAACATTGTGCTAGACCCGTTCAACGGTGCGGGCACAACTTGTTTAGTTGCGGGTGACCACAATCGCAAGTTCATCGGTATTGACTGCTCTGAAGAATACTGTGAAATAGCTCGCAAGCGTCTGAGTTATGACATAGACATTGCAGAAGCAGCACAAAACTTGTCACTCGACGACTTCAGCGACATAATCATCTAGCAAGACGCACAACAAGACACGCAACAATGCCCAATGAACAATCACAAATTCTAACTGCGGAACATACGCCCAGGTGGACACCATTTCATTTCCACGCAGAACAGAACAAGTACGCCAAGAGTACAAAACGTTTTATTATAGCACATGCGGGCAGGCGTAGTGGCAAGACAGAAATAGCCAAGCGTCGAGCGATTCGGCGGGCAATGCAGTTCGATAAGCCGCAAGGTCGGTTTATATTCGCCGCACCAACTCATCGGCAAGCAATCAAAATATTCTGGGACGATCTCATCGCGATGGTGCCGGATTTTGCGTTGTACAACGGTCGGCGAAATCGTGAGAGCGTCAGTTTATCGTATCGAACGATTAAGCTGCGAAACGGCGCGGTACTTGAAGTTTGTGGCATGGATCAACCGGCTCGCATAGAAGGCCCGCCACTTGACTCGTTTGTTGGTGATGAATTTGGCAACATGAAGCCGAACATCTGGGAACTCAACGTCAGGCCAGCGTTGTCAACGCTCGGCAGGCCGGGGGTAGCCACGCTTTTAGGTGTACCCGAAGGCCGCAACCATTATTTCCAGTTAACCGAAGATATGCGGGACGACCCGGAGTGGGACATCTTTACGTGGCACACTTCTGAGATTAACCCTGAAGAAGCTGAAAAAGCCAAACGCGGCATCGCAAGTCTTGCGTATGCCCAAGAATATGGCGGCGAATTCGTTTCATTCGCAGGCAAGTGCTACTATGCTTTTAATCCAGACCTAAACGTCGCACCGGACGGCGAACGAATTTTGTATGATCCGAATTATCCACTAGACTTTAGCTGGGACTTTAATCGTACGCCGGGCAATTGCTCTATATCACAAGAACTACCGGCGTCGAAGTTTCCGTGGTTGATAGCACGCAATCAAGGCAAGAATCGTGGCAAAGTGACGTGCGTCATTGACGAAGTGTTCTTGCAGCAGGCAAGCAATACTGAAAAGGTTTGTGACATCCTTGTCAAACGATGGGCGGAGACACACAAAGGACTCACACGACTCTTTGGCGACGCGACGGGCGGCGCTAAGAAATCATCGAGCGTCGCTGGATCAGATTGGGACATCATTGACGCCAAACTTGGTGGGCCGTTTAACCTTGAGTCGAACGTCGCCAAGTCCAATCCGCCTGTTCGCGTTCGTATCAACGCAGCCAACGCCCGTCTTGTTTCGACCGACGGATATATATCGACGATTCTTGATAAAAAATGTAAATTTCTAATTCGTGACTTCGAGTCAGTGTCATGCGACAACGACGGCGACATATTAGCAGCGGATAAGAAAAGTTTATTGACCCATATATCTGATGCTTTCAGCTACCATGTAGCAGAAGAGTTTCCGATAGGCGGCGGAGAAGCGTGGAGTAACAGAGGATTTTAACGAGAACAATCATGGCGAAATACAAAGTAAGAGTGCTGATAGTTGAAGCAGAAGTCTATGCACCCGGTATGGAAGACGGGTTTAGTTGCATCCCGCTTGTTTCGGCTTGCCGATGGCAAGACAACAAAGGCAAATGGAAACAATGTGGTAAGTGTGAACTAGATACTAAGAAAATGCCATTCGTTAATGCGTCCCACGGCAGGGTGTATATTGAACCTGGCGACATAATAGTCACAGAGCCAAATGGTGACAAACAAGCGTTTGACAAAAAAGAGTTTGACGCAACTTACGAGAAGGCGGATTAAATGAAAGTGAAACAACCCAAACAACTAACGCTCGAAGAATTACAAGCGCAAATTGAAAAAGCACTCGGCAAGCTGAATCAACGCGAAATAGTAATGCCTCAGCCCGCGTTGATAGAACAAACGCACCCACAGCAATCGCACGTTTGTCCAAACTGCGGTCATTGTCCGGCGTGCGGCAGACGGAGTTATCCGTGGCTGGTGGAAGATATTAAATGGCTAAGTCTTCCACTTCCACTGCCATGGAAGTATAATCCTGATTCGTATTACACGGCCATGGAAGTATAATCCTGATCCGATTACGAAAGATACTCGCCAGTTTGGAAGTATGAACCAACAACGACAGATCACACAGTATTTAACTCGTAGGCAAAATGAGCAGGCGGAATAGTTATGGCGAAACTTATCACACAATTTTCTGATGCACAAACAGATAAACTCATCGACTTAGCAGTTGCATTGGGAACAGATAAAATCGGTGCAATAGAACGTGGGATGTTACTATTAACAGTAGTATTAAGGGAGAAAGCAGCGGGCAATGATATAGCCATTGTCCGTGGTGATAATATAGTTAAACGTATTACAGGTTTATAACCATGTCACGATCATTCAAATACAACCCAGACAACGAAGAGTCGAGCGGCGCACTTCTCGACGACACGCAACTCTCAACGACAGACCCCGTGTCAGCGAACAGCGCGTCGACGGGTGACTTATCAGTGTCAAAGTCCTTATCGTCAAGTCAACTTTCGTCAAAAGCACGCAAGAAGGCAGACAAACAACTCCGCAAACAGCGTCGCCACGACGATCGTCGTGCGTGACACAACCAGTAATCAAACCAGTAATCAAACCAGTAATCAAACCAGTAATCAAAGGAGAGTAAAATGGCAACAAAGAAATTCTGTGACATTTGTGGTGAAGAAGCTTATTCAGTATGCAGTACAAAAGCAGAAGAGGCAAATCTGTGCGTGGAAACATCTGTAAACGTTAAGGGCAAAGACCACACATATAAAGACATGGTTTATGCAGAGTCTATATACGTTGGTGTAGCTGTAAGAAATAAAAAGTATGGTGACACAGATATCTGTAGAGATTGTGTCACTCAAGCGTTGCAGCTAGTAGCTATTGAACGAGCATTTCATAGTGACTGCAATGATTGCAAGAAACTCGCCGCCGCAGTATTGCAAGCTCGCAGCGAAGGGCAGGATTCGGGTCTGGCAATTGAGAATTATATTGAAACATGTGGCGAATGTACAAATCCCAGCAGGCGTGCGATGATTGACTCGAATAACGAGGACAAATTTAGATTCAAGTCGAGTGCTTTCAAGTATAATAGCAATCATAATATTTGGGAGAGCTTTAGGGGAGAAACTAAAGGAGTGACTATGAAAACA
>SDBU01006949.1_pt1 | contig 13193 bp, 11 predicted proteins | sample 2277071 | NCBI WGS metagenome assembly SDBU01 (sample SAMN10397929, study PRJNA504765) | marine sediment metagenome | isolation source: marine sediment core GS08_GC12, 126 cmbsf | place: Arctic Ocean: Gakkel Ridge, Loki's castle | collected 2008 | reverse complement strand
TATGTTCATAATCAGTAACTCGTGACTCGTAACCTATCCTGTACCCCAAGATCTTTTTCTTAATTACTGGAGAGGCTACACTATATATTACAAGATTTATCAGAACAATAACAAATGATATACCGTAGACACCGGCCATATCCGATATTTGTATCAGCGGCAACCTGGAATATTGGCTGTATCCCAAAAGGCACCAGGGGAACCCAGTCATGATATGAGCTCTTGCATATTCCAGTGCAACCCAGATACTGGCTCCCCAGAAGGAAGAGAGTCTATTTTTTTTAAAACTTACCAGGATAAAGGCAAAAATGGCAATATATAGTGCCAGATACAAGGAGAGAAGAAGCAAAGTGGCCAGGCTCAAGATAAGGTTGATATTGCCATAATGGGAGAGTACCACCACTATCCAGTAGATTAGGGTCAAGTAGTGGGAAAGACCGGCGAAAAGCCCCAATTTTAGCGCAACTAATGGAGATTTATCCCCAATGCTCACGAGAAGAGGAATTAGACATATCCATGCTATCCAATCAAGATCGATGGGGGAGAAACTGGCAGTCAGCATAAGGCCTGAAAGCCCTGCTAACCCTGCATCTCTTAAACTAATCCTGTTCATTAAAGGCAGCGTTTGAAATTTTCCTTTCCATCAACGCAATTGGAGGTAACTTCTCAATAAGTCCGGGTAATAGCTGTGGATTCCCGCTTGCGCGGGAATGACGAGTGAGTGTAAGTTTCTGTCATTCCTGCAAAAGCAGGAATCCAGTGATTAGTAACAGAGGCCAATCTACCCGGACTTATTGAGAACTTACAATTGGAGCAATGAAATAATGGGTCTTAGAGGATCTTAGTGTTTTCATCTTCTACATTGCTCCAATACTCCATTACTCCATCAGTCGTTATCTTGGGCGAATTGTCCCTCTTTTTATACATGAAATTATAGATTTTCAAAATCTATAATATTGGGCGGATGATATCATAAATTGTGCTTGACTATGTATTTATATTTTATTATATTCACTTCGTGAGCGGGCATAGCTCAGTTGGTAGAGTACAAGCTTCCCAAGCTTGGTGTCGCGGGTTCGATCCCCGTTGCCCGCTCCAAATTGTTTTAAAGAGCACTCTGTTCCCTTTTCGAGGTAGGCATTTGTTGTTGGGTAAAGGGTTGTTACTTTGAAAAGAGGATGAGCTAAGTCTGGTAACAATTCAGGTAGGTGTTGAGGGAGCGGGCCTTTTTTAGCCCGCTTTTTATGTTCAACGGATATTGGTAATGCTTGAAACTAAAAGAATTGTTAACGAGGTATCACATTTGGCGGAGCCTCTTTTAAATGAACTTGGTCTGGAGATGGTGGATATTGAGTTCCAGTTTGAAAGGGGTAGATGGATCCTCAGGGTCTTTATAGATAGACAAGGAGGGGTTACAGTAGATGACTGCGTCGATGTCAGCAGGGAGCTTGGTGATTTGATTGAGGCGGAGAATATCATTGATTATCCCCATGCGCTTGAGATTTCTTCGCCTGGGCTAAACAGGCCGCTAAAAAAAGAGAGTGATTTTATACGTTCCATAGGCAAGATGGTAAAATTGAAGATGTCAAGGCCTATCAACAGAAGGAGGAATTTTACCGGGCGCCTTGCTAATGTCAGGGAAGGGATGATAAGCCTTTTAGCTGATGATAATAACCTGGTGGAGTTACCCTTAAAGGAGATAGATAAGGCGAGACTAAGATATGAATTTGATAATTGATGGTTTCGTAAAAAGTCTTTTCACCGGTCATTGCGAGGAGCGAAGCGAGGAAGCAATCTCCTGATTTCAAGCAGTTACAGCCAATGAGATTGCTTCGCTACGCTCGCAATGACAGCACCGGCGACTTTCTACGAAACCATCATAACTGATATTTGACTGGAGAATTGGACATGATTACAGATCTATTGAGGACTATTGATCAGGTCAGCCGAGATAAAGGGATTGATTCTAAGATTCTGATCGATGGCCTGGAAGAGGCAGTTCGTTCAGCTGTCAAAAAGAAATTTGGTCCCGAATGTGAGTTAGAGGTAAACTTCAACAGGGAAATCGGTGAGATTGAGGTTTTTGAGTTCAAAGAGGTAGTAGAAAAGGTAGCAGATGAGAGGTCACAGGTATCCTTTGAAGAGGCCAGGAAACTTGATCCAGAATGCGAGATAGGAGACTCCTTAGGCATGAAAATGGATACGGACGTCCTTGGAAGGATAGCAGCACAATCAGCCAAACAGGTAATAATGCAGAGACTAAGAGAAGCAGAAAGGGACGCTGTTTATGAAGACTTTAAGGATAGGAAGGGAGAGATAATCAACGGTATTGTTCAACATTTCGATAAAGGGGCTGTTATCGCTAATCTGGGTAAATCAGAAGCTGAGCTTCCAGTTAAGGAGCAAATCCCTAAGGAGACATACACACAGGGTGATAGGATCAGGGCCTATATCTACGATGTAAAGCAGTTCAGCAGGGGACCTCAAATAATACTATCTCGAACTCATCCCAACTTTTTATCGGCCCTGTTTGAAAATGAGGTACCAGAAATTTCCGAGTCCATTGTAACTATTATGCAGGTAGCTCGAGAGCCTGGAAGCAGAGCTAAAATAGCTGTGGCTTCAAAGGATAGGGATGTTGATCCAGTAGGAGCCTGCGTTGGTATGAAGGGATCGAGAGTGCAGGCGGTGGTCCAGGAGCTGAGAGGTGAAAAGATTGATATTGTACCCTGGGACCCTGATCCGGCAAAATTTGTATGCAATGCCTTGTCCCCAGCCGAGATCTTAAGGGTGATAGTTGATGAAGAGAACAGAAGTATGGAGGTGGTTGTACCAGATGATCAACTATCTCTTGCTATTGGAAAAAGGGGGCAGAATGTTAGGTTAGCATCCCGGGTTACAAACTGGAAATTAGATGTGACCGGCGAGTCAGAGTACAATAAGGCCTTACGAGAGGGTTATGAATCCTTGCTCAAGCTCTCTGGTATCGGCAAGAAATTGGCCAATGCTCTTTATGAGATGGGTTTTAGATCGGCAGAGGATATTGCCAAGGCAGAAGCAGCTGATTTGGCGACACTAAAGGGGATTAGTGAAAAAAAGGCTAAAGAATTGATCCAGGAAGCCCTCAATTACATGGAGTCGTTGAGTTCTGATGAGGAGAAAGTCTGAGATGAAGAATAAGGAGGGATTGTCTGGAGGTTTAAATGAGTAAATTGAGAGTTTATGAGTTAGCCAAAGAAGTAAGCATGAAATCCAGCGAACTGGTTGAGCGATTGAAGAGCGCTGGTTTCTCTATTAATAACTATATGAGTTCTCTTGACAGCGACGATGTAGCCCGGGCCAAGGAGTATCTTTCGGGGGCAACCAGTGAAATCTTTGAGGAGAAAAGGATAAAGCCAACCATTATCCGCAGGAGAAAGAAGATTGTTCTAAAGGTGGAGGAAAAGATTGAGGAAGAGGAACCGATAATTGAAGAGGAAGTCAAACCATCCCCTGAAGAGACAGTTTCGGTACCAGAGGAGAAAGTAAGAGAGGTATTAGAGGAAGAAGAAGAGACAGAATTAAAAGAAAAGCCTACACCTGAACATCATCTTAAGGAGGTTGAACCTGAGCTTAAAGAGGTTGAGCCTAAGATTAAGAAGAAGAAAAAAGAGCGGCCCAAATTCTTCCCGGCAAAGATAATAAAAAAGGCAGTTGTTCAACCACCTGAGCCGAAGATCCAGGAACCTATAGCCAAGATACCAGCGGTTGACATTGAACCTTTACGGGAGGCTTTGGTTAAAGGGGAAAAAGGGATAAAAAAGAAGAAAAAAGAGGAGACCTTTGAGACGACTGAGGTAGCCCCTAAGAGAGAATATCGTAGGCAAAAGAAAGAGATTTTTGAGCGGAAGGATCTCTATGGTGACCGTGAACATCGCACTGCAGGCAGGACCAGGGGAAGGAAGAAAGACAAACTTGACAGGAAGAAACTTAGACAAACAGAGATAACTGTTCCCAAGGCTATAAAAAGGAGGATAAAGGTTCCGGATGCTATGAGTGTGGCTGAGTTGGCAAAGAGGATGGGTGTCAAGGCAACAGAGCTCATCAAGAAATTGATGGAAGTAGATATGGTGGTTACCATCAACCAGACAATTGACTTTGACTCTGCCTCTTTAGTGGCAAGTGACTTTGGATACGAATTAGAACTATCATCTTTTGAAGAGGAGGAGATTTTTTCTGAAGAGGAGGGCAAAGAAGAAGATCTTCTTCCTCGGCCACCGGTGATTACAATAATGGGGCATGTAGATCATGGGAAAACATCTCTTCTTGATTATATCAGGAAATCTAGAGTTATTGACAAAGAAACTGGTGGGATAACCCAGCATATAGGGGCATACTACGTCCATACCCCTAATGGAGATGTTGTTTTTCTTGATACACCTGGACATGAAGCCTTTACCGCAATGAGGGCTCGGGGTGCGAAGGTAACTGATTTGATTGTATTGGTTGTTGCTGCTGATGATGGGGTAAAGGAACAGACTGTGGAGGCTATTAATCATGCTAAGGCAGCTAATATCCCAATTATTGCCGCTGTTAATAAGATCGACAAACCAGACGCAAATGAAGAAAAGGTCAGGAGAGAATTATCAAAATATGACCTCTTATCAGAGGAGTGGGGTGGTGAGACCCTGTTTAGTTCCATATCAGCTAAGACAGGACAAGGTATAGATGAGCTTCTTGATAGTATACTTCTCCAATCAGAGGTATTAGAGTTGAAGGGAGACTTTAAAAAGAGGGCGAGGGGGTCAATTATTGAGGCCAGGCTGGATAAGAGTGGAGGTCCGGTTGCGACTATTCTTATTCGTAGTGGTGCCCTTAATCAAGGTGACTTTTTTGTCTGTGGAGAAAGTTATGGCAGGGTGAGGGCGATGTTCAATGATATGGGGGAGAAGATAAGATCAGCTTCTCCGTCCATGCCGGTTGAGGTCCATGGTATTTCTGATGTGCCTATGGCCGGAGATGATTTTGCAGTAGTTCCTGATGAAAAGAAGGCTAAATTGATTAGCGAGCATAGGAAAACTAAGGCTCGGGTGCAAACAGTAACCAGGCAAGACTCTATTAGCCTCGATAATCTCTTTGATAGGATTAAAGAGGGTGAGGTGAAGGAACTGAATATCATAGTTAAGGCCGATGTACAGGGATCCCTGGAGGCCTTAGTTGATAACTTGATCAAACTAAGCACAGAAGCGGTGAAAGTAAAGGTTATACATGGTGCAACCGCAGCAGTGACAGAAAGCGATGTAATGCTGGCCTCTGCCTCTAAAGCTATAATTATAAGTTTTAACGTTAGGGCAAATCCGGCAGTAAAGGCAATTGCAGAGAGTGAAGATGTGGATATAAGGTTTTACGATGTTATCTACAAGGTTATAGAGGATATACGGTCGGCTATGGTTGGACTCCTTGAACCAGTGTACCGTGAGAATATTGTCGGTCATGTAGATATCAAAGAGATATTTCATGTCTCCAAGGTGGGCACTGTTGCCGGGTGTTATGTTACTGATGGTAAGGTTGAAAGGAGTGCCATGGTTCGCCTCTTGAGAGATGACGTAGTTATATATGATGGGAAGATATCTTCATTGAAAAGGTTTAAAGACGACGCCAAGGAGGTTCCCTCGGGTTCTGAATGCGGTGCAGGGTTAGAGAATTATAATGACATAAAGCCGGGGGATGTATTGGAGGTTTATACCTTGGAAGAGATGAAGAGGGAGCTTTGATTTGGTGGTCGGAACCCTTAAGCTTTCGCTATATACCCGTAACAACCAGTCGCTGAAGGAAAAGAGGGGGGTTGTAAAGAGTATTGTTGCCAAGGTGCATAAGAAATTTAATGTATCTATAGCTGAGGTTGGTTCCAATGATAAATGGCAGATGATAGAGTTAGGGATTAGTGCTGTAGGCAATGATAGGCGAATTGTGAATTCTGTCCTTGATAATATCCTCTCTTTTTTAGATTCCCTTTACCTGGGAGAGATTATTGATTCCGATATAGAGATCGTGAATGTTTAATTCCTCGTTGCTTGTTCCTGGTTGCTCGTTACTCGTTTTCTTTGAACCAGTAACCAGTGACAAGGAACGAGTAACGAGAATTCATCATGCTTTCAGGTGACAGATCTCATAGGGTTGGCGACCAGATTTTAAGGGAAATATCTAACCTCCTTCTAAGAAAGGTGAGGGACCCAAGGCTTAAAGGGGTTAGTCTAACTGATGTGAGGATGAGTAAGGATTTACGACATGCCTATGTGTATTACAGCCTTTTTGGTCAGGATGAGCAGAAAAAAGAGGCTCAGGCAGGCTTTGAAAGCGCAAAAGGGTTTATACGTAAAGAGATAGGTGAAAGGGTACACCTAAAATACATTCCTGATATCCAGTTTAAATATGATAGATCCCTTGAATACGGGCAGAAGATGGAGAGGCTTTTGGAGAAGATAACTCCCCGTTAGCCAGTTATGATAGATTAGTTACTCATACGTATGATCATGGATAATATTGCGGATATTTTAAAAAAGAGTAAGAGGTTCTTTTTGGCCAGCCATAAGGATCCTGATGGGGATGCTATCGGTTCCATATTGGCCTTGGGTGAAGCACTTATCCTTTCCGGAAAAGATGTTGTGCTATTTAACGAAGGACCCATTCCAGATTCTTTCGCCTCCCTGAAAGGGATAGAGAGAGTTGTAAACAGCTTTAACCCGGAGTCAGGGTTTGATGCCCTTTTTATCCTCGACTGTACTAATCTTGAAAGGGTGGGAAATATTTCCCTCCATCTATCCAAGATAAGGCCGTTGATAAATATAGACCATCATGAGAATAATTCTCAGTTCGGTGACTTGAATCTGGTTGACCGTGATAGCTCATCTGTCGGAGAGATTGTTTATCGGCTGATAAAACTGGCTGATCTACCCATGAATGTTACAGTAGCAGAAAATATATTTGTAGCTATACAAACAGATACCGGTTCATTCAGATATAAAAATACCACCAGAGACACATTTCATATAGCAGGTGAAATGTTAGGTTTGGGTGTTGACTCTTGGAAGATAGCACGTAAGGTTATGGATGGATATACACTGAAAAAGCTAAGACTTCTTGAATCGACGTTAAACACAGTGGAATTGTACCACGCAGGAAAGGTTGGATTGATGACTATTACCAAGCAGGTGCTTTCAAAAACAGGAGCCGATGATTCTGATAGTGAAAGGTTTGTGGATTACCCCAGATTTATTTCTGGTGTTGAGATCGCTGCTCTTATAAGGGAAATTGGAAGGGATTATTACAAATTCAGCCTGCGCTCCAATGATTGGGTAAATGTGGCAGATTTGGCGAGTCATTTTGGCGGAGGTGGTCATCCAAGTGCGGCAGCCTTTACAAGAGAGGGGAGCTTGGAGGTGGTAAAGAAAGACTTCCTTGGTAAAGCGAGGAGCTTTTTGGATAGGAGATGATTCAAAGGGATGGAATAATAATAGTTGACAAGGAATCCGGACCGAGCTCATTCAGGGTTGTTGAAAGGATTAAGAATCTCATAGGGGCAAAAAAAGCTGGTCATGCAGGCACACTTGATCCCTTTGCAACTGGGCTATTAGCAGTCCTCCTAAACCAGGGAACCAAATTATCCCCTTTCTTAATGTCCCAGGATAAGGTTTACAAGGCGGCTCTCAGGCTTGGAATAGAAACAGATACTCAGGATTTGACAGGCAGGATCATCAAAAGAAAGGACATTGGCAGGCCAACAAGGGAGACTATCAGAGAAAAGACACTGCAATTCTTAGGTACCATAAAACAGGTTCCACCTCCTTATTCAGCTGTTCATCATAAGGGGAAGAGGGCATACGAATTTGCTCGAGATGGCGTTCCTGTTGATCTTGAAGAAAGGGAAGTAAGGGTTGACTATATCGATGTCTTATCTGTAGATCTACCTACTGTCTGGATTGAGGTAGGCTGTAGCTCTGGTACCTATATCAGGTCCCTTGCTGCGGACCTGGGGAGGAGTTTGGATACAGGGGCACACCTTACTTTTTTGAGAAGAATAAAGAGTGGCCCATTTCTTGTTGATAATGCCTTCACTGTGACACGAATAGCTCAACATCTATCTGACAATACAATTGACGGGGTGATAGTGCAATTAAAAGGCGCCTTAGAAGGAATGGAGGAAGCCGAAATACCCGATACATTAGCAAGAAAGATTAGAAACGGGTATAAACCGCATAAAGGGGAGCTACCCTGGGAAAATGTCTCATCTCTCAATTCCGGGGGCTATCTTAAGGTAGTAAGGGGGAATGAACTGGTTGCGATTTTAAAGGAAGCCAGTAATGGATATGATATAAGTAGAGTCTTTACATAATTAAAGATAACGTCATTTGTCATTGGTCATTAGTCGTTTGCTAAAAAGGGAAGTCCGTGACCAGTGACGTGATTTACTAATGACAAATGACTATTGACTGATGACATTCACTATAATTAAGGAGGAATTACAGTGGTCTTAACAAGCAAAGACAAAGTGGGGATTATTGATAAATTCAAAATCCATGAAAAAGATACTGGTTCATCAAATGTTCAGATTGCTCTTTTGACCAAGAGGATAAATGATCTTACCGATCATTTTAAGACACACCCCAAGGACCATCACTCAAGGAGAGGGCTTTTGAAGATGGTGGGTCAAAGAAGGCACCTTTTGAACTATCTCAAGAGCAAGGACCCTGCTCAATACAGGGCCATCATCCAGGAGTTAGGCCTGAGGAAATAAAAATTATCAACAGTGAAGCTCCCCGCCTACAAGACGGGGCATCAAAAAGGAAACTCTGATTTAGCTCGGGGGAACATATCCCCCAAACCCCGAGAAAGAGCCATTCATCCCCATGCACAGCACGGGGTATTCTGGCAACATTCCATAAACAATTAATAGGAGGGAGTAAAAGAAATGATTAAGAATACAGAAGCCAATATCAATGGAAAGACATTACGCATTGAGACAGGCAGAGTGGCATGTGAATCCAGCGGTGCCGTTGTTGTAACAATGGGCGAGACTGTTGTTCTGGTGACAGTGGTTTCTACTGATGAGACAAGGGAAGGTATTGATTTTGTTCCACTAACAGTTGATTTTCAAGAGATGTCATATGCGGCGGGGAAGATCCCTGGTAACTTCTTCCGTCGGGATATGGGGCGGCCAAGCGAAAAAGAGACCCTGACCTCTCGGATGATCGATAGGCCCCTTAGACCCCTTTTCCCAAAGAACTACAATTTTGAGACACAAATAATTGCAAATGTTCTATCCTTTGACAAAGAGAACGATCCTGATCCCTTAGGTATATTGGGTGCTTCAGCTGCTATCACCGTATCTGATATTCCCTTTGACGGCCCTGTTGGCAGTGTGCGGGTAGGCAGGATTGATGGTAAATTCATTGCATTCCCCACATTAGAGGAACAGGGAAAAAGTGACATAAATGTGGTTGTTGCTGGGACAAAAACAGCTGTGGTTATGGTTGAGGGCGAGGGCAAGTTTGCCTCTGAAGATGATATGCTTGAGGCCATATTCTTTGCTCACAAATCTATTCAGCCGGTCATTGATATGCAAATAGAGATGAGAGAAGCTGTGGGGAAGGAAAAGAGGCATTTTCTTCCAGGTAAAGAAGATGACCGGTTGATAACAAAGGTGGCAGCTATCGGTGAACCTCTTATAAGGGAGGTGCTATCTTGTCCTGAGAAGATGCATAGGCAAAAGAAGAGATCCGAGGCCATTGACCATATAGTGGAATCACTAAAAGAAGAATTCCAGGATAAGGGCAGAGAGATAAAGGAAGCGATGTACGATCTGGAGAAAAAATTGGCCAGGCACATGATATTGAAGGAAGGAAAAAGGATCGATGGCAGGTCATTAAATGAGGTAAGGCCTATCGAGTGTTTGGTGGGTACCTTGCCAAGGGTTCATGGATCAGCCTTATTTACCAGGGGTGAGACCCAGGCACTGGTTTTGACTACTCTGGGTACTGAAAGCGATGAACAGAAGATAGAATCAATCTATGGAGACTCTTACAGGACGTTCACCTTTCACTATAATTTTCCCCCGTTCAGTGTAGGTGAGGCCAAAAGATTGGGAGCTCCGGGTAGGAGAGAGATCGGTCATGGTATCCTTGCAAGGAGGGCACTTCTCCCTGTTCTAGCAGAGAAGGAAGATTTTCCGTATGCTGTCAGGGTTGTCTCTGAGATATTGGAATCAAACGGCTCATCTTCCATGGCGAGCGTATGTGGAGGCTCCCTTTCCTTGATGGATGCAGGCGTTCCTATTAAGGACCCAGTGGCTGGTGTTGCAATGGGCCTTATTTCGGACGGCGATGATGTAGCCATATTAACTGATATTATGGGCGATGAGGATCATTTTGGCGATATGGATTTCAAGGTTACAGGGACAAGGAATGGTATAACGGCCCTTCAGATGGACATCAAGATTGATGGTCTTAAAAAGGAGATAATGGGGAAGGCCTTGTATCAGGCAAGAGAGGCAAGAATGCATATCCTCGATGAAATGGATAAGGCCCTATCGCAATCGAGGCCAGAGATATCCAAATATGCGCCAAGGATCACCATTATAAATGTTAAACCGGAGAAGGTAAGGGATATTATCGGTCCTGGTGGGAAGATGATCAGACATATTACCCTGACTACAGGGACACAGATAAACATTGATGATGATGGCAAGGTGTTAATTGCATCCGCTGAGAGTGAAGACATGGATAAGGCCATAGAAATGATAGAAGATATAGTCAGGGAGGCAGAGATCGGGAAGTTTTATTTAGCCAGAGTTGTCAAGATTCTGGATTTTGGGGCCTTTGCAGAGATTCTACCTGGCACAGAAGGTTTGATACACATATCCCAGCTGGCTCATGAGCGGGTAGACAAGGTGACTGATATACTGAAGGAAAGGGATGAGGTTTTAGTGAAGGTTCTTGATATTGACAGTGACGGAAAGATCCGGCTTTCCAGGAAGGCGGCATTGGGGCACAGCGTAGATGACATATAAGAAGACGGTTTTCGCCAACGGAACCAGGATAATTACTGAATCTTTATCTCATTCAAAATCTGTCTCTTTGGGGATTTGGGTAAATGCGGGATCGAGAGATGAACTTGATAAAGATAGAGGGATATTTCATCTTATAGAGCATATGATCTTCAAGGGCACTAAGAGTAGATCCGCCATTCAGATTGCAAAGGATCTGGACACAATCGGCGGATTTTCAAATGCCTTTGTTGGCAAAGAACAGACCTGTTTTCATGCCAGGGTCCTGAATAAGCACCTGCAATTCCTGGCCGATCTCCTTTCCGACATATTCATTAATTCAATCTTTGCTGAGAGGGATCTAGAACTGGAGAAGGCGGTTGTTCTCCAGGAGATCAGTATGACGGAGGATACCCCTGATGAGTATGTTCAGGTGCTATTTGACCAAGCATTCTGGGGGGAAGACCCCCTGGGGAAACCGATTCTGGGAACAAAGGAGACAGTCAGTAGCGTTAATAGAAGAGGGATTCTTGATTATGTGTCACGCTTTTACTCCCCTCAGAGGGTAATTATTGCAGCTGCCGGAAGTGTGGGCCATGACCTCTTAGTTGACTATTTCAGGACATTCTTTGAAGCCCTTCCGGATCATGATAATGGTTCTCCTGCAAGGCCTATCCCGTTAACTACCCCAACGGTATCTTCCTATCCCAAAGAATTAGAGCAAGTTCATCTTTGCTTGGGTGCTCAGGCATCGTCACTTTCTGAAGAGAGGAGGTTTGCAGAGGCTATTTTCAACACCATACTCGGTGGTAATATGAGTAGCAGGCTCTTCCAGGAGATCAGGGAAAAGAGGGGTTTGGCCTATTCTGTTTATTCTCATATTAGCGGGTATAGGGATACAGGCCTGGCCAGGATCTATGTGGCCACAGATAAGAAAGAGATTAACAGGGTGCTGGAACTGATTGAGCTGCTGATTAAGGGGATTCAAAATGGGGATCTCTCTGCTGGTGATATAGCAAGAGCAAAAGAGTACCTTATAGGAGGGATTTTGCTTGGTTCGGAGAATGCAGATAACCTGATGGTACAGCTGGCTAAAAACGAACTTATCTTTGAGAGATATATACATCATAAGGAATTAATAGCAGAATTAAAAAAGGTTACCCTGGATGAGGTAATAGAGGCATCTCAGAGGATATTTTCAGGGGGTAACGTTTCATTAACAGTATTGGGCCCTGTGGACAGGGACAAGATAGGTGTGGATACACTGAGTTTTAAGTGAGCTAAAGTGCCTAAAGTTATAAGTGCCTAAAGTTAAGAAATGTTCACCGTTCACCGTTGTCTGTGTTCAATGTCCACAACTCGTAACCCTCGTTTGTTGCTTGTTATGCTCGAGCTTCGCTGTCATTCCTCCATCCCTCAACTCGTTTGTGTTTGTTGTTTTCAGTTTAGGCACTTTAGTTCACTCTAGCTCACTTTAGGCACTTCTAACTTGATAGTATAGAGAAATCCCGTTTTTAAACCAATAAAAACTGGCCCAAAGCATGTGATGGTCATTTTTTTGTTCCTTTAACTTTAGGCACTTTAGGCACTTAACTTGATTATGGACAGGGTTGTCTTAAAAGTCAAGAGACTGGATAATAATCCAGATTTACTACTGCCCTCCTACCAGTCAGGTGGTTCATCTGGCCTTGATCTACGGGCAGCTGTTGGTAATGAGGTTACCTTACGACCTGGTGAGATAATGCTTATTCCGACCGGTTTATCCATTTCTCTTCCCAAAGGTTACGAGGCACAGATCAGGCCCAGGAGTGGACTGGCCTTGAGATATGGCCTCGGGTTGGTCAATTCTCCCGGCACGATAGATGCCGATTACAGGGGGGAGATAGGGGTGATAGCTATTAACTGGGGAAAAAAGCCCTTGACTATCCGGAGGGGTGAAAGGATTGCCCAGGTTGTTATTAGCAAGGTCTCCAGGGCAAGAGTGGAAGAGGTGGATGAACTTGATGCTACCAAAAGAGGGAAGGGGGGTTTTGGTCACAGCGGCACCTGAGGTAGTGTCAGTCGTCAATTGTATTTTTATTTTTCCATTCGCCAGGTTTAAAACCTTCGCCTTTCAGGCGAATAGCTTTAGCATGTTTCTCATTTTGAATATCGAATATCGAATAAGGAATTT
>SDBU01006948.1_pt1 | contig 13193 bp, 10 predicted proteins | sample 2277071 | NCBI WGS metagenome assembly SDBU01 (sample SAMN10397929, study PRJNA504765) | marine sediment metagenome | isolation source: marine sediment core GS08_GC12, 126 cmbsf | place: Arctic Ocean: Gakkel Ridge, Loki's castle | collected 2008 | reverse complement strand
GTATGATGCTGTTCAAGATGTGAAAATACCTAAGTGGGTCAACAAATTGGATTACTAGAATATAACGGGAGTTCGGGGATTGGCACCCTTTCAGAAATCTAATCGTAGCTCATCTTTTGCAGGTTGATTGCCCAAAGCTTTCTATTATAGGGAAGCATAAAGTGCTTTGCTATCCCACTACCAAAAGTGCTGGTAATCCAGTCTTCGAAATTTGTTGGATTTTGAACTCCTTCGTACCTTGCTTTAACCAGACCGAGAAGACACTCCTTGACGATATCAGGGTCTTGTCCATAGAGATGCCCTTGGAATGGAAATTCGGTATAAACCTTCCGGTAGTAAACGAATGCTTTTCTGATTTGTGAATTAAACCTATCTTTTAGAAGGGTCTTCTTAATGAGTTCCTCAGCGTAGCTGTCCTCTGTGTAAAGAATGTATGAGGCATAATCAAAGGTAAAATCATCTATGAGAAATGATTTGCACAGGCCTCCAACTACAGAATCTTTCTCAAATATCTGGTAGTTAGAAAATCCTTGCTGTTCAAGGTGATAGGCGGCTGATAGTCCAGCCACGCCAGCGCCGATAATTACCAGCTTATTCATCTTTGCATATATTCGTATTTTTATACCATTCGAGCGTTCGTACTATACCGTCGTCTATGAAAACCTCCGGCTCATACTGCAAGAGTTCTCTGGCTCTGGAGATGTCAGCTATAAATTGCATAACCTCACCTGTTCTTTTTTCCTGTATAACCAGCTTACTGGTCGCTCCAGCCGTACTTAGCATTTTTTCCGCTAAATCAAGGATGGTGATACCTTTGCCAGTAGCTATGTTAAAGATATTTCCCCGAACGCTGTTGAACTTCTCTATAGATTTAATTATCCCGTTGATACAATCGGAGATATAGGTGAAATCCAGTAATTTTTCTCTTCCAAATATTGTTATATCCCCGCCTTTTTTCATCTGTTCAATGATAAGAGGAATCAGCCTGTCGCTATCATCATATTTACCATAGATGTTTGAGAATCTGAGTACGATAAATTCTACGCCATAGCAGTATTGATAAGCACTCACCAGGGCTTCTCCTCCGATCTTTGTCGCCGTGTAAGGACTCTCGCATTTCATAAGGTCAACTTCGTCCTCTCTGGAAGAAATATTGTCTGAGTTGCCATAAACTTCTCTACTACTGCCGAAGATAAATCTCTTGATATTGTTCAATCTGCAAAATTCAAGAACGTTGAAGGTAATATTAAAATTGTCTTTTGCTAATGGCGGAGCGATCACTGTGTTAAATACCCTGGCGTTTGCTGCCAGGTGTATCACTATGTTGAAATCCTCCGTCAACTTTTCAAAGGAAGTGCTGTTTCTCAGGTCACAAATTACCGTGGCGCTATCCACGACCTCACTCCACTTGTTGCGCTTTAAATCTACTCCAGTCACCTCGTAGCCGTCCCGCATAAGTGCCTTACAGAGAGCTGTTCCAATCATTCCACTGCTACCGGTAACCAGTACTTTGCTGATATCTTTATTCACTCATCTCTCCTCATCCTGAATTACACATGTAACTATATCAGGTACTATCATCGTCCTGTGCCGCAATAGGTAAACCCCAGTTTTCTCATTTCCTGCGGGTCGTAGATATTTCTACCATCAATGATAATCGGTTGCCGCAGTAATAGCTTAACCCTCTTGAGGTCTATGTCCCTGAACTCGTCCCATTCAGTAATAATTATAAGGGCGTCACATCCTTCAGCCACTTCGTATGGACTCTGACAATACCGAACGTTCGCCAGAACATCCCTGGCTTTTCTCATAGCTTGAGGGTCATAAACCTTTACCACTGCCCCAGCTTCTTGAAGTCTCTCTACTATATATATAGCTGGAGCTTCTCTTATATCGTCCGTATGTGGCTTAAACGAAATGCCCAATATACCTATAGTTTTTCCAGTTAAGGTATGCAACTGGCTTCTGGCTTTGTCGATTATTCGTTGTTGCTGAAAGTCGTTTATTTTACGAACAGCTTTTAACAGTTGGAAATCATAGCCTACATCTTCGGCTATTTTGATAAAAGCTGCCAAATCCTTGGGAAAGCAAGAGCCGCCATACCCAACTCCGGCATGTAAAAATTCGTGCCCTATTCTCCTGTCATACCCCATGCCTTCGGCCACCTTGACCACGTCTCCCCCTGTTTTTTCGCAAATATTGGCAACTGCATTTATATAAGAAATTTTTAAAGCCAGGAAGCAGTTTGAGGCATGTTTAATAAGCTCAGCGGTTTCTATATCGGTAATAATTATTGGAGCCTTCAAAGGTCTGTATAATTCAGTCATTATTTTTATTGCCCGCTCGGATGATGTACCGATTACTATCCTGTCAGGATTCATAAAGTCGTTGAGTGCCGAACCTTCGCGCAGGAATTCAGGATTAGAGACAACAGCACAGTCAACGCCACGATTGCTATTAAGCTTTTTGCTTATCCACTTTCCTGTTTTTACGGGAACGGTGCTCTTTTCAACTACAACCTTATATTCATCTATTGTTTGGCTGATTTCCCGGGTGACTGCCTCGACCAGGGTCATGTCTGCTGTTCCATCCGGCTTTTGAGGTGTCCCTACGGAAATGAAGATAATTTCCGATGCCTTAACTCCTTCTTCGATGCTGGTAGTAAAGGAGAGTCTTCCACTGTTCGCGTTACGGTGAACAAGTTCTTCGAGTCCAGGCTCATAGAAAGGCATTTTCCCTTCTTTTAAATCCTCGATCTTACGGGCATCATTATCGACACAGATCACTTCATTCCCCAGTTCTGCCAGGGAGGCACCGGTAACAAGTCCCACGTGCCCACTGCCAATTATGCAGACATTACTCATAATAACCTCCCAGTCTAACGGCCTGTACTTACTCCATCTGCTTAAATAATAGCTTGAATAGGGCATCTGAAGAAATCGATTTAGAGGGTGATAGCAGGGAAAATTATAGGGGTTAAGAGAGTACCAGTCTAGAAGTATTATGGGACTGAGTTTTCGGGAAACAGATCACTTTCCGGTAATGTAGTTCAGACGTCAGTCACAGATGGCTAATTGCTCTGCGAAATGTAATAGGATGTCTGCACGAATGCCCGCATAACTGATATGGCAAATCATGAGAATAGTTCCATCCATAGTATTGAACAAAACATTGGATTGTTGCTTGTTTTCGTGTTTATGTAAGAATAAGCTATACATGTTTAGAAGGCATCTTATCTCTACCAAAGTACTATTGATATTACTTCGCTAAGGTAGCAACATAGCTTTATAATTAAAAGAGGGGGATATTATGGCAACGGCTTATTGTATGAAATGCAGGAAGAAAATGGAGATAAAGAACCCGGAGCAGGTTATGCTCAAGAATGGTAGACCTGCAACTCAAGGTGTATGCTCTGATTGTGGCACAAAAGTATTCCGGATAGGGAAGCTTTAGACCCCATTCTGACCCAATGAGGAGGAGCACCTTTGAAGCGTATCTTTATAGCTGGATAGATTGAATCTGATTCACACTTCGTTAAACTGTGCAAAGAATATTGGCTTAACAAAATACTGGAATAATTCTGCGGAGGCTGAGATACGTAGACAACGCTTCTGGTATGGTTAGTAGTAATAGTAACTCACCATGCGGCGGTTATCGTTTGTCTTGACTCAGTCTTGGTATTATTATCGTGCTTGTCGTAGCGGTTGCTACTTTCCCTGGCTCTTTTTCAGCTCTTCCAGCTTCGCCACGAAGTCCTGCCTGGGTGGAGAGAAGATGTCAATAACACGAGCTCCCTTGTCCGAAAAATATGCTCCATGTTCTATATTTGAAGGTATAACCATAACGTCTCCCTTTTGAACTTTATATTGTTTTCCCTCAATTACAAAATCAATGGCGCCGTCCAGGACTATCAACATTTGTTCATTTTCGTGACGATGAGCAGGGAGTGGGGCATTCGGTTCCGCACTAACAAAACTCAGGGTAATATTTTCGGCAGATATAATGTTAGCTTTAATACTGGGAGTAAGTTCTATGGCAGGAACATCGGCGTAGCGGGTAACGTACTTGTTGTATTCCTCCTGACTAGCAGCAGGCTCTTTTCTTTCCATCATTGTCCTCCTTTTGTTTTCAATACTTGGACAGTTGAGGTGTACCCCGTCTCAGGGCCAATAGCAGTAGTTTATCGTAAGGGCTTCCACTTTCCCAGACTGAAAAGTTTGGGGAAGAAGGTCTTGCGCAATTCTTCAACGACATAAAGGCTTCCACCGGCAAGAACAGCAATGCCCCACTGGTTAATTCCTATAGGTACCGTGCTCAGGGCAATCTGCATGAACGGAAGATAGACAACTGCCAGTTGCAACAAGACAGCAACTGAAATGGAGATGACCAACCAGCGATTACTCAGTAAACCAAGTGTGCGTACGGTGTGCTCGTCTGACCGTGCGCTAAAGGACCGGAACCATTCAAAGGTAACCATTGTACAGAAAGCCACCGTACGTGCTTCGTCAAGACTCATCCTCGACTGTGCCCAGTTGAAGATAAGGAATATACCGACACCCATCAACGTCGCCATGAAAGTGATACGAAGGAGTAGACCTGGAAACAGCAGGCCGACCCTGGGATGCCGCGGTGGCTGTTTGAGTTCATCGCCAAATTTGGGCTCTAACCCCAGGGGAATACCGGTCGCCGTGTCTGTTACCAGGTTTACCCAGATAATCTGTAGCGGCAGCAGCGGTGCTTTGCCAATGAATCCTACGCAGAGTATCAAAGCCAGCAGTTCACCCAAGTTAGTGCTCAGCAGGAAGAAAACGACATTACGCAGTCGATTGAAGATTGCCCTGCCCTCGTCCACCGCCGAGACCACCGTGGCAAAATTATCGTCAGTCAGCACCATATCGCTGGCTTCCTTGGCAACGCCCGTACCGGTGATGCCCATTGCGATGCCGATATTTGCTGATTTCAGCGCGGGAGCATCATTGACCCCATCGCCGGTCATAGCCACAGTATGCCCAAGACTCTTGAAGGCATTGACTATTCTGAGCTTGTGCAGGGGCTCAATACGGGCAAAAACCGAAATGTCTTCTATGCGTTGCGAGAGTTCTTCGTCACTCATCTGCTGGAGTTCGGTACCAATCACGGCTTTTCCCTGTGGCAGGTTTAGCTGACGAGCAACCGATTCAGCCGTGATTTTGTTGTCGCCGGTAATCATCACTACCTTGATGCCGGCTTGCTTGCATGACTTTATTGCTTCTTTCGCTTCCTCGCGAGGCGGGTCGGCCATTCCCACAAGACCCACGAAGACCAGGTTTCGCATAAAATATTCCTCTTTAAGCTCTTCAGTCTCAGCAGGCAGTTCGACATACGCGGTAGCTATGACCCTCATTGCCTGTCCTGCCATCTCGTTGTTCGTATGTATGATATCCTGAGCAACATCGTCAGCCAGTGGAGCCACTCCATCTTCAGTCAACATATATTTACTGAAAGACAGGATGCGTTCCACTGACCCCTTAAGGTATACCACCCTGCCAGCGCCGTCTTGAGGATGGAGGGTAGCCATGTACTGTTTTTCGCTCTGGAAAGGTATTTCGTCCAGACGTGGATAATCCTTCTCCAGCTTTTCTTTATCCATCCCTGCCTTGGCGGCAAGCACTACCAGGGCACCTTCAGTCGGGTCTCCATATATACCGTAAGAATCTTCCTCACGGGTCAGCAGGGCATCGTTACACAGAGCCCCTATCAGCAGGTGCAATTTCAGATTTTTGTTGCTATCAGGACTCAGCAGTTGCCCATTTTGCCGGAATTCACCTTGCGGACTATAGCCTTCACCGGTTACCTCAATAAGTTTATCGGTGATAAAAAGGCGTCGTACGGTCATCTCGTTCAGAGTCAGGGTTCCTGTCTTATCCGAGCAGATGACTGTGGCTGAACCGAGGGTTTCCACCGCAGCCAGCTTACGAATGATGGCATTACGACGGGCCATATTCTGCATACCGATAGCCAGAACTACCGTAACGACAGCTGGCAGCCCCTCAGGTATGGCTGAAACGGAGGCTGCCACTGCCAGCATGAATATATCCAACCAGTGCATTCCCCAGACCAAACCAACCGCAATCAGAATAGCGACAATTCCGAGTACAAAGAGGAGGATATACTTGCTTAGTTTATCAATACTCTTTTGAAGAGGGGTCTTCTCTGGCTTTATCTCCTGAATGGCGGTCGCTATCTTGCCTATTTCGGTTGACATGCCGGTTTGTACCGTTATTGCCGTTGCCCTGCCATAGGTAACAATTGTGCCCATGAAGACCATGTTCTTTCTGTCGGCCATAGTGATGTTTTCGTTGAGGGGCTTAGTATGCTTGTCGACTGGCATAGATTCGCCGGTCAACGCGGCTTCATTTACCTTTAGATTGGCCGACTCCAGAAGTCTAGCGTCAGCAGGCACCTTATCTCCGGCTTCAAGCAGGAATATATCGCCAGGAACTGTCTCCCTGGCCAGAATCTGCTTCACATTCCCGTCCCGTCTAACTTTTGTTTTGGGGGCCGCCATTTGGAGCAGTGCTTCCATGGCTTTCTCGGCGCGGGTCTCCTGCAGGAAACCGATAACCGCGTTAGCCACAAGCACTCCCATTATCACCCATGCATCAATGAAGTGCCCGGCAATAACGGAGATTATGGCTGCGGCCATAAGTACGTATATTAGAGGGCTGAGAAATTGTCCGAAGAATACTATTACCGGAGGAGTTTTTCTCTTTATTTTAAGCTCGTTAGGACCGTACTGCTGCAAGCGTCCAGCAGCCTCATCCATGCTGAGCCCGGAGCGACTGGAACCGAGAGCTGACTGCGTCTCCTCCGGGCTGAGACTATGCCAGTGCTCTGTCATATCGATGTCTTGATATACTGGAATTGAATAATAATTCTTTACACCTGCTGCCTGTGATTTTCATCGACTATTATAGCGTCAACTGCTATATGGTTTCCAGAAGCAATTGCAATCGCGAATCGTTGACTTATGTGTTTGTGGCGTTATAACATTGATTAATTAGGAGGTTCAAAAAATGAAAATAGTAGGCATGAATACATATGTAGTAGGGAATCCTCCACCTCATCGCGGAGGAGTAAACTGGGTGTTTCTTAAACTGGTTACAGACAATGGAATTGAGGGTATTGGTGAAGTTTACGATGCTCCTTTTAGTCCACATGCTATGGTAAAACTAATTGAGTCTACCGGGGAGCGATATGTAATTGATTCTGACCCATTCAAGATTGAAACCTTATGGCGGACAATCTATGCGAGCGGGTACGACCAGCATCCGGACCTCACCAAGATGGCCATCATCAGCGCCTTTGAAATGGCGTGTTGGGATATTATCGGGAAAGCCCTGGAACAACCTGTATATAACCTGCTCGGTGGGAAATATCATGAGAAGCTCAGAAGTTATACGTATTTATACCCATCCTCCTCAGATCCTACTCGTAAAAGTACGCATACTGACCCTATCCTGGCAGGAGAAAAGGCGGCGGAGTACGTCAAAAAAGGGTTTACCGCGATAAAGCTCGATCCTGTTGGCCCTACAACCAGGCATGCTCCGCTACAGCTTTCCCTGGAAACACTTGCGAATGCCGAGGCTGTTATAAAGAATGTACGGGAAGCAGTTGGTGATAAATGTGACATACTTGTTGGTACGCACGGGCAGATGACTACTTCCAGTGCTATCAGGTTAGCTAAACGGTTGGAAAAATATGACCCACTGTGGTTTGAGGAACCAGTTCCTCCGGAGAACAGGGACGAGATGGCAAGGGTAAGCCGGTCCACCAGTATCCCTATAGCTACAGGCGAGCGTCTTTCAACAAAATACGAGTTTAGAGAATTGCTTGAGAAGCAGGCTGCGTCAATTCTGCAGATGGCTCTGGGACGTGTCGGGGGAATACTGGAAGCCAAGAAGATTGCAGGGATGGCCGAGGCCTATTATGCTCAAATCGCACCGCATCTGTATTGCGGTCCTATAGAGGCTGCTGCCAACATACAGATTGATACATGTAGTCCCAACTTCTTAATCCAGGAAAGCATAGAGACATTTAGTGGTTTCCATGCCGAGATTCTTAAAGAGCCTATTCAATGGCAGGACGGCTATATTATACCTCCTACAAAACCGGGACTGGGATTTGAACTGAATGAAGAAGTACTCAAGCAGCATCCATATGACGGAAATAGATCCAGTATTGATGTAACTGAAAGGATTTTTTAGGAAGATATTAAAGAGTTGTAATAATCATCTCCCTGGGAACAATTGTTACTCGTCCTTTGGGGATTTGGGTTTTTGGTCGGCATAGTACTTTAAGCCGGAACTAATGATATCGGCGATAGAGGTACTTACTCTTTCTGCGTGCTTATCCTTATGCAGTTCCTGTTGTATTTCATCGAGTTTAACAATTACCTGGTTAAATCTCTTTTTATCTCTATCATCATCCTGACTACGTTTTACCTGTACCAGCCCCAGGGAGATAAATCCCAGTCCTATAAGCCCCAGTGCGATTTGCAGCTGCAAAGGGGTATTAATAAGAGCCAGTATGGTTGTCCCAAAACCAATTACTATCATTACTGTCCCAAGTATCCAGTACGAGGTGGAGTTCAAATATTTCAATAAACGCATATTATTAATTTCCTGTTCGATATTAGCATTCTATTGCTCACTACCAGGTCTCCTTATCATTATTAAAATGGGCGGTGAAGAGCAAATGAGGATCATCTGTCTCAATGACGTTGGGGACGCTGGTGTTATTCAACTTTCCAAACCCTTCAGGCACATAGAGAACAAAATCCAGCCGTGGCGCTCCATTTTTTATAGATAATATGTAGTTTCTGGCTACATCAGGTTGGCTGTGTATTCTGGTATCACCTGTATAAATACCTTTATTATTCTTTTTATCAGCATATTGCAGAGCCAGACCATAGAGAGAACTATTTGCTATTCCCTCTGGAGTCTGTGCTTGATAGATAGTGTTAATTACGGAAATATGACTGGCGAATTGCCAGCTTGGCCATTTACCGTTACCCCATGTCATCCCCGTGAATAGAGGGTCAGTTGACTCTTCCTGGACCTTTGACATTTGCAGGGCTAATTCCGGGACGCAAGACATTAAGTATTCCTTCAAGAAGTCGTGTCGTTCTGGATTCCATTTCTCGTTACTGTACTTCAGACGGCGAGAAGCGGCAAAGAAGTCACCATGTAACAGACCATACTCCTCCGCTGTGCGAAGATACCTTCCCCATGCGACTAGGCGTTGTAACGGAAGCCAGAACCCCTTTTTACTAAACTCGTCATAATCTATTGTTCCATCGTTGTTTTCGTCATAGCAATCGAGTAATTGAGAATAGTATGAGGAACCGGTAAGGGTGTCGTTCGACCTTGCATAACTAAGAACCGTATTCTGGAGGTCCCAGAGAGGTTTAGCAACAGCGTAGTATAGCTTACTGGTAATAATCTCTTTAAATTCACTATCAGTTATGAACCCCAAATGACCTTGCAGTGAGACAATCGGAGCTTCATTAATAGCATCCCAGCCAACAGCGTAGTAGTCTTGCCGTCCCAGTCCTCTTTTTTCTGCATACTGAAACAGCCCGTGACGAGATAGTGGCTCATCGTATCCCTCTGTAGTGATAATGTCCTTGTTAGTAGCCTGGGGTACCGGTACTTTCTGGATAAAATCTGTATGCAATCCATGTTCCTTCTGCAACCTTCTCGCTTCTGCAACAGGAACATTATTAAACATATATCGGGCACAAAGATGGTCGAGTGCCACAACATCAAGTGCTGCAAATGCAAGCCCTTCAGAAATCTGCTCACTTACTCCTGTGCCGGTATGGTCCTTATTCACAATGAAGATAGCATCAACGATGTGAATTTCAGGGACCTGCAGATTGACCACTGCCTTGACCATATCTACTATAGTCCCTGTTAAGCCGTACGTCCTGGTAACGATATATTCTCCATCGTTATTTCTGAGTGGCAAACTGTTCTCATCCAGCTGAGGCACCCAGGGCATGTGAGGAATCTCACACTTAATCATTGGTGGATATTTCGGTGGATAACTATACTTCCAATCAGTGCTGGTAGCACTTTCATCTGAGGCTAGCTCCATGGGATAGAGCCCGATCCCTATATTCTTAATAGCGTTCGTAAATAAGGTTTGAGAATGCACTTTTAACCGCGGTACATTAATGAGAACGCATCCAGGGTACTCTTCAATATCACCGGGATTATCTGAGTTACCGACGGTGATTGCTTTGTGCAGTGTTATATTCTTGAAGTTTACCCCGTCAGCAACGTTTACGTCCCTGTGTTTTGCCTTTATATCGCTGACCCGATTAAGGTCATAGACCATTAATCTATTTTCTGCCTTACCCGGAGGGATATACGTGCCAGCTATGCTTTCATCATAACCTTTCATAGGGTCGTCCTGATGAGATGACGGGTGGTTTTCGGCAAGGTATTTCCTTACAAAATAGAAGCCCCATCCGCCATAAAAACTTCCACACTTACCTTCAATAATGGCTTCAGTGCTGATTTTCTCTCCATCCGCGTACTGGCGACTATAGAAGGCAGCAGTTTGAGGGATGCCCGTACCTGCTTCTCCCAGACTCATCTTGTGGTAAGAGATACCGAGCTTATCATGAAAACAACGCATCAAAGCAGCAATGAAGGGCCAGCCAGTGCACGCAGTATATCCCAAAGCCTCACTGTGATTTATTGGGTCAATGCAAGCTGGACTTACCAGGTTAGGTTTGAAAAGCAGTTTTTTGCCTTCCTTGAGCCAGTCTTCAAGCTGCTTATTCAGATGTGTTTCCTTATCGAGCTCTTCTAAAAGCAGCACCAGGTTGTCGTAGGTATAGTCTATCTTTTCTTTTATCTTTTCCCATGCCAGGTTATCGGCTTCATTAATGAATGACTGAAGTAGTTTCGGAACACCTATATACGACTGCTGAGGGTCCATTCTTATGACAGCTACAGGCGAACCCGAAGTATCGGAACTTGATTTGCCCACCGTTGTATTAATAATAGTATTCTCCTTGTTAGCCATAGTTACCCTCCTTCTTAACAAACTAGCGATATGAAAGTAAAAAGTTAATTATTTTCCAACGACAGGATTCACCTTGACCTGCCTCAAGTGGTTGTACCACTCATTAAGTTAGATTATCCCACAAAACCCTCACTTCTTCCGGACCAGTTTATAGGGAACAGATTACTTTCGTAAAGGAATCTCCTGTGAAAATATTATTAGTTACTGAGAGCTTATTATCCAATTTATATACCTGTTATCCTTTCCCCATCTGTGTATAGCGTGGAATAATCCCATAGCTATTACAAAGCCAACTGCCATATTGGTAAGCAAGGCTAGAACAACGACCACGCCCATTATCGGCAGCTCATTCAAATTAATATCCCTGGCGAAACGTGTCAACTGAATCCCAACTAAAAGCAGCATCGCGCCAATTATACTCTCTGGAAACATAGCAAATAGTGTTGCGATAGAACCAGCTAAAAATATACCCAATGATACTTCGATAACGCCTTCCATAATATTGGTACCGCCCGTTCTCGCCCCAAAATAATGTTGCCCAGCCAGGCCTCCAGCGCCATGGCACATGGGCATTCCTCCAAAGAAAGGTAGAATAGTGTTCATGATACCCATGTTGAGGGCCAGTTTTTTTTCGGATACTGGTCTGTGAGGGAAGTAGTCTTTCAGGAGCACAGACGTAGCGATTACTGCATTTGTTGCGGTCAAGGGCAATTGAGAGAAACCAGCCATAACAAGGCCATGCCACATTTCCACTGGTTCGAACAGCGTCAAAGAAGGAAGGTCAAAGCCAGGTTGTACAATTCCTGAGAGTTCACCCTTGAATGCCATCACCACAATTCCTAGAATAATCAGAACGATAGCAGCAGGGGCATACTTGTTTTTTCGGAGAAATATCACAACGAGGACGGAAACCACACCAAGTATCCAACCTGTTGAGACCAGCTTAAGGCCTTCGATGGCTAGCATTATACCTAGCGCCACCTGAATTCCACGTATAACGCTCCTTGGCGTGATGGTTGCCAGTTTCTGTACCGTCCCACTTAAAGACAGGAGTAACCAGATAATACCAGTAGCCACGCCTGAAGCATAGATACGTGAAGCAGGCCACCTCTGTGCTATGGCCATTACAGCTATTACCTTCATGGGTTGAAGTGGCATGGGTAACTTGTAAATGATGCCCGTAGCAATATTAGCCAGCCCCATCATTACCAGGAGTCCTGTTGGGTTCAAGCCGTTGACGGCAAAGTAGCCTATAGCTAGAGGGAACAACGTGCCGAAGTCACCCATAGAGCCAGCGAGCTCACGGATGCTAAATTCGAATTCGCCTATATTAAATTGAAATTTATGTCTTGACATGCGCACTTCTATGACCTTCCCCAAGTAGTTATACCATTTATTAAGTTAGATTATCCCCACAAAACTCTCACTTCTTCCGGACCAGTTTTCGGGGAGCGGGTCAGTATTCGCTGGCTTTCTTAAGGAAAACAGGCAGGTCTTTATTGTATTTCCGATTGCACCTCCTGAAGGCTGTTGCTTATTGTTTGGCAATTAAGAAGCTGAATCCAGTTCGGGATAGCTGTAATGTTTTGTTATACCCCACTCATCTATTGGCCAGTAAGTGATGACTGCCTTACCAATCACGTTATCACGCGGCACTGCCCCCCAGGAATGCGAATCGTTTGAATTGTTCCGATTGTCCCCAAGTAGAAAATATTCCCTCATTGGAATGTATTTCTTTTCCATTGTATATGTTGGACTTCCTCTCAAATACTCCTCTTCCAGAGGAATCCCGTTAATAATTGTCTTTCCATCTTTAATCTCGATGGTTTCCCCGGGTAGTCCTATCACGCGCTTGATAAAAGGATCATCGGAATGAACTTTTTCAGGTGGCTGAAAAACAATAACATCACCACGCTCGGGATCTGAGAAGAAATAGCTAGCTTTGGCAACTATTAGCCAATCGCCATCATTAATACTTGGAGTCATGGAGGTGTAATTGACTGTATAACCTTCAATGGTATATCGCAGGCCAATAAACATTGCCAGTGCTATCAGGATAGTTATAGTAATATCACGGATAATCTTCATCATTGCGCAGTTATTCCAGTGACCTG
>SDBU01006947.1_pt1 | contig 13194 bp, 14 predicted proteins | sample 2277071 | NCBI WGS metagenome assembly SDBU01 (sample SAMN10397929, study PRJNA504765) | marine sediment metagenome | isolation source: marine sediment core GS08_GC12, 126 cmbsf | place: Arctic Ocean: Gakkel Ridge, Loki's castle | collected 2008 | reverse complement strand
AGTTGTCGTTGGAATCCTGCCAGCGGGTGGACAGGCCGCGAGGCCCCTAGAAGGCGCCCTGGGCACGCAGGGCGCCCGTACGTGAACGCAAACGGGGAAAGGGTATCCAGCCATCGCACGTCAGACTGCTTACCGTAGGCGAAAGGAGCGGACACGCGCGCGCCAGGCCGCGATGTCCGCCAGCGGCCGGGACATCGGCGAACTACCCAAGGTCGAACATCCCGGCCGGAAGCGCAAGGGCCGAAAGTCCCTGGCCTACTTTCTCAAGACCTATTTCCCCGCTGCGTTCTATCTGCCCTGGTGCCCGGACCACTTGAAGGCCATCGCCAAGATCGAACGCGCGGCCCTGCATGGCGGTCTGTTCGTCCTGGCGATGCCACGCGGGGGCGGCAAGACGGTTATCGTTGTGCGCGGTTGCATCTGGGTGCTGGCCTACGGCTACCGGCGGTTCGTCCCGCTGATCGGCCCCGACGCCAGCCATGCCAAGGAAATGCTCGAGGGCATCAAGGTCGAACTGGAAACCAACGACCGCCTCCTTGAGGACTTCCCCGAGATGGTCTATCCGATCCGCACGCTCGAACGCATCAGCAACCGCGTGAAGGGCCAGACGTATCAGGGCAAGTCAACGTACATCGTCTGGACCACGGAGCGGATCGTCCTGCCGACCATCCCGCGCAGCAAGGCCTCCGGCGGCATCGTCACCGTGGCTGGCATCGAGGGCCGGGTCCGCGGGATGCAGTTCACCCGGCCGGACGGCGAGGTTGCCCGACCGGACTTCGTGATCCTCGACGACCCGCAGACGGACGAATCGGCGCGCAGCGACCACCAGGTCGCGGTACGGCTGCGCATTATCGACGGGGCTGTCTTGGGTCTCGGCGGCCCGCGGAAGCGTATCGCGGCAGTGATGCCCTGCACGGTGATCAGAAAAGGGGACCTGGCGGACCAGACGCTGGACCGCGAGAAGTTCCCCAAGTGGCAGGGCGAGCGCACCCGGATGATCATCACGTTCCCCGAGGATGAAGACCGGTGGGAACAATACGCGCAGATCCGCGAGGACAGTCTGCGCAACGACGGCGACGGCTCGGAGGCGACGGCCTTCTACGCGAAGCACCGCAAGGCCATGGACCGGGGCGGCGAGGTCAGTTGGCAGGAGCGCGTCGATCCCGACGACCTGTCCGCCCTGCAGACGGCGATGAATCTCAAGTTTGACAAGCCGCAAGTCTTCTGGGCGGAGTATCAGAACGAACCGCTCGAAGAGGAGGACAGTACCGGCGAGCAGGCGACGGCCGATCAGATCGCTGCCAAGGTGAACGGCCACAAGCGCGGTGCCGTGCCCCTGGGCGCCGACCACGTGGCCGCCTACATCGATGTCCAGGGCAAGGCGCTCTACTACGTCGTGGTGGCCTGGGAATCGAAGGCCACCGGCTACGTTCTCGACTACGGCACCTACCCCCAGCAGCGCCGCCGGCATTTCACCCTCCGCGAGATCACGCGCACGCTGCGACGCGCGGCCCCGGGGGCCGGTCTCGAAGGCTCGATCTACGCGGGCCTGGAGCGGTGGACCGCGAGCCTCTGCGCCAAGGTCTGGCAGCGGGAGGACGGCGCCGCTTTGCGAATCGGCCGGTGCCTGATCGACGCCAACTGGGGCCAGACGACGGACGTGATCTATCAGTTCTGCCGGCAGAGCCCCCACGCCGCCATCCTGACGCCCGGGCACGGCCAGTTCGTGGGGGCCACTACCCGGCAGTTCAGCGAGTATCGGCGCAAGCGCGGCGACCGCGTCGGCCACCACTGGCGGATGCCGAACGTCCGCGGCCGGCGCCAGGCGCGGTACGTCCTGATCGATACGAACTACTGGAAGTCGTGGGTCCACGCCCGGCTGGTGACGGCCATGGGCGACCCCGGCTGCCTGAGCCTGTACGGCACCGCCCGTGCCGATCATCGGATGTTCGTCGAACACCTGACGGCCGAGGTCAGCGTGCGCGTCGAGGCCCGGGGCCGGGTCGTTGACGAGTGGAAGGAACGCAAGGGCAACCCCGACAACCACTGGTTTGACTGTCTGGTGGGCTGCTGCGTGGCCGGGTCGATGCTGGGCATGGCCCTGCCCGATGCTGGCGCTGCGGGTGGCGTCCGGCGGAAACGCAAGAAGGTCCGGCTGTCGGACCTCCAGGCGGCGAGGCGGATATGAGCAAGAGGCGCCGCGTGCGACTGAGCGAATTACAGAACCGGGATAGAGACGGCGGGCTCGTCTGCCGGAAATGCGGCTGCCGGCACTTCCTGACCCAGCGCACTGAGCCAGCCAGCCTGGGGCGCATCCGCCGGCGGAAGGTGTGTCGGCACTGCGGGCAGGTGATCACGACGTATGAGCGGGAGGGCGGCGGTACGAAGAGTGTAGGGGATAGGGAATAGGGAATAGGGAGAACCCGGATGAAATGCGCGATGAGTTCTGGCCAGAGTTTCGTCGTTGTCTGCGTGTGCGTTGGGATACTTCTGTGTGCCTTGTTGGGCTACCTTGACGACCGCAAATACCGGCGGCGCACCAGCCACAGAGACGCGGGAGAGGACGAATGAAGATGGCGGCGAAACCAGTTGTGATCGGGGTGCATGATCTGAGGTCGCGCGCCAAAGCGCAGGGCCGGACAACGACATTCCTCCTAACCGTGAAAGTCTCTCCCTGGGTCAGGCCTTGGATGTGGCTTGGCGCCGGGCTTATTCGCCTCGGGTCTTGGGTGCTCGGGCGTGGGTGCGTCATCAAGACAGGAGACAGCGATGCCGGATGAAGGACTCCTCAAGAAGGAAGACTCCTGGGCCGTGACCGAACAGGTGAAGGGCTGGGACGGCCGGTGCCCGCACTGCGGGACGCGGGTGATCCCGGAAGCGTTCAAAGGCGTGCCGGTGAAGAAATTCGCCTATCGCTGCGGCAAGTGCGGGTGGGAAATGCGCATGACTATGCCTGGCGATTCGCTCATGCTGGTGACCTGAAAGAGAGAGCAAGCGAATGAACAAGTACTTGAGTAGGCAAGACTGGATGATCCTGGTGGAATATCAACGGCGGTATCTGCGCCAATTTCCGTATTCTGATGTCTATCCCAAGGGGGGCGCAACGGCAGTGGCCGAACTCCGCCTACGGGGGCTGGACGCACGGGTCTACACGCTCCACCGGCTCGTCAGGAGCGGGAAGATTCCGCGGCCGGCAGACGTGGCCAGCCGAGCGCGGGGGGGGTACCGCTGGCACGAGCAAGACATCGACGCGGCCGCCGAAGCGTTGGCCGCCGAAGGCTCATTTAGTCCGCGGGCTCACGGGATCTGGCACCACTTCCGTCTTGATCCGCTGCAAGAGCGACTGGCGCTTCATGCGGCGCAGAGACGATATCGCCTATCAGAATTTGAATGGTTTGCTTTGAGCATAAGGCCAGCCTTCGGACTTATCCCCGCAAGGATTTCCTACTATCGCCAGGCGACGGAGGCGACCTGAACAACCCGCCACCCGCTACATGTAGCAGAATTTTGGGGGAAATGGCGGTTTCGCCCACTTTGTTCTTGCCTTTTGCCCCCGCTAACCGTTTGACTTTCATGAGCGATAGATAGTTTGGACGCGCTACTCGCGGGCAGATCACCCGCGTGACGCCATCAGAAGGCCGTGTGGGGCCACACCCTCGCACGGCCTTTTTGCATGGCCGGCGCGTCCAGGGATTCAGACCGGAGGGCAGCGCGCATGCCGGATGCCATAGACGCCGGGACCATTCAGAGCAACGCCGAGGGACTCCGTCGGGCCAGCGGCGGCGGCGTCTCGGCCGAGCAGCACAGCCTCCCCGATCAGATCGCCGCGGACAAATACATCGAGACCAAGCGCGCGACCCGGCATGCGTTCTGGCCATTCCGCATGTTCCAGATCAGGCTGAGGGATCCGTATTGAAGAACCCTTTTCGGCGCAAACGTCGGGCCTCGCGAACGCTCGATAGCGCGCGGGACCGTGCCCTCCGCCATCAGCCCGGCCGCCAGGTCGTCCTGCGGGCCAAGTACGACGCGGCGCAAACCACTGACCTCAACATGTTTCACTGGAAGAACGCGGACGCCCTGTCGGCGGACCAGGCCAATTCCTACGCCGTACGCAAGCGGACCCGCGAGCGCGCCCGCCTCGAAGCCGCCAACAACACCTATGCCTTCGGAATCATCGCCGACTACGCCAACGACGTGATCGGCGAACGAGGCCCGAGCCTTCAACTGACCACCAAGGACCGCGAGTTCAACCTGGTTGTCGAGCGCGAATGGGCGCGGTGGGCGGCGAAGATGCACCTGGCGCGGAAACTGCGCACGATGCACCGGGCCCGGGTCACCGATGGCGAGGGCTTCGCCGTAGAGATCAGTAACGACGCCCTCGACCATCCGGTCAAACTCGACCTCCGCCTTCTGGAATGCGACCGCGTCCGATCACCCGATCTAATGCCGAAGGCCAACGATATCGACGGCGTGACGCTCGACGAGCACGGGAACCCGGTTACGTATCAGATATCGGATTCGCATCCGGGCGGCGGCTCATGGGGGCAGATGAATTCGTCCACCCCATACGAGGCAAGATTCGTATACCACTGGTTTACGCCTTGGCGCCCGGAGCAGCATCGGGGCGTGTCGGAGATCATGGCGGCGCTGGGGCTCTTCGCCCAACTCAGGGCGTTTACCCTGGCCACGTTGACCGCCGCGCAGACGGCGGCGAGTTTTGCCGCTGTCATCCAGAGCACGGGCCCGGCCGATGGCGCCCTGTCCGAGGACGCCGTCGACCCCGAGACGATGGATACCGTCGAACTCCCGCCAGGCGTAGCGACTGTCATGCCGGAGGGTTGGGGGATCGGCCAGGTCAAGGCCGAGCATCCAAACACCACACACGACATGTTCACGACCGCGATTCTGTGCGCGATCGCGCGGGTCGTCTCGATGCCACGCAACAAGGCCACCGGCGACAGCAGTGGCTACAACTTCGCCTCGGGGCGCCTTGACCACGGGACCTACTTCAAGTCCATCCGCATCCAGCAGGGTGACATCGGAATGGACACGATGGACCGCCTGTTTTCGCGGTGGTTCTACGAGGCCCGTTTGGCCTTCGGCTGGCGCGTTGCGAACGATCAGGCGCCGGCGCACCATTGGCTCTGGGAACAGCGCGAGCCCATGGACCCCCGCGAGGCCAAAGCGGAGACGGAACGCTTGGCCTCGGGCGCGACCGGTCTGCCGGAGATCTACGCAGCCCGCGGCCAGGACTGGCGCGACGAGATGGTCAAGAACGCCGAGGCCCTGGGCGTGCCCTTCACGGAATACCAGGCATTGATCCGCAAACGCCTATTCGGCGCCGCAGAGGCGGAGGCCGAGCCCGAAGAGGACGACGACGCCGAGACCGAGACCGAGCGAGAGGAAAGGACCGCAAGATGAGCAAGAAGAACCGCAGGCGCAGAAGCAAGGCGGCGGTGCGAGCGGCGGCGAAGAATCCCCCCAAACCCGTTTCGCTTGTGGGCTCCGCCGCCATCGATCTGACGGCCGCCGCGGACGGCGAGGAGAAGCGGCAGCCGACCTTCGAGATTCTGGCCTACACGGGGGGGCTCCTGAACGTCTGGGGGTACTACCTGCCGATCGTGCTCGACCTCAAGGGCATTCAGGCCGCCCGGGTATCGGTCCTTTTGGACCACCTGTCCGATCAGATCGTCGGGCAGGGAACATCGAAGATCCGCAAGCGGGAGATCGTCGTATCGGGCAAGGTCACGGGCGACCCCGATGACCCGGCCGAGCCGGCCGGCAAGGTCATCGGTCACAGCAAGCGCGGCTTCGTGTGGTCGGCCAGCGTGGGCGTCCACGTGAACAGGACGGAGGAGATCGCGGCGGGCAGCAAGGTCAAGGTGAATGGACAAACTTTCAGCGGCCCCATAATCGTCGTTCGGGCGGGGCGGCTTGGCGAAGTGAGTTTCGTTTCTGTCGGTGCGGATGAGGGCGCTTCTGCGAGCGTAGCCGCACGCGCCGAAACATTGGAGGACAAGGCGATGAAGACGTTCGAGGAATGGCTCGAGGCCATGGGCCTGGTGCTCGACGACCTGGACGACGACCAGAAGGTCAAACTTCAGGCCAAGTACGATGCCGAGGTCAAGGCGGCCGCCGGCGACGGCGAGCCCGCCGCAAAGCCAGACGCGACCGACCCGCCGGCGGGAACCGTCACGCCGGCGCCGACGTCGGCAACCCCGCCCGTCACGGGGGTGGCCCCGGGCGAGACCGTCCGCGAGTTGGAGGCGGCCGAGACCGAGCGGATCGCCGCCGTGCGGGCCGTGTGTGGGGTCTACGGCGCGCGAGGCATGGACACGGACGCCCTCGCGAAGGTCGAAGCGCAGGCCATCCGCGACAAGTGGGGCCGCGACCAGGTGGAGTTGACGCTCCTACGGGCCGAACGGCCGAAGGCGCCGGCGGTCCATTCGGTGTCGCTGGCCAGCGGCCCGAAGGTCCTCTCCGCCGCCCTGGCCATGGGCGTCGGTCTCGGCGAGGATCGGATCATCAAGGCCTACGGCGAGGAGTCGCTCGCCGGGGCCCGTAAGCAGTTCGGTGGACCGATCGGCGCGGGCCAGTTCGTCCTCGAGTGCGCGTGGGCCAACGGCTTCACCGGGCGCCGGCTCCATACCGGTAACCTGCGGGAAGTCCTGACGGCGGCTTTCAGTACGCAGGGCGCGGCGGACATCTTGTCCAACGTCGCCAACAAGGTGCTCCTCGACGCCTACATGGCCGTCGAAAGCACCTGGCGGGCGATCTGTTCGATTCGCCCGGTCAACGACTTCAAGACCCAAACCCACTACCGCCTCACGGGAGACATGACCTACGAAGAGGTGGGGCCGACCGGCGAGATCGCGCACGCGGTCACGGCCGATGAAAACTGGACGAACCAGGCGCTCACCTACGCCAAGATGTTCGTCATTACCAGGACCGACTTGGTGAACGACGACCTCGGCGCGTTCGACGACCTCCGGAAGATGCTCGGCCGCGGCGCGGCAACGGCACTCAATCAGATCTTCTGGGCCGTGTTCATGGACAACTTGAGTTTCTTCACCGCCGCGCGCCTGTGCTACTTCGAGGGCGCCGCGACGAACCTGCAATCCTCGAGCCTCTCGACGGCGGTGCAGATGTTCCGCGAGCAGGTCGACCCCGACGGTCATCCCCTCGCCCTGACCCCGAAGATCCTACTCGTGCCGGCGGCCCTCGAGGCGACGGCCGACGAACTCTTCGTGGCCAGAAACATCAACACCGGCGGCGCCGCCACCACCGAGAAGGTGTCGGACAGCAACACCCACGCCGCCAAGTACGTGCCGCACCAGTCGGCATACCTGTCCAACTCGAGTTTCACCGGGAACTCGGACACCGCCTGGTACCTGCTGGCCGACCCGAACGACCTGGCGACCGTTCAGGTCGTCTTCCTCAACGGGCAGGAGTCGCCGACCGTGGAATCGGCCGAGGCCGATTTCGACACCCTCGGCGTGCAGATCCGCGGGTACCACGATTTCGGCGTCGCGCAGGCCGAGTACCGCGCCGGCGTCATGAGCAAGGGCGCCGCGTAAAACGGCGCATAGCCGGATAACGGGGGATCGTCTTCGGGCGCTCCCCCGGCCGGAACGTGAGCAGCAGCACAAACACGAGGAGGCATTGAAATGCCGCAAGCCGTAATGCACAAAAAGGGCGCGATGGTCGACTACACGCCGGGCGCCGATGTGGCTGCCGGCGATGTGGAGGTGATCGGCACCGTCCCGATGGTCGCCTTGGTAGAGATCCTTTCTGGCGTCCTGGGCACACTCGCGAGCGAGGGCATCTTCGACGTGGCCAAGGAGACGGGCGCGGTGACGGCCGGTGATGCGGTCTACTGGGACGCGACCGGTGATCCCGTCGGCGGTGTCGGCGGGAGTGGCGCGGCGATCAGCACCGCATCCGGTGCCAACCTGATGGGTCTGGCCGTGGCGGACGCCGCGAGCGGGGCGACGACCGTGCGCACGAAACTGACCGCCGCGAAGCGTACGACCACGATCGGCGGCGCGGTGACGGCCAGTGACATCACGGCGGAGGACGCGACGCTCACGATCACGGGGATCGCGGCTGCCCAGGGCGGCGCCGTGACCAACGTGGGCGGGGTGAGTGCTACTACGGGTCTCGCCGGTGGTGCGGTATCGCAGACCGGTGGAGTCGGTGGCGCAACTGGCGCTGGCGGCGCGGCGTCTACCGTTGGTGGTGCGAGTGGCGCTACATCCGGTACGGGTGGCGCTGCCGCTCTCACTGGTGGCGCGGCCGGCTCGGCTGCCGGCAATGCCGTTGGTGGGGCTGCACCAGTGACCGGTGGTGCCGGCAAGGGGAATCTTGCCGGTGGTGCCGCTTCGGTGACTGGTGGCGTCGGTGGCGCGACGGGTGCTGGTGGCGCGACCGCAGTGACCGGTGGTGCCGGCGGGTCGGGCTCGGGTACCGGTGGCGCCGTGACCGTGGCCGGTGGCGCCGGCAGCGCGGGCAACGCAAACGGTGGCGCTCTCACGTTGAATGGCGGAAACGCCAACGGTTCGGGTACCGACGGTGTCCTGAATATCGCTACGGCGAACACCTCAGTCGTCAATCTCGGCGTGATGGCGCGGATACCGACATCGACGGTGGCTGCGGCCGGTACTGACGCCTCGAACGGTGGCGCGCTGGTCGAAGGGTTCAATCTCGTGACGGCAGCCGACGCGACCAAGGGCGTCGTGCTTCCGACCGCCGTGGCCGGCATGGATATCATCGTCAAGAACGAGGATTCGGCCAACGCGGTCCTCAAGATCTGGCCGGCAACGAGCGACCAGATCAACGCGGTTGCTGTCGATGGTTCGTTCGACATCGCAGCCAAGACGTCCGTAAGGCTGATCGCCTACGACGCGACCAACTGGTATTCGCTGCCTCTGCTGCCCTCGTAAGCGGCACGCGACTGGACCCTTGCGGGTCGGGATGGAGCGGGGCCCTATCGGCCCTGCTCCGCCCGGCCTGGTCACGAAACGCTCCTTTCAGGACCGGGTGCGCGTGCCGGGAACTCGCGCACCCGGTCAACCTCAGCGGGAGATCGGCGTGCGTGCCTGTTACGACCACATCAAACCGCTGGTCGAACTCGTGGCCGAGGTGCCGGGCGACTTCGGCGAGTTCGGGGTATGGCACGGCACCACGTTCCTGCCGCTGGCCCGTGAGGCGGCGAAACAGGGCCGCGTGTGTCACGCCGTCGATTCGTGGCGGGGGATGGCCGAGCCGACCGCGCGCGACATCGACGAAACCGGGCAGCACTGCTATCCCCGAGGAGGCCTTTCAACGGGCGGGAGCCTGGGGTTCCGGATGCTCATGGCGGACCTCGGCGATGCCGTTGTCATCCACGAGGGTTTCATTCCAAACATCCTGACCGCCTGCGCCTCGTCGCGGCGCTACGCCTTCGCCCACGTGGACCTCGACCAGCATCTCCCGACGCTCCTGACCCTGCGGTGGGTGTGGGGGGAACTCAACCCGGGCGGCATCGTCTGCTGTCACGACTGGTGGGCGAAACGCCAGTGCCTGGCGGCCGGCGCGGCGAACGACTGGATGGTGGAAGCCAGGCTCGAGCCGTCCGGCTCGAACCCTACAAGCCATCACGTTTGGTGGATCAAACCGTGAAGGACCGGGGTAGCCAAGCAGTGACAACGGCAACCGAAGCCGCCTGGGCGCGCCTGCGGGAACAGTACCCCTGGCCCAGCGAACGGCCGACCATCGAGCCGAACCCGCACGGCTGGCACGTCCATGCGCACGAATGGGCCCGCCTGTTGCGCGGCCACAAGGCGCCCGTGGTCCTGGAGGTCGGCGCCTGGTGCGGACGGACCAGCATCCATCTGTTGAACATGCATCCGCGCTTGCGCCTCATGGCGCTTGACCGCTGGGCGCCGGATGCGCCGGGGATCGCCCCGCACTGGGACAGGTGGATCGCCAGCGGCGAGATGCCGGCCGGCGCCACCATGGTCGAACTGTATCGCGCCAACCTGTGGCCGTGGCGCGCTCGCGCGGTGGCGATTCAAGGTGATTCCGTGGAGGGCATCGAGTACGTCGCCGCGGCCGGCCTCCTGCCCGACGTCGTCTACGTGGATGGTGACCACAGTTACGCGGGCGCGCGTCGTGATATCGAGGCGGCCCTCGACTTCTGCCCGGGCGCGATTATCTGCGGCGACGACTTCAAGCCCATAAAGGCATGGGACAAGATGGGCCGGGCGGAACGGATGAAGATCCTGCTGAACCCCAAGCCGCCCAACGGGGTCAAGTGGGCCGTGCAGGACGTGGCCGCCGAGCGCGGCCTGAAGGTCGAACACGCCGAGCGCTGTTGCCTTATGTGGTGGCGATATGCCTGAGCCGATCCCGATCCGGTTTGCCGAACCGCCGCGCGCCAGGACGACGCTGCCGCTGTGGGCCGCCGCCACGGGTGACCCCGAGCTCGAGCGCCGCGTGCGGGAGACCTTCGGCCTGCACGCCGGGCTCGATAGGGCGAGAGGACTGTTTCGCGTAGACCCCGAGGGCCTCCTGGTGGGCCACGATCCGGTCACTGCCGATATCTGCTTCTGCTCCGACGATGTCGCCCACACGCATCACGATTCTCGCCCGCTGATCATGTTCAAGCGGTCGATGCCCCTGACGCCGGCCCCCAACGAGGTCCCCGTGCCCGCCTGGCCGCGGCGGGAAACCCTCGACGTGACGTCAGCGCCGCGCCCGTTTCGGGGCGTGCCCATCGTTACCTTCTGCGGCGTGGATTACAGGCCGCCGGCGCGGGTGGCCTTTATCAAGCGATTCCGCGAAATGGATGGCGACGGACTCCGGGTGAACATCCTCGGCCGGGACCGCTTCGACTACCCTGACGCCTGCGGGTACCTGGATTCGATTCTCGAAGCGCATGCGGTCTTGTGCCCGGCGGGGATGGGGCGCTTCAGTTACCGTCTCTACGAGACCCTGGCCGCCGGCCGGATCCCCATCGTGCCTCGCGGCAATCACACCTACGCCCCGGCGCATCTGCGGGAACGCGCCTGGATCATCCAGGCCGAGACGCCGGAGGCATTCCTGAAGTTCTGGCGGCGTTCGATGACGCCCGAGCGCTTGGCCTGGGTCTCGGACCGGAATCGCCGGGCGTGGCGGGACCTCTGCTCGCCTGGCGGGTGGCTGGTGACGATGGCGGCCGCGGTGCGGGCGCGACGGACGGAAAGAGGAACCGCCGATGGACGCAGATAGACGCCGAACGGCAAAAAGCGGGTGGAGAGAAACATACGGATTCGACAAGGACGGGCGCCTTGTATTCCAGAGCCTCTCGTTCGACACGGACGAATTGGCGAAGAGGTTTAGAAGATTGAACCGCAAAGGGCGCAAAGGACGCCAAGAGGAACCGGAGAAGCGCAAGAGGTGGGAATTTCCGAAGCCTATGCGGTTCTTTTCCCTGTCCCCCGTCATCGGCGTCCATCGGCGTTCATCGGCGGTTCCTCTTGTTTCTGGTTCAACGTAAGGCGGTTTCCGTAATGATCCCGAAGCTGCTGCACTTCATCTGGATCGGTCCGCCGATGCCCGAATGGGCCCGCGCGAACATCGAGGCGTTCCGCGCCTTGAATCCCGACCATGAGATCACAGTGCATGACGCAAGCATTCTGCTGCCGAAGTATCGCAGGCGTTTTGACGAGTGCCGCCACCTGGAAAGCCAAGCGGATCTGCTCCGCTACAGCGCTTTGCAACGATTCGGCGGCTGGTATTTCGATACCGACTTCGTCCCGTTCAGACCGCTCGCGGATATCGAGCGCGCCTATGATCTGGACGGCGAGCGGCTGTTTCTCAGCCGCCAGGCCCACATGCGAAACCGGGCCAATACCATCGCCAATGGCGTTATGGCCTGCGCGGCGGATTCCCCCGTGTGGCCGGCCATTGATGGGTTCATCGTGAAGGTGCCGCCAAGGGTGGTAACGATCTACGGGCCCCGGATGATGGTCGCTCTGACCGCCAAGCATCCCGAACTTTTCACCCTTGCGACGCCCGAATGGTTTTTCCCCGCGCCGGCCGGCCGCGCCGGGTGGCTCGCACAGATACCCGAAGCGGCCACGCGGTACACGCCGGCTACCGGTGGGCAGAAGCCGTTCGCCATGCACCTGTGGGCTGCCGGCAAGCGCAGTTACCAGGTACGGAACAATGCCTGGAAGACGCTGCCGGGCGGCCCTCGCCGGGCGACCCTCGTGGCGACGGAGCGCATGTACCTCGAACAGAAAGAGCGGCCGTTCCGCGGCGTCGCCGAGGGCCTGAATGCCTGTGGGTACAGCGTCGATGTGCGGCTCGATAGCGATCCCGATTTGACGGTCCTGGCCGACCTGATCGTGGTCTGGAATGGGCTCAAGACTTCCTCGCTCAAGGTCCGTCACGAGGCGCTCGAGGCGCGGATCCCCTGCTTCCAGATGGAGCACGGGTTCTGGGAGCGCCGCCGGTACAACCAGATCGACCACCAGGGCATCCTGCACTGGGCCTCGTGGCGGCATCTGCTGAAGGGTCCGGCCCCGGCCGAGGGCGCCGAACGCGTGGCGCGCTTCTACCCCGAGGGCTTGAGGCCCGTTCAGGCGCGGCCGGAGGGCTACATTCTGGTCCTCGGCCAACTGGCCGGCGACAGTCAGATGCTCGATTCGGAGATCTCGGGGCCCCGGCCGCTGCAGCGGCTCGTCGCCCGGGCGTTGCAACCGGGCACGCAGATCTTCTTCCGGCCGCACCCCCTGGCCGTCGGCCAGCCCAGCAGACGACACATGACGCTGCCGGTCCTGAATCAGCCCGACGACCGGCCGGCGTACCGGCGAACTCAACACGGGGACGGCCTGGCGTCGGCCCTCGTCGGATGCCGGTTCGTCATCTGCATTAACTCCAATTCGATCAACGAGGCCCTGCCCCTGGGCGTGCCGTGTCTGGCGTTCGGCCCGTGCCTCGGCATCGAGGCTGGCGTGGTCCATCCAACGAGCAAGGCGACGCTCAAGGCCGACATCGAGGCTATGCTCGAGGGCTGGTGCCCGCCGCAGGAGGCCGTCGAGAACTACCTGCACTGGCTGGCGTGCCGGCAATGGACCGGTGAGGAACTCGCCGACCCGGCTGTCATGGGTCCCCTGCTCGAAGCAGCCGGGCTCCCGGTGCTCGTGGCGGCGGAGGCTGTAGCGTGAC
>SDBU01006946.1_pt1 | contig 13198 bp, 8 predicted proteins | sample 2277071 | NCBI WGS metagenome assembly SDBU01 (sample SAMN10397929, study PRJNA504765) | marine sediment metagenome | isolation source: marine sediment core GS08_GC12, 126 cmbsf | place: Arctic Ocean: Gakkel Ridge, Loki's castle | collected 2008 | reverse complement strand
ATCAGGTCGGCGGCGAGCTCCGGTTCGGTCGTCTCCAGGGTGCGCTTGACCGCATCCACGATAACCTGCGCCGGCTCGCTGATCGCCTCACGCACCTCCTCGCTGGTAACGGTGGTGGCGCGGGGGAGTCCGGCGATCAGGTCCCTTCCCTTGACCACGCGGGTCAGCTCCTTATCCAGCGGCGAGGCCGAGCCGATCTCTATTTTTATGGCCTCTGCCGTGCGCTCTCCGATAAGCAGGTTGTAGGTGCGTTTCATGTAGCTGGCGACGGCCTCGTCCATGTCGTCGCCGGCCACGCGCACGGACTGGTGCGTGACGATATCGCCCAGGGAGATGACGGCCACCTCCGTGGTGCCGCCGCCGATGTCCACGATCATGTTCCCCACCGGCTCCATGATCGGGAGCCCCACCCCGATGCCGGCCGCCTTGGGCTCCTCGATGAGATACACCTGTCTCGCACCGGCTCGGCGGGTCGAGTCTATTACCGCCTGCTTTTCGACCGGGGTGATTCCCGCGGGCACGGACATGACGATCCTGGGATTCACCAACCGCCGCCGACTGTGCACCTTCTTTATGAAGTACTCGAGCATGGCACGGGTGATCTCAAAATCCGTGATCACACCGTCCCGCATGGGGCGGATAGCCTGGATCGAGCCGGGCGTCTTGCCCAGCATCTGCTTGGCCACCTCGCCCACGGCCATGCCGTTCAGAAGGACCTGGTTCGTCCCCCGTCTGACCGCCACCACGGAAGGTTCGGAGAGGACGATACCCTCGCCCACCAGGCAGACCAGGGTATTGGCAGTGCCCAAGTCTATCCCCATGTCTCGGGAGAACAGTCCAGCTAGCCATTTCACCAGCATCAGGCGCTACCTTGTGAGGGATCGCAGGCCCCGTCTCCGGGCGGCTTCGTCCGGGCGAAGGTCCGAGCGAGCTATTCGGCGCCTCCGCCGGCAGGTCGAGGCGTTCCTGATGGTCCAGGGGTCCCGAGGGCTCCGGCAGGACGGGCTGCCGGCTCGGGCGCTTCGGCAGGTGCGGGAGCCACCCCCGGTCTCGACGCAGGCGCAGCCGCGGGCCCTCCGACCGCCTCGAATTTGGGGTGTCGGACGGGCCCTCGATACAGTCCGACAACCTCGTAGATCGGGAAGAAAATGGCCAGCGCCAGCGCAATACAGGAGATGATCAGCAGAACCTGGTAAATGGACTGAGCGGAGCTCGTTGTTTCCCTGGCAAGTCTTCGACTGATCGCGTTCATGGAATCAGGCCTTTCCAGAAAGACAACTAGCGGAGCCGCGTCGCTGCGTTATCGCCCCGTTGGATGCTCAGCTCGGGTCTCACCCTCACCACGTTCGCGGCGCAGAGGTTGTCCTGGAGGTCAAACACGTGCACCATCGCGACGAAGTTGTCCTTGCGGTAGACGGTGAAAGTGTAATTCTTCTTCACGCCTTGATTCCGGCCCACGTTCAGGATGACCACGTTGTTTTTCGGATCCACGGTCATCACCTTGCCGTGCACCTCCAGCATCGCGGTCAGGCTCTCGATGATGGGCCGCGCCTCGATGTTCCGCATCGCCAGTTCCGTGAAGACATCCTCGTTCAGGCGAATCGTGTCCTCGGCGGTGGCCAGCCGGACCTGGAGATCGTCCTGCTCGTTCTTCAGATCGGCGTTCTCCTTCTCCAGCGTGTTGGCCCGGCTCTGCTCGGCGCCGAGCTTGGCGAGGAGGCCACGGTTCTCGCCGCGCAGGTTTTCGTTCTCGCCCATGAGTTTGTCGTTTCTGCCGGTCAGAGTTCCGATGTCGACGGCGAGCTTCTTGGCCAGGTCCTGCTGTTGGGCGAACTGCCGCTTCCACTCCACGAGTTCGGCTTTCGTCTCGGAGACATCGGCGTTCCGGGCCTGGATCTCAAGCTGTTGAGACTTCCGCACGGTATGTGCGTCTTGGAGCTCTGCGATTCTCTGACCGAGCTGCCCCTCGGTCTTGGCCAACTTGCCCCCCAACTGCCGGACATCCTCCTGGTGTTGTTGCTGCTCCTCTTGCAGTTGCGCGCGGTAATCTTGACGCTTTGCGAAGAGCACGGCGGACGCGGACGCGAAAACGATGCTCAACACGAATACCAGGACGGTAAGAAATTTGGCCCAGAAAGTCATTGCTATGCTCCTGTTGCACTAACCCCCTGCCGCAGCAGTCCGAACCAGGCTCCCATAATTAATGTGGATTATAAGTGTACGTTTTCCGAGAAGTCAAGCCGAAATCTGCAACCCCCAGGTTGAGCCTCGTATCCAAAGGTGCTAGAATCTGACCTTCACCCTTGCTCAGTGCGTTGCGAGCGCGTTCCAACGGACCTTCCGACGGCAAGCGACCATGCTCGAGAACTTCTTCGAACCGCGTTCCGTGGCCGTGATCGGCGCCTCTCGCGAGGCGGGCAAGGTCGGCCACGACGTGCTGCACAACCTCATCCGGCATCACTTCGAAGGCGACATCTATCCTGTCAATCCGAAGGCCACGGAGATCTTGGGGCTTCGATGCTACGCGTCGGTGAATGACATCCCCGGCGAGGTGGACTTGGCGGTGGTGGTGGTTCCGGCGCGGGTTACGCTGCAGGTGGTCAAGGACTGCGGGGCCAAGAAGGTGCCAGCGACTATCATCATCAGCACGGGTTTCAAGGAGTCCGGGCGGGAAGGGGCCGAACTGGAACGGGCCCTCGTTGAGACGGCAAAGCAGAACAACATGAGGCTGCTGGGCCCGAACTGTCTCGGCCTCATCAACACGGCGGTCAGTCTGAACGCCTCCTTTTCGGCGGGGATGCCGGAGAAAGGCGATATCGCGTTTTTCTCGCAGTCGGGCGCCTTCGGCACGGCCATCCTGGACTGGGCCATAGGCACAAAGATCGGCTTCAGCAAGTTCGTCAGCGTCGGCAACAAGGCGGACGTGGACGAGACCGGCCTGTTGGAGGCGATCGGAGGGGATGACGACTCCAGCGTCCTGCTTGGGTACGTCGAGTCCATACGGAACGGCGTGGAATTCATGCGAGTCGCTCGCCAGGTGTCCAAGAAGAAGCCGGTGATCCTGATGAAGGCGGGAAGCACGGCGGCCGGCGCCAGGGCGGCCTCCAGCCACACAGGCGCGCTGGCCGGTTCGGACAACGCGTACACTGCTGCCTTCCGACAGGCGGGGGTGCTGCGCGCCCGGCAGGTGGCCGACCTGTTCGACTGGGGGCTGGCCTTCAGCTTCCAACGTGCCATCGCCGGGCCGGACATCGCCATCGTCACGAACGCTGGCGGCCCCGGAATCATCACCACCGACGCCGTCGAGCGAAGCTCCCTCCGCATGGCAAACCTGAGCAAATCCACGGTGGAGGCACTTCGCGACGCGCTGCCGCCGGCGGCCAACGTGTACAACCCAGTGGACGTCCTGGGAGACGCGCGGCCGGCACGTTATGAGAAGGCGTTGCGAGCCGTCCTGGACGATTCTGCGGTTCACGGCCTGATCGTCATTCTCACTCCCCAGGCCAGCACGGAAGCCCTGGTCACAGCAGAGCTCATCGTCCAGGCGGCCGCCAAATCGAAGAAGCCGGTCCTCGCCAACTTCATGGGAGGCAGCCGGATCGAGGAGGCCGCGCGGTATCTCATGCAACACGGAGTGCCCAGCTATCCTTTTCCGGAGCGGGCCGTGGCGGCCATGGACGCGCTTCATCGCCAGCGCTTGTGGATGGATGCGCCACAGAGCGAGACGCCGCGCTTCGACGACGTGGACCGGGCGAAGGTCGAGGCCCTGTTCGGCCGCATTCGCCAGTCGAGCAGGCTGCAGCTGGGCGAGCAGGAAGCGCGCAAGGTGATCTCGGCATACGGATTCAAGGTGCCCAGGAGCCGGCTGGTGAACGGGCCCGAAGAGGCGGCGCAAGTGGCGGTCGAGATAGGTCTGCCCGTGGTCATGAAGATCGCCTCTCCAGACATCCTGCACAAGTCCGACGTGCGGGGGGTGCGCGTGGGGCTGGAGACCGAGCATGAGGTGGAGGATGCGTATCTGGCCATGATCGAACGCGTGCGGCGCCGCATGCCGGCCGCCGAGATCCGAGGCGTGCTCGTGCAAGAGATGATCCGGAGCCATCGGGAAGTAATCCTCGGCATGACGCGCGACCCGCAGTTCGGGCCGATGCTCATGTTCGGCTTGGGCGGAATCTACGTCGAGGCGCTACGGGACGTCTCCTTTCGCATCGCGCCCATCACCCGCGCTGACGCCGAGGCCATGATCCGCGAGATACGGTCTCACGCCTTGCTCAAGGGCGTCCGCGGGGAGCCTGCTGCCGATCTGGAAGCCGTGGTGGAAGGGCTGTTGAGGCTCTCTCAACTGGCAACGGACTTCCCTGAGATCGTGGAGGCAGACATCAACCCGTTGTCGTTGTTTCCGCGAGGCAAGGGCGCCATGGCCATTGACGCCCGCTTGACGCTCGCCGCGCCGGCGAGATGAAAGGAGAGGGCCGAAAGGGCCAGGGAGAAGAGAGAGGCGCGAGCGCTTCTGCTTCCTTTTAGTGTTGTTCGTCCCTTTCGGAAGCCGGACAGATTTTGCTGCGCGAGGCCGCCTCCGGCGGCGGGTCGCCTTCAGGAGGAACCTTAACATGCTTCCCATTTTTCTTGCCTCGGTTTCACCGTTTGCCGGTAAGAACGTCGTCGCCCTGGGCCTGGCCCAGAAGCTTCGGGCCGAAGGGAAGTCGGTGGGGTATTTCAAACCGATAGGGCCGCTGCCCATCATTGAAAAGGGCATCATCACGGACGAGGACGCGGTCTTCTTTAAGAAGGCGCTGAATCTTCAGGAGCCTCTGGATCTGCTCTGCCCGCTGGTGCTCAGCGACGAGACCATCGCCGACCTTCTGCGCGGCTCCCTGGGGGACCTCAGGGAAACCGTGCTTTCCGCCTTCCGAGCCGTCTCACACGGCAAGGACGTGGTCGTCGCGGTAAATATGGGGCGACTGTCCTCCGGGCTGGCCTTGGGATATCCCATGCATAAGTTCATCCGGGACGTCCAGGCCAAAGTCATCGTGGTGGACCGATACCGCTGGCCCGTGGAGACGCTCGACGGCATTGTCCACATAAAGAATATGGTGTCCGATTGTCTCGCCGGGGTGGTGTTTAACCGCATACCCGGCTCCAGGGCCAGCGCGATTGACAACGCGGTGCGGCCGTTCCTCAAATCGCGGGGGGTGGACGTGCTGGGGATGATACCGGACGACAGCATTCTGGCGGCCGTGCCGCTTTCCCAACTGGTGGAGGATCTCGGCGCGAAGGTGCTCTGCGGCGGAGACAGGCTCGACAGCCTGGCGGAGCATTTCAGCATTGGGGCCATGAATCCGGACGCCGCTCTTCGATTTTTCCAGCGCGTGCCGAACAAGGTGGTCATTACCGGGGGCGATCGCGCCGACATACAACTCGCGGCCCTTCAGACTTCCACCCGCGGCCTCATTCTCACGGGCGATCTGTATCCCAGCGAACGCATCCTCGCGCGGGCGGAGGAGGCCGGCGTCGTGGTGTTGCTCGTACCTCATGACACGTCCACCACCGCCGAGAGATGCGAAGAACTGCACGGTTACATGAGCCTGAACAGCGAGCGAAAGATCGCCCGCGTTAATGAATTGACCGAGGAGTTCGTGGACTGGGCTGCCTTGCTCAGGAACCTGGGCCTCAAGTAGAAGGGAGACCGCGAGTGTGGTCCCCCCGCTCATCAGTTTGGCTCTCGCCCTCATCGCGGGCATCCTGGCGGGCGACGCGGCGCGCGTCTCGCCGCTAGCGTCGCTTGCCGTCGCCGGTGCGTTCGCGGCGGCGGGCGTCCTCCTTTTTTCCCTCCGCGTATCACCCAAATGGACTGTCGCCGCGGCTCTGGCCGCAGTTGCCGCCACCGCCGCCGCGGACACTGCCCGCCGCAGGCCGGAGTATTCGGCTCCGGAGTTTCTTGCTTTGCTGACCGAGCAGGGGCGCATCGTCCGGCTGCGCGGGTTCGTGGACAGTGACCCGGCCGAAAGAACGTCGCCCCCCCGGCGTGCCGGCGAAGAGCCGAGAGAGTTCACTCGTTTCATCCTTGGCGTGACCGAACTGGACGCGGGGGCAGGGTGGCGCAAGGCGCGCGGTCGTCTGCAGATGACCGTGGAAGGCGCAATCCAGGAACGGACGGCGCAGAAGAACGCCGATGGTGAAGGCGGCAACGCGCAACCGGCCTCGCGCGAGAACGCCGCCAGGAAGGCCGCGGACAATCCCGTCGGGTACGGTGACGTCGTGGAGATGGCGGCCAGCGTTCGCGCTGTGCCAGTTCCCGGGAACCCGGGTGTGTTCGACTACCGTACTTATCTGGCGCGTAAAGGAATTGTCGGGATTGGCCGGCTGGCCGCCGAAGGCGGCATTGACCGAATCGGAGAGGCGCGAGGCTTTCCGGGGTTGCGTCACGTGTTCAACCTTAAGCGCCGCATCCTCAAGGCGGTCGAAGCGAGGCTGCCGGGCCCCACCGTGGGTATTGTCAAGTGTCTCGCGCTCGGCGATCGCTACGCCCTGACTGAGGAGCAGATGAGGGCCTTTCGCGAGACCGGGTTGGTGCACTTCCTGGCCATAAGCGGGCTCCACGTCGGCCTGCTGGCGGCGTTTTGCTGGGGCGTGCTGGCCGCGTGCGGGGTGGGGCACAGGGCTTCGGCGGGCGTCGTGCTGGCGGTCGTTCTGGTTTATGCGCTCTTGACCGGATGTCGGCCGAGCGTCCAGCGGGCCGCCATTATGTGCGGGGTGATATGCGGTGGCTTTGTCTTTGCGCGAAGGCCCAACCTCACTCACAGTCTGGCGTTGGCTCTTATTGTCATACTGTTGCACGAGCCGGCCGAATTGTACGTTGCGGGACTTCAGCTCTCGTTTGCGGCAGTGGCGGGCATATGGCTTTTTTCCGCGCCCCTGGAGCGATCCCTTTTCGGACTGCGCGACGAGCTGGACCTCCTCCAGGCTCCGGAGGAACGGAGCTGGTTCCGGCATCCGGTCAGATGGATCGTGCAGAAGACGCTTGCGGTCTGTCTCGCGGCCTGGCTGACGACCCTGCCGCTCACAATACAGTACTTCCACACGTTCAACCTGATTACGCCGCTGGCAAGCATGCTCATGCTGCCGTTTGTCGGGATCGTCGTTGTATTCGGGCTGTCCGGAGCTATGCTGGCCCCAGTGTTGGGAGGATACGTTCAGCCGCTTCTCACGACCGCCCATTCCGGCGCTTGGGTTATGGACCGGCTGGCCGGGGTCCTGGCCGGGGTCCCAGGAGTGCTGCTGCGCCTGCCGCCGCCAGGGCTGATGTGGGTGGCCTTTTCCTATGTCGTGTTCGCCATGATCGCGCTCAGGGCCCGGCTTCGCCTTTCGCCGGGGCGCGTGGCTATTCTTCTCTGGTTGCCGGCCCTGGCGTATCTTGGTCTCGTGTGGCATGGGGCCAGACCCGAGGGCTTGCGAGTCAGCGCCGTGTCCGTGGGCATGGGAAATTGCGTCCTTGTTCAGTTTCCGAGCGGGCGGACTCTTCTGTTCGACGCCGGCAGTACAGGGTTCTCTGGGGTAGGTTCCCGGGTCATCGCGCCGGCGCTTTGGTCGCTGGGCGTGCGGCGTCTCGACGTGGTGGTGCTCTCGCACGGCGACGCGGACCATTACAACGGATTGGCCGAGCTGGCCGAACGTATCCCCGTCGGCCGGATCGCGGTTTCACCTTACTTCGGACGCGATCGCCTCGCAGCCGAGGCGTTTGAGGCAATAGACCGGAACGGAACGAAACGGCTGGAAGTGGCCCGGGGTGACAGGGTGGCGGGGTTCGCTGACGCAGAGCTGGACGTCCTCTGGCCGCCGCCTGACTTCAGCTTGGCGAAGAAGCTCACGGACAATGAACTGAGCGTCGTCCTTCGCGTGCGCACGTCCCGCGGGAGCGTCCTTCTTACGGGTGACTTTGGCGAACGTGCCGTGCAGATGTTGATGAGCTTTCAGGGTGACCTCCGAGCGGACGTGCTGCAAGTGCCTCATCACGGGCTGCCTGACTCGGGCGCGGACGCGCTGGCCGCCGCAGTGGCTCCGAAGGCGGCGGTGATACCCGGAGGTCGGTATGCCGAAGATCCTTCTCCCTACGCGGCGCAGGCCGGCAGGGTGTTGGCCACGGATGATTGCGGGATGATAACAATTGATCTTCTCGAGCCGGGATGGCTGAGGGTCGAAACGTTCTTGCCGAGTGGACGTTCGGAGTTCTGAGACGTGGGCTTGAGGTCTAAGAGTGCGCGTCTCTGCGAGAGATCGACCGGCAAAGTTTTTGCAGAAGGGTCCAGGACCATGAAGAGCCGTATCGAAGCCGTTCAGGGCGATATCACCAAGATGAAAGTGGATGCCATCGTGAACGCCGCCAACCGGGCTCTCCTGGGGGGCGGCGGGGTTGACGGCGCAATCCACCGGGCCGCGGGGCCGGAGCTCCGTCGGGAATGCGCCCGGCTCGGAGGATGCGAGACCGGCGAGGCGAAGATCACAAAAGGCTACGATCTGCCCGCCGGATACGTGATCCATACCGTGGGCCCGGTGTGGCGCGACGGCTCCGGAAACGAAGATGAACTGCTGGCCGACTGCTATAAGAACTCGCTGCGCCTCGCCGTGGAGAACGGCGTAAAGACCGTCGCCTTTCCCGCCATCAGCACGGGCGCTTACGGCTTTCCGCCGGAGCGGGCCTGCAGGATCGCGGTCGAGACGGTGAAAGAGTTCCTGACGCGACATGAGAGCATAGAGAAGGTCATCTTCGCCTGCTTCGACAGCGGGACGCATGAACTCTATGAGCAGGAACTCTGAGGGCCAGAGTTCCTGCGGCTTGCCACGGCAGACCGGCCTCAAGCGACTGTGGTCGCGCTAGGGATGAAGGTATGCGTCCTTGCGATGGCGGACGTAACAGACCTCAACGATTCGTCGTTCGCGATGCAGTCTGTAGATGACCCTGTAATTGCCAACGCGCAGTCTGTATGATAATTCTGAGCCGATAAGCTTGCGGGATTGACGAGGGAGAGGGTCCTCGGACAGGTCTTCCATGCGCCGGATTATTGGAGCAACCATCTCAGGGGAAATCTTCTTCAGGTCACGATAGACTGACGCTTGATCTCGAGCCTAAAGGAGGCCATCGCGGCGCAGTCTTTTTTCCAGTTCGCGGAAGGACATGGTGGGTTCGTCGCGTCGCTCGGCGACGATTCGTAGGTCGTGCAGGTCTTCCAGCATCCTGCGATATCGGCCGATAGGGATGATTACCGCTGTCTTGCGCCCCGTTCCATCCGTCACATACTTCTCTTCGACTCGAGCCACAATTCACCTCCCGGGCCCAGCTTACCAATCTAGCTCAACCCGGTCAATCGCGTAGAAAGCCGAGTTCGGCACCAACGCGAAGGCGGAGCTGCGGAACACATGAAATGGGCATCCGCCCGTGATTACAGGCGAGTTCACTGAGCGGAACCTGTCGCGTCAAGCACACATCGTCACTTTTTTCGCAACGCCCCGGAGAACTTGAACGTCATTCGATTCTTCAATCCTCCCACTTCCGCCTTTTGTTGTTCCACCAGATCGGATTGCTCCAGGCTTTGCGACCGGCAGCGTCGCTCATCTCCAGCCGCACGTAGTGCGAGCGGGCCTGAATCGACCTGAGATCGAAATCTGCGTGGGTGAGTGGCCCCTTTGCCGACGCGCGGCGGATCCCGCACGGTCCCACGCAGTGCCAGACGATCTCCCTGACCGGCGAGCACTCCACGCGGACGATGTTCCGATTCACGCTGAGAGACCGAATCTCCGGGCCGCAAGTCGCGTAGAAGTTGCCTTTGCGAACGGCCGCCATGATCGCCCTTCGGGTCAATCTCGGCGCTTTGACCATAATCCATCCCCGGAATCCGTCCCGTTGCACGTCGTGGGTGTCGTCCACAGCGAACACTTTCCAGTGGAACCTCTGGCTGAGCGCCTGATCGAGGTGAACGCTCGAGTCGCCCAGCCCGCGCACCACCTCCGTTGTAGTGTTGTGGACCTCCATGCCGAAGGCGCCGCGCCCCTCCCTCATGTGGCCCACGTGGTGGCCGCTCCAGTACGGATGGCCATAAATCGGGATTCCTCCGTTGCGTTTGACCCACCGAATGACCGACGCCGCCGAGCCGGCCTGGACCAGCTTCGGGCTCGGATCCCTTGCCACGCCGATGCCAATGATGTGCTGCATGATCCGGGGACGAGCGTTCGACGGAGGATGAAGCTCAATGCCGTTCATGACCAGGAAATCCTGACGCTGCAAGTTACGCACGTCTGGTTGGCAATCGGCGTGGTCGGTGAGCACCAGGAAGTCGTAGCCGCGGGAACGATACGCGTCAACCATTTCTGCCGCGCCGCATCGTCCGTCGCTGAGGGTGGTGTGCGTATGGCAGTTGCCGCGGAACCATTGACCCTTCGCGGAGAAGGCACCGAATGCGTTCATGTCGTCCTCACTAACGAAGAACGAGCCTGAGTGGATTGTGAAAGATAGCGAATATATCAGTCCAACCAATTTGCTTCCAGCGACCGCTGAAGGGGCCGTGCCTGCGCGCTGAAGCGTTACGGCGGCCGATTCCGCCATAACAGCTTGGCTGCGACGGCCGGGCGCAAGCGTGCGCCCCTACCGCAGCGGCCCACAGGAATGGGGAACGGAGCCGCTGAAGGGCGGCGCTTGTGGGCCCGATGGGCGAGGGATATAATCTCGGGGATGATTCGTCGTCGAACGCTCGGCTGACATTTTGTGGACCTGGTGATCTTCCATGAGCAGATTCAGTGGAGGCCGCTGCTACAACTCCGTTTGGATGTTGATGGGGCTTTTCATCGTGGTGGGGCTGTTCTCCGCGACCGGCCAGATGGGGGAGTCCGCGTTCACTGCGCTCATGGTGACGCGAGAAGGCGTGCTCCGGGGCGAGGTGTGGCGCCTGGTGACCTATGCGTTCCTCACATCGGGCATGATGGAGCTGTTCTTCAAGGTCCTGGTGTTCTACTATATCGCCGCACCTTTGGAGGCGGCATGGGGCACGATCAGATTCCTGAGCCTTCTCGGCGTGTCGGTATTAGGCGGAGGCGCGACTGCCGCGCTGCTTGGCGTGCCGCTCGCCGGCGGCTGGGCGCCGATGGTAACGCTGATGCTCATCCATGGGTTTCTCTTTCCAGAGAGCAAACTGCTCCTGTTGTTTTTCCTGCCCATACGCGTAAAGACGCTGGCTCTCATAAGCATAGGTTTCTTCCTTCTCACAAGCCTGGGAACAGCGATCCGAGGACTTACGTCTGGATCGGTCCCTGAAGCTCTGAAGGCGCTGGCCCTTTTCGCCGGCATGTTCTCCGGTGTGATCTACTACGTCATCACGACCCGCTCGATTCCGTGGGTCCGAAAGACCCGGCGCCGCGCCGCGGCCGGGGCGCTCGACCCGGCCGGCATAGTGAAGAAGTTGTCCATCGACCGGCTGATGGAACGATCGAGGCGTATCGTCCAGGAGCACGACCAGGGCAGGCCCCTCACCGACGAGAACAGGGCGTTCATCGAGGAACTCATCCAGCGCTCGGACCCCGCCAAGGAGCTTTGCTCGCCATACTCGTTCAGCCCGACCAACGAGATCTGTCCCCCATGCGCAGAGTTCGGCCGCTGTCTTCGGCGGCATTTGGAGGCGGAAGATGACGAGCCCTCAGGGAAATGACCTCGAAACGCAGATCCTCAAGTTCGTGCGGGGCCGGCGCTACCGGGCCATGACCGCCGCCGATATGGCCACGGCCATGGGCGTGTCTGAGGACGAGTGCGAGCGTTTCAATCAGGTCGTCGGGGAACTTGAACTGGCCGGCGAGCTGGTGGAGGTCAAGAAACGCCGGCTGGCGGAGCCTTCCCGAGTGGATCTGATGGTGGGAACGCTGCTCTGCAATCCGCGAGGTTTCGGATTCATCAGACCGCTCAGGGAACAGGACGGCGAGGACGTTTACGTATCCGGCGAAAACATGAGTTCCGCCGTGCACGGCGATCTGCTGGTGGCGCGGGTCCCGCGATCGGCGCGTGTTGGATTCGCGCGACGCGGGCGACGCAGGCGCGACCCCTGGGCCGCCGACGTGAAAGTGGTACGGGTCCTCAGTAGGGCGCGCTGCGAGATCGTCGGCACCTTTCGCCAGGAACGACACGTGCGCTACGTGGTGCCGGACGACCCCAGGCTATTTCGCGACGTAGTGGTGGCCGCGGAGGACTCGGGAGGCGCCCGCCAAAACGACAAGGTCAGCGTGCACGTCACTGTCTGGCCCACCCGCCATATGAACCCTGAAGGGGAGATCGTAGAGGTATTCGGGCCGTCCGGGCAACTGCAGGCGGAGCTCGCCTCAGTGGTCAGCGGGTACAACCTGCGAACAGAGTTTCCCGGAAGCGTGCTCCGCGCCGTAGAGCATCTTCCTGATGACGTCCGGCCCGCGGACATGAAGGATAGGAAAGATCTGACCCGGGAGCAGATATTCACCATAGACCCTGATGACGCGCGCGACTTCGACGACGCGATATCGCTGGACCGCCGGCCGGACGGCGGATGGGTCCTCGGCGTGCACATCGCCGATGTCTCCCATTACGTCGAGATCGAAGGACCGATCGGCAAAGAGGCGGGGGCGCGCGGTACCAGCGTGTACCTGCCCGGCCAGGTGCTGCCGATGCTGCCCGAGAAGCTCTCGAACGGCATTTGCAGCCTGCTCCCCGAGAGGGTTCGCCTTACCAAGACGGTCCGCCTCCGTTACGGCCCGGACGGCGCCCTTCTGCGCACCGAGATCTTCGACAGCTTCATTCGCTCGGTCCGCCGGTTTACGTACAAGGAAGTCCAGCGCGTTATTGAGGGCGGAAAGCTCTCCAAGAAGGAGGATCCCCTTCGGCGCAAGCTCCTGGAGATGCACGAACTGGCCGAGCTTCTGCGCAGGGGCCGCCGTGAAGCCGGCATGCTGGAATTGGACATCCCGGAGGCGCACATCGTCACGGATGACAAGGGCCGGACCGTTGACGTGGAGCTGCGGCGCGGCGACGACGCCCATCGCCTGATCGAACAGTTCATGCTTGCCGCCAACGAGGCCGTGGCGAATCGCATGGTGCGCAGAAAACTCCCCCACATTTGCCGTGCCCATGACGAGCCGAGGCCAAAGGCGATCCGGGAGTTCAGAGAGACTGCGCGCGCTCTGGGACATTCCC
>SDBU01006945.1_pt1 | contig 13198 bp, 11 predicted proteins | sample 2277071 | NCBI WGS metagenome assembly SDBU01 (sample SAMN10397929, study PRJNA504765) | marine sediment metagenome | isolation source: marine sediment core GS08_GC12, 126 cmbsf | place: Arctic Ocean: Gakkel Ridge, Loki's castle | collected 2008 | reverse complement strand
CGTCTGGTGGCTCTGGGATTTAGCGTCCCAGCGACAACCGCTTTTTTCTTTATTTACAGCCTGGCATTGTGGCCGATTAACCCGGAACCTAAGAAGAATGCTCCGCGTGAAACTCAGGCCAACGAAAAGCATTCCGGTCCATGAAACCTATGAGATTATTCAGCCGCCAGTGGTGGAAATCCACGATATTAGTCATCGCCGCTGTTGTGGTCATGGTCCGCCTGGGATTCTGGCAGCTGGATCGTCTAGAGCAGCGGAAAGCCTTTAATGCGCGTGTGGAAGCGCAGCTGGCTGAACCCCCGCTGGAGCTGACTAACCAGAACTTGGACCTGGATTTGTTCAATATGGAATACCGCTCGGCAGTGGTTTCTGGGGAATATGATCACGAGCGACAGGTGGTCTTGCGAAACCAGGATTGGCAAGGACGCTTGGGTGTTCACCTCCTGACGCCATTGATGATCAGCGGCGGAGAAAAAGCTATCCTGGTCGACCGTGGATGGGTTCCTTATGAGGATTTCACTGGGGATAATCTTTCTCAGTATGATGATCCAGGCCTGGTGAAAGTTGAGGGGGCGATCCGAAGGTCTCAATCAAAACTGTTGATTGGCGGTCGTGCAGATCAGGCTCCTGGCCCGGGTGAGGATCCATTGAAAGCCTGGTACTGGATTAATATCGATGATATTTCCGGACAATTCCCATACGAGCTGCTGCCTGTGTATCAGGTCAGCTCTCCCGATCTTATCGAGGAACAGATGCCATACCGCCGCGAGGAGGAATTAGACCTCTCAGAAGGTTCACACCTGGGTTATGCCTTCCAATGGTTTACGTTTGCCGCAATCCTGGGAATTGGCTACCCGATTTATGTGCGCAAAGAAGAAGGGCAAGCGGTTTCAATAGCAGAAAAAAAAACCCCCTATATTCGACACAAGATTTCAAAGGAATCAAATCCGGATTCTGATTCCAAAGGATACAAACAAGCATGAACTCCCCCCAAAACACTATGCAATCTGTCGCTCCCGCATTTCGAAACCTGTTGTTGGGTACAGCTTTCCTGGCATTTGGTTTGATCGTGCTTGGTGTGATCCTTAGAGTATCAGGCTCTAGTTCCGCGTGCCTGGATTGGCCGACCTGCTCAGGTGGTTTGACTGAGCCGATAGGTAGCCCAGCTTTCCTACCAATCTTGCACCGGATCATCGCTGTGGTAACAGGCATTGGGTTAACCAGCTCTTTGGTTTTTGCATGGCGGCGCCAAAGAAATCAGGCTTGGATTGTGAAACCATTGAGTGCAGCTGCAGGTTTGATGGCAATTCAGATTTTGTTGGGACGTTTCGTTACGGTCCAGATCGATTCACCTGGTATGAGTGGGGTTCACTTCGCTTTAGCCCTCGGTGTGTTAGCCCTGACTGTGATCCCATCAGTAATTATCTTTTACCTTGATTTTTCAAAACGAGTTGGAAAAGTTGGTGAGTCTCAAGCACGCATTCGATTGACATATAACTCACCTTTTTCTCGGCTGACGTTGTTGACATTGATTGCGGTCTTATTTTTATTTATCAGCGGTACCTGGGTATCCGCGAGTGGGGCGCAGGCTGTCTGCCAGAGTTGGCCGTTGTGTGGTGAGATCATCCCATCTGATTACTTGGGATGGGTAAACCTGGTTCACAGATTGATTACGCTTATCGCTGGGATCATGGTGTTTATACTGCTCATTCAAGCCTGGCGGACTCAGCGAAGTCAGGCTGGCATCCTGGTCGCCACAACGGCAGCTGGCGTGCTGTTCTTTTCCCAGGCAATGATGGGAATGGTTGAAGCCGCGCAGAATTATCCGAGTTACTTGAGTGGGTTGCATATCGCGACCGCCACTGCGGTTTGGGCTGCACTTGTGATCCAGGCAACCCTGGTGGGGCTGGCCCAGCGCTCAGCGTATGATGAACAGGCAGAAGCCTTGGTTTGGAAAGATCGAGATTTGAAGGGATTGCTGAAAGATTATCTATTGCTGACAAAACCTATTGTCGTGGCTTTATTATTGGTGACGACCTTCGCGGGGATGGTAGTGGGAGCCAAATCCTGGCCCAGTCTCAATCTGGTCTTTTGGACTTTGTTGGGTGGTTTCTTAGCAGCTGGGGGTTCAGGATCGATCAACCAGTATATAGACCGCCATGATGATAGTAAAATGCAGCGTACCGCCAAGCGCCCTATTCCATCTGGTCGTTTGACACCGGGGGAAGGATTGGCATTTGGTGTTGCAGCAACCCTGGTCTCTTTCTACTTGATGGTATCCATGGTGAATTTCCTGGCCGCGATACTGACCCTGGCAGGGATTATATATTACGTATTATTGTACAGCCTGCTGCTTAAGAAAACCACAGTCCAAAATATTGTCATCGGGGGTGGGGCGGGAGCTATTCCACCTTTAGTCGGCTGGGCTGCTGCCACAGGCAGCCTAAATGTGCCCTCATTATTCCTTTTTGCTGTGGTGTTTATGTGGACACCACCGCATTTCTGGGCGTTGGCCTTAGTTCGTAAAAAGGATTATGCACGGGCAGGAATTCCTATGCTGCCGGTTGTGCGAGGTGATCAAGAGACGCGCTGGCAGATATTTCTTTACACCATAGAACTGGTGGTCTTGACCCTGGTTCTGCCGCTATTCGGACTCGGTGGGGGGATATATTTCGTGGCCGCGATCTTGCTGGGTGCGTTGCTTCTCTATTCCGCCTGGAAGCTCTGGCGAGGAGAGGGCCACAAGGTTGCTTGGAAAATGTACCGGCATTCCAGCATGTATCTGGCTTTCTTATTCTTGGCATTAATGGTTGACGCCTTAGTGTAATTTATTGGTAGAGAAAAACTACTGGAAGAGATTTACATCCAGTAGTTTTTAATTGTAGGAGAGCACGCTGAGCGCTCTCTTCGACTTCGCTCTGCTCCGCTCGGTGAGCCTGGTTTATGATTGGGCCAATAGAGTAATATCAATCAGATTGTTTTACCTCAACTTCAATGGTGATATCCCCAGCTCGCTGGAACTCCAAGGTCAATGGAAAAGTATCTCCCACGGAGAGGTCTTTCCCTAAAATGACCAGCATGATGTGTAAACCTCCAGGAGCTAATTCAATTGAATCTTTCGCCGGAATAACCACCAGGTCCTGACGCTCCATGGTCATCGTTCCCGCCGCATCCATTTTGCTGAGATGGATCTCTGTCCCGCCGGAGATATCACTGTTGGCGCCGATTAACCCGTCACCTTGGTTGTTTTGATTATTGATTGTGAGATAAATAGCGCTGTTGTCGCCTCGAAATCCCGGTCGCGCCCATGCATCCAGGACGACAATGCCATCAGAATTTCCACAAGCGCTGGTGATCAATATAATTAATAGCAGGATAAAAGTCGCTGTAACAGCTTTCATCAAGCCCTCCAGAGGTGTGTAGTTTAAATGCAATTATAATCTGCCCGGGGGCGAGATTAAATTATCGATTAGTAGTAAGTCATATTACCTGGACTAGCGTTCCCCGGCCCAATTTGTACCAATCCGAATGGCGGATTATTGGTGTTGTCCAGCGGTAGAGCCATTTAGCATCTTCGTTGCGCATGTTTACACAACCATGGCTCATCCAAGAGCCGAAGTTATCGTGCCAGTAGGTTCCATGGAAGCCAATACCGAAAGCGTGGAAGAAGCTCACCCAAGGGACGCCAGGCAGCTCATAAGCCTCTAAGTCATTGGTCAGGATGCCATCACCCATGTGTCGGGAGGGGGTCTTCCGTGATAGGTGGAAATTCCCTTTTGGTGTGTCAGTGGGAATACCGTTTGGGGAAGGACCCCGGCTGGGTATACCAGTCGAAATGGATGTCTGATAGACCTGTATGGATCTTTCGTAAGCGCGCAGCACCTGATCTGATATTGAGACCACAATGCGTTTCTCACTCTCAGGGATGTGGGGGGAGAGGGGCATGGTTTCTTTACGCGGGATGGGACGAATATGACTTGTTGGGACGCAATATTGAACTCGTAATCGGTCATCCGTTAATTCATACCAGGTTAATCCATCCGGTCCTTTTACGAAATTCGTGATCCAAAAAAGGGAGCCATAATAGAGGCGGTATGCTGGTTGCCAGCGGTTTGAGGATAATTTGAGCATAGACTGGGTGAAAGGCACTGTGACCTCACCGAGCTGTCCACCATCCGGGATCGTCGCCAGGGATTGGTTGAGGTGAGCAGATTCAACTCGCTGAATATAGGCGCTATGCGCATAGCCACCAACCAAACGGTACCAACGAGGATTGCGTACCGGCCCGTAAGGTGATCCGATTTCGGTGATGATATCGACCAGTTTATCTCTGTTGAGCCACTTCAACCTTGGACTGGAAAAGTCGGGTTCCTGGTACAGACCGATGGCACGAATCGTCACCCGACCGAGACCAAACGGATCGATGTCTTCTTCGGGAGGGAGCCACTTGCGAAAAGAAGCAGGGAACAACAATCCCAGAGAGAACCCCCAGATCTTCAAGAATTCTCGCCGGTCAATTGAGGTGCGCACGTTCACCCTTGTGTGCAGTAAATTTAGAAAGTTTAATATCTTGGTGAGAAAATCTTTGCCCAAAATACCTGAAATCGATTAAATCACTTCCACTCTAGTTCCGTACCCCTTGCGGATCCAGTCACCTGGTCCCGCAACAGGTGTAGACCAACGATACAGCCATTTGGCATCCTCGACGCGCATATTCACGCAACCATGGCTCATCCGGGCACCAAAATTATCATGCCAATAAGTGCCATGAAATGCTATTCCAGTCATATGCTCAAAGAAACACGTCCAGGGGACTCCAGGCAGCTCATAGGCTCCGATCTCAGACGTCAGCTGCCCATTTCCCATATGCTTGGCTGGAACTTTGGGATCAATATTGAAAAGCCCCCGTGGTGTATCTGTTGGAATGCCAGTCACCGGACCCAGGTTGGGTAATCCGGTCGATACTTGGGTGTGCAGGACAATTTCCTGCCCTTCGAATGCGGTTAGCGTCTGTTCAGAAAGTCTGACCTGGATGAATTTCTGTCCTTCTGGAACATCTTCTGAGATGGGAGTCAATTCCTCATCATCTATCAGGCGGACATGGGGTGCAGGCACATGGTAGTCAATGCGCAGCAGTTCATCACTCAAACGGTACCACGGTACACCATCGGGACCCTCATCCAAACCTGTTACCCAGTGCACCGACTGGTAGTAAAGACGGTAGAGGGGCTCCCATTCTTTCGTCGATCGGGAGGGCAGCCAGCTCTGCGTAAAAGGTACTGAGATTTCCCCTAGCTGACCGTTCTTTCGAATTCTTTTGACTGGTGTACTGAGGGCGGCATTATCCACACGCTGTAAGTAGGCGCTGTGTGAGTACCCCCCGACTACTCGATACCAGCGTGGATTAATAGCAGGGCCAAATGGCGAGATCAGGTCTTCCACCAGGGTGATCAGTTCATCCCGGTACCGCTGGTCGAGCTTATCACTTTTCAGGTCAGGCTCTTTGTACACGCCAATACTTGAAACAGTTACCCGGCCGATACCCAGCGGAGCTGCTCGTTCTCCCGGCGGCAGCAGACGGGGTAAAGGTCCGCTGGCCAGAGAGCCAAAACCCATTCCGCTTAATTTGATAAATTCGCGCCGGTCAAGTGAATTTGTCATGGTTCCGTGCTAATGGTAAATAATAACTTCCCGTGCTGAAGATCGAATCTACCTGATTTTGAGGCTGCTGAGCATCAATAAATAACGACTTGTGTTCCAAGACCGTTCTTTTCGATTTCAGCTGGGTGGTTGGGCGGCGTGGTCCAGCGGAAAAGCCATTTGGCCTCCTCATTGCGCATATTTATGCAGCCATGGCTCATCTGCCAACCGAAATTATTGTGCCAATAGGTTCCATGCAGGGCATAGCCGGTGTCCAAACGGTGGAAGAACATGGTCCACGGAACGCCGACCAATTCATAGGCATCCAGATTTAGATCACCCCGCATTAGCCGCCCATCGCCCATATGTTTGGAGGGCATTTTGGAGTAAATATTGAAACTACCTTTTGGAGTCTCCGTCGGTATACCATTGCTCGTCGGGCCACTGCTGGGGATTCCGGAAGATACCTGTGTCTGGAAAACCATCTGATCGTACTCATACGCAGCCAGACTCTGCCTGGCCAAATCTACTTCGATGCGTTTATCTCCGGGGGGGATGTCTGGAGAGATCGGTGCCAGCTCTTCGCTTGAGATGGGTCGCATATGATCTGCTGGAACCCAGTAGCTCCAGGGCTGCAGCTCATCTGTCAGCTGGTACCAAGCGCGTCCATCGGGGCCCTGGTCAACGCCTGTGATCCAGTGGGTTGTCCCGAAGTACAGGCGGTATTCCACCTGCCATCCATCGTACCGGTTATTGGTGTAAGACTGGGAGTAAGGTACCGTTACTTCAGCCAGCTGACCGGATTCAGGTACTTCAGCCAACGCTTCGTTATAATTTATCTTGACTTTTTGTAAATATGAGCTGTGAATGTAGCCGCCCCACACCCGATACCACAATTTGTTGTAAAAAATCGGAGCATCAGCAGGTTCTAATTCGTAATAGATCTGCACCAGCTGATCGCGATAACGTTTTCCAACGATCTGAGCCCCATCACGAGGTTCAGCGTAAACATCGACTTCGGGAATTGTCACCCGGGCGATGTTCCCATCATCCTGATCAGCATCTCTGGGAACAAAGGGTGTAAAAGCCATCGTGCCCAGCGACAATCCTCCCAGCTTGAGGAACTCGCGCCGTGATAAATTCTTACCCATACTATCCGGATTTTAATCGACCAGGGGGTAGAGATCAAGTTAGAGAAAATAAGGATCTTCTAATAAACTAAAATTCACAAATCCATCGGGTGGCAGGAAGCCCCACAAGACCCCCCGATGTATGGCTGCAAACCGGGGTTGTTGGTATGCTGTTTTTTCCAAAAAAACAGTCACCCCATGAAGGAAGAGGTAACTCCCCCTTGTTGATTGAGAGAAACTTATCCAGGGTCGCTCTAATAAATCCATCGGCAGCTGATTTGGTTGGTGAAAAGTGTAACAAAATGATGATCCCTACGTTCTTTTAAAAGACGCTTGTGCGAGTGTCAATGGGGTGGGCGGCCTTGGGTGGGTGGCCCGCCTCTCTTTTTAACGGGGGATTCAAATAGAATCTGATTATGAAAGCACTTTTCCCAATAAACCCCAATTGTTTACCCTTGCAGACCTGTTAGGTATGCAAGTCATGTTCCATGCTAAATTGATCGAGACACAATGCGAGTGTCTGGAAAAACGCAGTGGGTGGCCGCAAGGTCACCCACTTGTGTTTAAGGGAGTTTTCGCGAGATAACCCAGGTTTGAGATACAAAAAAAACAAACACAGTCCCCAACTCATTCGCCAACCCATACAGCGACTTTCACCCCAACCGGGATGGCAATTGAGATCACTACCTCTACACCGGCACCTGCTTCACCGCTGACGAATACACCATCTGCTCCGCAGGCTGAAACACCTGTTGTGGAAACTACTCGCAGCTATTCTGGCGTAATTGGAGTTGAGGTTTTGACATTTGTCGCACTGATATTGATTATTTTCATTGATCCGGCGGGTAAACAGAATCATGTGATAAATTTCACCAATTTCCATGTACAATAAGGGCAGCTGGAGATTGTCAGCATTGGTGTGGGGGTTGGGTATATGAAGCATAGGGAACTTGGGTAATCATGAATGGGCGGCTACGATTCTTTTCTATTTCGTTCATAATTTCGTCAATCTTATTGATTTCTTCTCCAGCAAAAGCTGATATGGCACCACTACCCGGGCCAAGATTTGGCGGCTTAGAGCCATTTGAATACCAGGAGACAGAGTGACATTCGTTTTCACAAGAGGAGGATTAAAGCGATGAAACGACACATAAAGGTCGGATTGGTACTCTTTACATTGATAGTAATCGTGGGGTTGCAAACAAGCTCAGCACAAAGTATTTTGCTAAATCAAGATTGGGCGTCGATCAACCAGAACACAGGCTTAAACGCTATGCTTCCATGGACTATCAACACTGTGGATACGGACACTGACGTCGGCCAGCATGTCTCAGTTTCCATTAACTATGGCAAAACCTTCATCAGCTACTACGATGCAGCCAACAAGGATTTGCGTCTGGCGAGATATGTTGGTACTGGAGGCAATTGTGGCCCTAGCAACACATGGCAATGCCAGATTGTGGACGGCATAGGTGATGTGGGACAGTACAATTCCATTGCGACTAAACCAGCGGAGAATGAAACACGGTTTATTATCAGTTATTACAATGCCACCACTGGCGCGCTTAAATATGCTACTGGCATCTGTAATTCCACTTGTATTATGACCCGCCGGACCATTGACATGGGGAACCCCAGTGCATTTATTTACAAGGGTAAATACACATCAGTGAAGTATGACTCGAATGGAATTCCCCATATCTCCTACTACAACCACAAACCCTTCGGCATTGATGCGTTAATGTATGCCCATTGGGTGGGGCCTGGTCTGGGTAATTGTGGTTTAGGCTCTGAAACCAAAGATTGGCAGTGCGATACTATCCACAGCGCCGCAGGGGTCGGTAGGTACACATCCATCGATCTGGCTGCGGACAACGATCCCACCATCGCTTATTATGACTCAGGGAATAGTTATCCTATAGTAGCCGCATACGTCGGTTCTGGCGGAAGTTGTGGTCCTGGCAGCAGTTGGTACTGCCGGAGGGTACATCAACCGGGTCTGGATACTGGTCAATACGTTTCACTGGCTGTGGAAGCTAACGGTGTGCCGCATATCGCTTACTACAACAAGACTAATGAATCAATGGAATATGCCAAATGGGTTGGCACGGGTGGCAACTGTGGATTCAACTTCGTCACTTTTCAGTAGGAATGGCAATGTGACGAGATCGAAGATATGGGAACCAGTCTCATCCAAATGGATGTATCACTGGCACTGGATAAGAATGGTTACCCAATGATCGCCTACCAGGATACATCTGAAGTCCTGGCTCCAGCAGCACTAAAAATTGCATTTCCGGGCGCGGCATTAGGTTTGGTGCCCGGCGAGACGAATTGTGGTCCCGAGATCCCATTTTCTACCTGGTATTGTGGGATCGTAGATGGCGGCGGATCGAACACTGACGAAGCTGGCTCCGTTTCCATTGCGTTCAACTCAGCTGGGCTGGCAACCATTGCCTATTACGAATTGGACGATTACGCATTCCCTGCCGAGGGCAACTTGAAGGTAGCTTATCAGCTGCTGCGGCAATTCTTACCGAGTATCTTGAGATGAATGAGACTTAGTAAGCATTCAGGGTGGATTTCCCTTGTTGGGTATGGAACTGCTCTAGAAAATCATCCTAATCTTGGAAATATTCATGGATGTGACCTCAGCTGATATTGATTTTTGAGAGTAAACCAGCCGCCAACTTCAGCACCCTGAATCCCAAAGAGCAAGATAAAGGGGCTGCCCGTTTTTAGGCAGCCCCTTTTTGTTTTCTGCAAATTCGGTACACGTATTGCTGATGCGCTATTTTCGCTTAATCAGCATTGATTGAGTGCTGATGAGGATTGGTCATTCTTTAGGATAAACGTACTACAGACAAAATTTGAATTCAACCTGAAAATATTGTCAGTACCCATTCACCATCAACATCAGACTTGGGGTTGGAAATATGCAGAAAATCTCAAAAACCGATCTCTCATTTTTGGTTGACTATCAAAAGGGGGAGCACTAAGAATCCAGGCATTGCGGAACACATTGACATATGGATACCCTGATTACAATCCTGCTTTTTATCAACATGCTGTTTGTAGCTGAAGCGCCGCTGACCGATCAGTCGCTGCGTGATTTTGCGCTCAAGATGGAGCCGTATTATGCCCAGTCTGGCATACCGACGGACACGAGCAATACTTCACTGCATAAATTACCAGAGACCTACTGGGGGGCAACGGTCTGGTCCGGTCGTTGCACCAAACAGGTCTATTTGGACGAACGATTTGCCAGCAGCGAGCATCCTTTCTATAATACCCCGATGTGGAAGTACGTCCTGGCCCACGAGTGGGCTCATGTCGCCCAGCAGGATCATTGCATGGATAATGAAGCCGAGGCGCAGCTGATTGCCCTGGCTGTTTTAGCTGACGCAGGCGAGTGGGGAGCCGTGTTCACTGCCCTGGAGTGGATGTTAGCCCTCAGTGCGCCGGATGAGGTGCAAACCCAGCTGCACCTGCCGGCCGGGGAGGCTAATTATTACCAGAATGTCCATCTCAATCAGATTGCAGCTGTTGAGCTGCTGCTCAATGATGACGATGGAATTTTTCAACTGCGCACCGGTCATTTCAATGCGCGCGTACTGTGGCAGTTCATGCAAAATTTATGTATAAACGCGGAAGATATTTACGTTACCGGAGCCAGGTAGCTTTTAGAAAACCTCAACCAAGGGTGGAAATCAGGCAGCCTTTGCAAGCTGCCCGATCACATAACAATAAGTTTTCGAAGGTGATTCAGTCGGGGCGGTGGGAATTGAACCCACGGCCTCTTGCCGCTTACGCAAGTGGTTCTTGGCGTACCAGATTTTACTGTAGTGTCCAAAGTGTACACAGATCCACTATATCGCCTCTCTAATACCCGAATTTTGCTTATTTTGAATATATATATTCTAGGAGTCAGTCACTGTGATTTTGATGAATGGTAGACCTTACGATACATAAATCTACTTGTCTTTGCGAGGAGGCACGACGAAGCAAACTCCACCACTGTCAGGGAGATTGCCCCGGTACCGTCCCGATGGTCCAGGATCGAGATCTGTTCCTTCCCGAGACAGGCCTCGGTCTGTATCTTCCCGAGACAGGCTTCAGCGGAAAAGCACCGCTTCGCAATGACAATCCCATCTCATTCATTGTGACCCAGTACTAAGATTAAACAACCAATACCCACAAAACGGGGATCGCTGGTCTTGCTGGGGGTTTTGTGGTCTGGGAAAAGTGGGTTGGTGGTCGGTTTATCCAATGATCAGCGTTCCTTCTCTCAAAGTCTCTATGTTATAATGGTGGCGTCGGTCCTGCCTTTTAGGTGGTGGACCGTAGCCCTGGCAGTGATAGTGGCACAGCCAGGGTGCCTTTTTTAACTGTCCTTGGTCGACCAGACCGAGGGTTTGCAGTTTCATCCTCCATCGCCGGTACCTATACCCCCAAGCCCGATCTTCGAAATCAGATCTGTGATGCCGTTTAGCCACAATCACCTATCCTTCCCGCTTACTGGGCGTGGCTGGTGCCTTGCTAACAAATGGAAGATATTTTCCACAGGTTAGCCTCATCCAAATAAACCTCTCCTGTGCCCTCCTGGATATCCTGGAGGGCAAGTGCTATTGAGCAAGTTGGTGGTATATTTACATGAAAGTGAGGGAGAGGAGGATTACTTGCACAATGAAGAAGAATCAGATAGTTGAATTGAAAACACTTGAGCTAAAATCATCAATCGGTGATGTATCTGTGTGGAAATCAGATAACTTCTCAGAGGATTGGTACAATGACTCCTTGCGAGAAGCTAAAACTGGTAGCAATCCTGATTCAATTAGGAGAGAAATATTATTCTCATCGTGTTTCCTAGAGAGCTATATCTTCGAGTGGGCGAGAGGATTGATTCAGATCGAAGAATTAGATGTTTACTTCCCGTCTAAACCACCATATCGTAGCCTAAAAGATAAATGGAAGAATATCCCCGAACAATTATATAAAGGTGGAAAGATTTCAAATGTACCGTCGCTGGATCTTTCTGATCTGAGACAACTTATCACGTACCGAAATGGATTAGTCCATGCAAAATCAAGTAGACCTGTATCAGATACACAATCAGATGTGACAATGGGGTTTCCTACAAAGGATCATCTTCGGCAGGTGGGGCCAGGATGGGCGATAAGGATTGCCCATGATTTAGTAGATAAACTTCACACTGAGCTGGGCACTCCCATACCCGATTACCTTCATCGACCATAAAAAGTTATCGGCATGTGAATAGCATTGAATGGGCTCAAATTTCGAGATGAGGTATTTATGTCCGATCAAATTTTGGAAGACCGAGATAAAGTTGATGAATACTTACGCGTAATAAAGGAACGAATCTTGGCACCGATTGAAAAGACGGAGATTCAAAGCTATTGCACAGCCACTCTATTACTCCTTTTCGCAGCCATAGACGGTCTGGGAAAACTGTACCATCCTAGCGATAAAGCAAAGGTGACGAAAAGGATTGAAAAATTTCTGGAATATATGGGAGGGGATTACGCGGACAACAAAAAGCAGTTGTCTAACCTGCGACACTCCTTGGTGCATAATGCTATCAATGTAGAATCCTATCTTTCAAAAACCGAAATGACTAGTGACCAGCACCTCAAGAAAATCGGGGCCGCCGGTTTTATTTATGTGAATACAAAGGTCTTTTATAAAGACTTCGTAGTCGCGTTCAAGCGGTTTAGTGATGACATTCAAGATTGCCAGGATTTGAGGAAACGTGTTGCCGACCGGCTTGATTGGAGGGAGGATGATCATTTGGACAAGTTGGATATCACTGGTGACGCAACCGCATCGCCTCCACCACCAGTTGAGTTCATATATGCAAAAGAAATCAGAAGTGCTACTGAATGAATTGAACTCATAATAATTTTTGTAACATCTGCTGAATCCAGGAAAAGAAAAAAAGGAGCGGTCACCTGGCAACAGCTCCATCTTTACTACATCCTGCGATCTTATTTAGTGACTGTGAAGATTATAAACTCCACTAGGGTAACGAGGAAAGTAATCAAGATTAGCAGCTTCACCCACCACTTGATCTGTTCTCGGCGAACAATCCACATTTAATCGTGTATCTAAAAATCTACAAACATTGCTTTAACAGCGTCAGATAGAATCAAAAAAATCGCTCCCTGCCTATAAACCAGAAAGCGGATACCTTATTGAATTAATTTACGAGTCGGGGCGCAGGGATTTGAACCCTGGACCTCTTGCACCCCATGCAAGCTAGGCTCGCAAGGGTGATAAGTCTACTTACGTACACGTCAATGCGTCGCAAGTGCATAATCCGGGCCATGCCGATCAGTGATTCCGTTTCATGCCGATCGGTGATTCCGTATCATGTCGATCGCTGAATCCGGTCAAGCCGATCAGTGATT
>SDBU01006944.1_pt1 | contig 13200 bp, 11 predicted proteins | sample 2277071 | NCBI WGS metagenome assembly SDBU01 (sample SAMN10397929, study PRJNA504765) | marine sediment metagenome | isolation source: marine sediment core GS08_GC12, 126 cmbsf | place: Arctic Ocean: Gakkel Ridge, Loki's castle | collected 2008 | reverse complement strand
TATCTCGTTTCTTAGATTTCTCCTGGTAACGGCGGCCTCACTCAGCTCCGGGTTGGATGACGCCGCTGGAGAAGTTATGGTCTTTCCCGGGGTACCAGGGTGTCACCCTGTCTTTAAAAAGTGTTACCCATGTTTGAAAACATCACCCACTGAAATATAGATGGAAGATGATTTCTGTCCGTGCGGGTACTATTGAGAGATTTATTAGGCAGCTGGCCTTACTCTCATTTGTCAGGCATCAACACCCTGACTTAGGTTCAAGGCATCATTTGTTAGGCGAGGCTCTTAGACCGCTGTCAAGAGCAATGATTTGCTTTTACCCCTTTAAGCACCTTAACCCTGAGAAATGTGCAGTTTGAGCTTTAATTCTTTATAATAAGATGAAAAGGGGGACAAGGTGCAGAGGATTAGAAGAGAAGTGGGAGGCAATAGATGGGAAAACTAAAAATCTTGGTGTTTTTATCAATTATTGCAATCCTAGTCGCTACCTCTTGTCAGGTTAGTAAAGAAGCCAAGGGGGGTTATATATCAGGAACATCGGCGGGGGATGCCGAAACACTCAACTGGATCCTGGCAGCCGATAGCGCCTCTTTAGGTTATGCCGGGCACACTCTAGATTCTCTGGCTACCTATGATAATGAATGGCATATTCAACTGCGCTGTGCAGCTAAAGACGTTGAGGTAACAGAAGACGGTTTGGTTTATACCGTGACTATTAGAGATGACCTGAAGTGGAGTGACGGGTCTAGGGTTACTGCCGAAGATTATGTATACACCTTGAAGAACTTGATGTTCTCCGACTGGCTCAATTACCCCTACCAAAGTGATTGGCAGGAAGAGGTAGAAGGCGAAACGGTGTTTGTCAACCCTAAAGTAGTTGATGAGGTCACCTTTACCATAACTCGCCAGACAGTTAACCCGGAATTTATATATACGATACGCCCTTTGACCCCCTATCCTAAATACATTGCCGTCAAATACGAGGGTGACGTCAAAGCCTTCACCCAGGCTCCGGAATTCAATAATTTGACCTATACCGGGAACCTGGGACCATATAAGTTCGTGGAATGGATAAGAAATGACAAGTTTGTCGTTGAGCGCAACCCTGAATATTATCTGGGCAAGGATATTGGGGCTCCTTATTTTGAGCAATACGTCATCAAGATTTTTGGCACTTCAGCTACAGTCCATGCTGCCCTGGAAGCCAAGGATATTACTTACATCGGAATTGACCCTGACAAAGTAGCTAAGTTCAAGAAGATGGAATGGATTAATGTCTACACAGTGCCTACTACCGGCTATTTGTTGCTGGCTTATAACTTAAGGGACAATGGTTGGGAGGGGCTTAAACAGAAAGAGGTGAGGCAGGCTCTGTCTATAGCGATAAGCAAGGAACTAATGATAGAGCAGGTGCTCTATGGCTTCGGCGAGCCTGCCTTCAGCTTTATATCCAGACCCTCACCATGGTATGTAGATAGAGGCCTTGCCAAATACGGAGTTAAACCGCTGCTGGACAAGGAAAGGGCTAAAGAATTGCTGCTTGAGGCGGGTTTTGCTACCAGGAAGGCGGATGGGAGTATAGAGGTTAGAAATAAAGAGGGCACTCCCTTAAAGCTAACTTTAATAACTAATTCCGGTAACGAGATACGTGAAAATGTGGGGCATTTGGTAAAGCAGGAGTTGTCGGCTATCGGCATCGAGGTGGAACTTAAGTTTGTCCCTTGGGCAACTGAGTTGCGGAAATACCTTATGAATAAAGTTCCAGGCACAGACCAGGAACCCAGATACAACAATGGTGTAGGGGCAGTAAGCGAGGAGCCCTGGGACCTGCTGGTAATAGGTTTCAGCGGCACGTCCCTCATTCTTTCGCCTTCGGGCTCGGATACCTTTTTCGCTACTAGGGGCGGCTTGAACTTTTGGGGCTGTTTCAATCCTCAGATTGATGAATTGTTCCAAAGGGTGAAGTCAAAGGAAGCACTTGACGAAGGGGTGAGGAAAGAATTATATGCCGAGCTATCCCGGCTTATTTCCGAAGAGCAACCGGTGAACTTTTTAGCTTTTCAACTGGCAAATGCCGGCTTCCAAAAGAATGTCAAGGGGATAGAACCGGGCATAAATATGGGGTATAACTATCACCTGTGGTATTTCGAGTAACCTTCTGGCGTCTACTTTGTTCACACTGTTTTGGATAGGATAGTGAGAAAAAGCTGGCTTAGAGATTACATTATTAAAAGGCTATTCTATGCCATAATTATTGCCTGGGGAATACTAACCATCACCTTTGTCCTGGTCAGAGTTGGACCAACTTCACCGGCAGATAAATATCTGGCTAACCTGGCAGCCCGGGGGCAAGATGCAGCTCAAGTGGTTACCGCCATAGAGGCTAGATATGGTCTTGATAAACCAATATATGAACAATACATAAATTATGTAGGCAATCTAGTACGCGGGGATTGGGGCTGGTCTTTCAGCACCTCAATGCCAGTAACGGAGCTAATTAAAACCCACTGGATTTACTCCTTCCAGCTAATATTATTGAGCTCCATGTTTGCCGCTTTGCTGGGTATCTTAATTGGCATTTATTCTGCTGTCAGGCAATACAGCAAGACCGACTACATAGCTACCTTTTTCTCCTTTATTGGTATATCTATCCCCAATTTCTGGCTGGGCGTAATGCTTATTCTACTCTTTTCGGTTCAGTTAGGATTATTTAAGACCTATTACGATACTAGCCTACCCATCTTTTCCTTAGCCAATCTCAAGCAATTAATTTTGCCGGTGATTACCCTTGGTACTGGGATGCTGGCAGGCTATACCAGATATGCCAGGTCGGCTATGCTGGATAATCTGAGAAAGGAGTTTGTTAGGACGGCAAGAGCCAAAGGGCTGCCAGAAAGGACGGTCATCGGCAAACACGTCTTCAGAAATGCTATTCTTCCTCTGATTACCATTATCATGTTTGATTTGGGCAGCATCGTCTTCGGCGGTGCCTACCTCACCGAGATTGTCTTTGGCATTCCGGGTTTAGGACGAATATCCCTCAATGCTATCTTTGCTGATGATTATGCCGTAGTGGTTGCGGTAACCCTTATCTCAGCCTTTTTAATTTTGATGATTAATCTCATTACCGATATTACCTATACCTATCTTGACCCGAGGATAAGATATGACTAACAGGTTAAAGAGTGTCAACTACATAGCCCGAAAGGTTGGCGGCATTAGGAAGCTGATTCTCATCCTGCTGGCTGCCTTTTTCGGCGTAACCCTCTTGTTGGATATTTTTGTCATGGAGAAAATTTTCGACCCACTTGTTTATCTCTATATCGCCTTGGGCACGATAGCCGTCCTATATGGAATCCACCCCCTCTACGCCAGTCGGAGGTTAGTCCGATATTACTGGGAGAGAGCCATGAGGAATAGGCTGGCTGTCGGTGGGTTAGCCTTCATTCTGTTTCTAATCCTCTTGGCTCTAATCGGTCCCCTTTTTACCGCCGACCCAACTGCGGTCAACTTCGAGGAGAAAAACCTGCCACCACCGGGTTTCACTATTGAGGAATCAGTCTATAACTCTCAGACGGGGCAATTTATTACTAAAACAATGATTGGGACAGTGAAACACCCCCTGGGCACCGATAATAAGGGCAGGGATTTGCTGGCAATGATAATTTCTGGTGCCAGGGTCTCCTTGCAGGTTGGCTTATTTGCCACCGGCATAGCCATAGTCCTGGGGACGCTTATTGGTGTCACATCTGCCTATCTAGGAGGCAAGGTAGACAATGCCCTGATGAGATTCACCGATATTATAATGACCTTCCCCTTCTTTATCTTGTTAGTGCTCATTGTTTTCATCTTCGGTCCCAACCTGGCCTTTATCGTCCTGGTAATCGGTCTTACCGGCTGGACTGGCACCGCTCGGTTGATAAGAAGCGAAGCCCTCTCTCTAAGGACAAGGGAATTTATTATGGCTTCCAAGGCGCTGGGGGCAAGTGATGGTAGAATTATCCTGACTCACCTTGTCCCCAATGTCATCAGCCTGATTATAGTAATAGCTACCCTATCCATTCCGGGGGTGATTCTTCTTGAAGCTGCCTTAAGCTTTATTGGCTTGGGTGACCCTGCAGTAGCCAGCTGGGGAATGGTTTTAAGAGCCGGGCAACAAAGTCTGGATACCACCTGGTGGGTAGCTGTAGCCCCTGGGATTATGCTCTTCCTCACTGTGCTTGCCTTTAACTTCTTGGGTGATGGGCTCAGGGATGCTTTTGACCCTAGGAGCAACGTTTAATATGAAAGAGGCAATTTTAAGAGTTAGAAACCTAAAAACCTACTTTTTCACACGGCGTGGCATTGTCAAGGCAGTAGATGGCATCGATTTTGACCTTATGAAGAGCGAATGCCTGTGTCTGGTGGGTGAATCTGGTTGTGGGAAGACGGTAACTGCACTCTCCATTTTGGGTTTAATTGATAGCCCACCGGGCAGGATAGTAGATGGCGAAATACATTACGACAATATAGATTTGCTGAGATGTCCCCGTGACCGGTTAAGGCGTATTAGAGGTAAAGAGATTGCCATGGTCTTTCAGGATGCGCAATCAGCCCTAAATCCAGTATTTACCATAGGTGACCAAATAGTGGAGCAGATAAAACTTCACTCAGGCGCGAATAACCGGGAAGCAAAGGAAAGGGCTATACACTTACTGAGAGAGGTAGGCATACCAGCACCGGAAAAAGCGGCTAACTCCTATCCTCACCACTTATCTGGTGGGATGAAGCAAAGAGCCATGATAGCTATGAGCTTATCCTGTGACCCACAAATCCTTATCGCTGATGAGCCAACCACAGCTGTTGATGTGACTATAAAAGCTCAAATCTTGGACATTTTTTACCAGTTGAAGGACTCCCGGCAAATGTCCATCCTTTTCATAACTCATGAACTAGGTGTAGTCTCTGAGATTGGAGACAGGATTGTGGTCATGTATGCTGGCAGAGTAGCTGAAACAGCTACAGTATCAGAGTTACTGAACAATCCAAAACATCCTTACACTGCTGGTTTGATTAACTGCTTACCTGATATGACCCGGGTAAGTGATAGGTTAGAGTCGATACCTGGAACTGTACCTAGCCTTGTTAATCCTCCTAGTGGCTGTCTTTTTCATCCCCGATGTGATAAAGCAGTAGCTATCTGCTGGGAGGAGAAGCCACCACCAGTTATTCTTAACCAGGGACATACCGTTTTCTGCCACCTGTATTCCCATTAAGGGATAAGGAAGCTATGTTGAACCATAAATTATTGGATGTAAAGGATTTGAAGAAGTACTATCCGGTTACCGGGGGACTATTTTCCCGACATCTTGGTGATGTAAAGGCGGTAGATGGAGTATCCTTCTATATTGAAGAAGGAGAAACTTTGGGGTTGGTGGGCGAATCGGGGTGCGGGAAATCCACTCTGGGCAGGACGATATTGAGACTGGAGGAGCCAACTGAAGGGGAAATCATTTACCAGGGAATCGATATCACTAAGCTAGACAAAAGGGGATTAAGAGGATTGCGAAAGGAAATCCAAATAATATTTCAGGATCCCCAGTCCTCTCTCGACCCGAGGATGACAATAGGCCAATCTATAGGTGAGGCTCTGCTCGTCCATGGTATGAAAGATGACAGGGAGCGAGCGCAAAGAGTAGCGGAGATGCTAGAACGGGTTGGCTTAGAAGGGCAACATGCTTTACGCTACCCCCATGAGTTCAGCAGTGGACAGAGGCAACGCATTGGCATTGCTCGGGCTCTCATGGTAAATCCCAAGCTTATTATCGCTGATGAGCCAGTAAGTGCCCTAGATGTTTCCATCCAGGCTCAAATCTTAAATCTAATACTAGACCTGCGGAATGAATTTGGTCTGGCATACTTATTCATTGCCCACGATTTATCCGTAATAAGACAAATTTCCCACCGGGTTGCTGTAATGTATCTAGGCAAGATTGTTGAGCTAGCCGAGAAGGGTGAGATTTTTAAAAATGCCCTTCATCCCTATACCGAAGCTCTACTATCTGCCATCCCCGATATGAGGCAAGAAAAGAAGACCAGGATTCTGCTCCCAGGCAGTGTTCCTTCCCCCCTAAACCCACCAGCGGGCTGTCGCTTCCATACTCGATGCCATCGGGTATTATCGTTTTGCCATCAGGAAGAGCCGAATCTCAAAGACGTCGAGGGTGGACATCTGGTGGCATGCCACTTATACTGAGTTTAACGGTTTCCAAACATAGCCAAGCGAAGTTGCTTTTAATTAAACAACGTTTTGTTTGGCAGCATGTAGCGCGTATGGTCACGGGCTTATAAGAAGTTTTGGTATTGATTAAAACCGAATGATGTATGTTGAAAGCGACCAAAATTGACAGCAGGGATGGGGTATGCTATACCAACAACATAAAAGGTGGGAGGTGAAAAAATGGGATTAAACGTTCGATTTGCGGGATTAGAGCTTGAAAATCCGGTAATAGTATCCTCGGGACCGGCTACTGCTGGTGAAAGGCTAGTTAGAAAACTCGCCGAGATGGAACCTGGTGCGATTACAATGAAATCAGCGCTGCTACCTGATGAATTTTCACAGGAAATAAAGCCGTTTAGCCTGAGTGAATATTCAGTTACTCGTCCAATGTATACCAAAGTTGGCGAATCAAGCTACCAATACGCATCAGGATATGCTTTTGTTCCAGCCAAAATAATGGTTGAACGCATCAAGAGGTTAAAGAAAGACCTTAAAGTACCCATAATTGCGAGCCAGCTAGCAAATACTATAGACGGACATGTAACAATGGCGAGGATGTTTGAAAGTGCCGGTGCGGATGCTATAGAAATGGACTTTTGTCCAGTAATGATTTGGGCTGGTGAAATGGCAAGTGTACTGGGACTACGGAATAAGGAGCTACTTAAAGCACTAGTTAAGCCAGTGAAGGAGGCAGTAAGTATTCCAGTAGGTGTTAAAGGGTCTCCAGATCCGGCGTTTCCCGATTCTGTTGCTAGAAACGCTAGAGAGGCTGGAGCTGACTGGATTCACGTAATAGGGATTGCCCAGTTGGGGATATCTGGAATTGATATTGAGACGGGGAGGCCGTTACTTCCCTGGCAATTCACCAGCACAAGCGGCCCGATAAATAAATATTCAGGCCTTTGTATTGTGAATCAGTCGGCAAGAGTGGCAGATTATACTAGGTTAGACCTAACAGCATCTGGTGGGATTTATGATTGGAGGGATTTTCTAGAATACATAATGTATGGTTGTACCACTGCTCAACTATGTTCAGGTATAAGCAAGAGAGGTCCCAAGGTGATTAAAGAAATTAAAGAGGGTCTTCTTCAGTACATGGAACGGAAGGGCTTAGAGCGAATTACTGACATCCGGGGCATTGCCCACAAGTACCAGCTTGCCCCAGAAGTCCCAAAGAAATTCGGCTTTGCTGAAACTAAAGGGAAAATAATAGCTGAGGTAGACGAAGAGCGCTGTGATCTCTGCGAAGCACTCCCAGCCCCGATATGTGTTGATACCTGCCCTTCCGAGGCTATACAGGTAAGAGAAGGTAAACTATTTATAGACAAGGCTAAATGTGAGGGAGTTGGTCTCTGTGTAGCTAATTGTCCCAAGGAGGCGGTTAAGCTACTTAACGTAGAATACCTTCTTAAGCTAGAGAAGGGAGAGCGAATTTAAGAGCGCTCAGGACGGGTAAAACCAATTTCTTAGCTATACTTATCTACGCCAGATTTTTAATTGGTTACAATTAACGCCGGCACTTCAATATCATCAACCTTTCGTCTCCTAACAAGCATCACCCTATCTATCTGAACCAGCTCACCCTTTAAAGTCGCCGTGTCAGTTTACATTGAGCCATGAACTCAGCTTGGGATTTATCTCCTTATTGGAGCTACCCGCTATTTTCTCCTCGGAATCTGTAAAACACCGTCGAACTCTTCTAAACCAAGCCACTTACTATCTTCTAAATCAAACCACCACTTGTCTCCTTCGTTCTGCTTTCCATAGCCCCAGATATGGTTTGCCCTAATTAGGAATTTGTCTAACCAAGGAGTATGCTTGACCATACACCTGACCCTGTCGTGTATCCATCCCTTTGGTTTATTCCAGGGACAGACCTTAATACATCGTCCACATGATGCCCCATTCGGGTTGGTGGTTCTAACCTTGGTGCAGCGGTCAGCATCAAGCTTCCACACCTCATATCCGTTATGCATTACCTTATCCCCAGTTGGAATCGCCCGAGAGGGGCACTCCATAGCACAGTTATGGCATTGCTGGCAAAATTGTTGGAGACCAAAGTCAATGGGCTTATCCGGTAGTAGTGGCAGGTCTGTGGTAACCACAGACGCCTTGAAGCGGGTTCCAAGAAATGGGTTTAGAATTATGCCCGGACGTGAAACCTCGCCAATACCTGCCAGAAGGAGCAGGGGAGGAATGACAACCAGGTCGTTTAGGATATGGTGGGCACGAGCGGGAAATCCCAGTTTCCTTATATAATTGGCCATCATACAGGAAATCAGGCCAGAAAGGACGTAGCTACGAAAAGCTTGAGCTTCAGGTATCCAGTCATGCCCTGTGGAACCATTCATAGTTCTACAATCCTGGTCTATTACATGTGTAATGGCAAATTGGTGGTTGAGTTCAATCGGCTCTCCTTTCCCATCATGGGCATATATTGCCCACTGGGGTAATTGGCAAATACCTACAATATCAGCCCCAAAGAAGTATCCCAGACTTTTAATGTGGCGGCTTAAAATCGCTGAATCCTCTGGAATCGGTGCTTTTGATGAGGCTATCTCTCCATCTACTATATCTATAAAGCCGGAGGCCATTTCCCGCAAACTACGAGATATCGGCTCCTTTTGATGCTGGCAATACCTTTTTGCTACTGGTCCGAAATCACCCCGTCTAGCCCTATCAAATCCATGTTCCCTGACATCGATTCGCTGAATGTTGTTTGTAATCTTAGTAGTAGGCTGGTCAACCCGTTTTAGCCGTTCCATCGGGTAGGGTCCTAGCTGCTCTGTTCCCGCCAGTATTCCTTCATAATCTGATTTCTCTCGCAATTTGATGCCCCTTCCTTGCCTCTTTCTTGTTAGTTTACTAACAAACCGCAACCACTTTCTCTAATCAACCACAAAGCGAATTTAACCAGCTGTCTAAAAAGCCCTTTCCACCGTGGAGGTTGGTTGCCGACCATTAATTGTCCCCAGCACCTTAGTCTCTGTCCCTTGAAGGCTATCGCCCCCTTTCGGCTACTTTCGCTCACTTCCCGGACTGATTTTACTCCTGTGCCCCGACCAGGCCAATCGTTTAAGCTCATCAAATACTAATGTTACGATACATGGTTAACAATCAGGATGAAACAGAATGGCAAGGGCTATTTTCTCGCAATCACCGCAACAACCTCTATTTCTACACGCATATCGGGAAGATCTAGTTTGACACCTTTAATTAGTGTTCCTGGCCTTGGATTTTCAGCTAAATCAGGACAATGCTCTTCAAAGAACTTCTGCTGCGCTTCCCGATAATCCCACCAATCATCCCTGTTAACTAAGTATTTATGAACAAATACAATGTCTTCAAGTTTGGCCCCGCTTATCTCTAATACCTCCTTTATCCTCGTCCATGCCGCTACTGTCTGCTCTTTGATGCCCCCGAGAACTTTACCCACACCTCTCCTCTCCTCCTCCCAGTTTCTTGGTTGCCTATCAGTTTCAGGATCTCTGCCCGTGCAACCCGCGACAAAAATCATGCTTTCCACTTTGTCCATCTGAATCGCAACTGCTCCACCCCAGACGGCCTTCCAGTCCCCATGGTAGTAGGGGTAAACTTTGAACGCAGGATACTCCTTGCATCTAGTCATTAATTCTAAACGCTTACTAGACATTTTACACCTCCTTTAATTTGTTTCTCTTTTTCTTTAGAGCTTTATTTAGACATTTTGCACCTCCTTTGATTTACTTCCCTTCTCCTTTATAGCTTTTATTACTTTCCCTTGAATATACTTTCAAAGAAACTTCTTATACCAGTCTAAAGTATCCTGTGGAATTTTCCATTTGCTGACGTAAGGCTTTGCTTTGATGATCGCATAGTTTAGCGCCTTTTTCCCTATACGCTGCCCGCTGTTGAACGTTAGAGCACCAGTAGGGCACCATTCCACACAGACTGGGCTTCCATTGCAAAGGTCACATATTATAGGTAATCCTTTTTCCTCATCGAAATTTATTGCCCCGATGATGCACTCATCAATACAAAGGCCACATCCATCACACCTCTCTTCATCTACCAAAATAGTTCCCAGCGTTGTTTTCATTAGTGCCCCTGTTGGACATGCCTCTATGCATCCTGGCTTCTTACATAAAATACATACCACTGGCGCACTAAAACCCACCTGGTCAAGGTTAACTACTTTGATGCCGGTTTTATTGAGGTTAAACTTCCCATGACTAAATTTGGCGAAGGAGCATACTAATTCGCAAATTCTACAGCCAGTGCATTTTCCGGGGTCAATCGATATACTCATCAATACACTCCTTAAGGTTACCTGATAGCATCAAATTTTTCGAGCTCAGTGGCAACCCCTTCAAGCCCCAACTCCTCCAATTTCTTCCTAGCTTGCAATCCTGTTTGTAAGTCCCAACCCCTGGCCTTATAGTAATCGTCCAGCATCAAATCTACCTCCATCACACAACCTTTATAGAAGCCTTCTTTGACAGGTTCCTGGGAGAACTTCTCTGGAACCGAGAGGTTGTCATCTTTTCTAGTTAACCCCTCCCGAGAATTAAAACCCTTTTCAACATTATAGATACGCTCCCCAATCTCAAGTAGTTGCTCCCCGCTAAAGTCGATCCCCGTCGCCGAGGATAAGAGTCTGGCTAGAAGATGAGGAGACTCATCCATGTATCTATGAGTGGGCTTACACATTCCAGAGGCATCGATCACAGTACTAAGGTCCTCGTTTCCTTTAACTGCTGCTCCTTTACCCTCTGGACTGCGAGGGTCGTCTGTGGCCCCCCTACCTCTACCCAATAAATGGGCAACATTCATTGGAAAACCTTTGAGGTGGTCAGCGCCCCTAGTAGAGGTATAGTACATGAATCCGAATAGTTTTCCAGCACGAGGGTCCTCTAAAACAGGGGTAAGGCCCTTGATGTGATACATTAACTTCTCTGAACCCTCTTTCAGCCTGGGAGCTCTTTTCTCACCTTCGGCTAGTATATCGCCAACACCCTCTCGCTTAGCTATTCTATGTATTATCTCTATAGCTGATTTATAATCTCCCCAGCGCAGGGATATTCCATCCAAGTCCTCTTCGGTGAGTATGCCTCTATCATAACAATCCATAGCCCAGGCAATAATTCCCTGCATGCTTACACAGTCCATTCCATATTGGTTAAGTAGCTGGTTCATCTTTAGAAGGGCGGGCAGATTGCCGATACCACACCTCGGGCCTAATTGAGTGAGACCGAATTCAGGGCCCTCGCCACAGACGCCGACAAACTCCCCCGAGCTGATATTATGGAAGGGGGTACAGTGTACAGGACAGCCAAAACATGCCCTCATCCCAGTTGAAAAATCCCTCTTAAGCCTTTCTCCTGTTATATTTTCCACTTGTTCGAAAAAGACGCTCTGGTAATTCTTGGTGCCAAACCTCCCCGTAGGGGCGATGATTTCCATCAAGCTTGATGTGCCAAACTCAGACCGGACATGACGGGTAGGGTTCTTTTCGATATTTGCGTAAGCCTCTCTACATACCTCAATAAATTCTTCAGGCCTTGCGACCATTATATCTTTGGTTCCTCTAACAGCCACCGCCTTCAGGTTCTTGGAGCCCATAACCGCTCCCATGCCGCATCTTCCAGCAGCCCTCTTTGACCCGCTTATTATATTGGCAAATCTCACTAGATTCTCTCCCGCTTGCCCTATACTTAGTACTTGTATGTCTGGGTCTCTAGCTTCCTCCTTTATCATCCTGGCAGTTTCCCATGTTGACTTACCCCATAGGTGGGAAGCATCCTTTAGTTCTACCACATCATCATCTATCCACAGATACGACGGTTGCTTGGATTTCCCAAAAATAACAATCTGGTCATAGCCAGCGTATTTCATCTCTGGAGCAAAAAATCCACCCATGTTGGAATCGCCAAATATGTCTGTTAACGGTGACTTTGCCGTCACAGTGAGCCTGCAACAACTTGGAGCCAATGTCCCTACCAAGGGGCCGGCACCGAACATAAGAATATTTTCCGGACTCAATGCATCGACCTTTGCTTCCACTAAATCAAAAAGCTTCGCTGCGTTGAATCCACAAGCCCCAAGATATTTTTGGGCGAAATTTAGTGAAAGCTCCTCCTTCTCTATCTTGCCCGTAGTCAAATCGACATTAAGAATATTGCCAGCCCAGCCATTCAATTTAGACATTTTAACAATCCTCTTACTGGTGACGGGTTAACCCCTCCCCTTACTCATCCTGAGCCTCTTCACCTTTCCTCTTATAGCATCCCATTTGTTTGACTCTTCTCTCCCCCTTTTGAGCCTTAATCTAGCACCTAAGTGTCTAGCTGTCAACTTTCTCTAGCCTTCTGCTTGAGCGCTTTTAACACCTTTTCACTAGTAATGGGCAGTTCCTTTATCCTTATTCCTACAGCATTATATATAGCATTTGATATTGCTGGTGGGTAAGGGATCATTACCCCTTCCCCAAGCCCCTTAGCACCAAAAGGTCCTTCTCTATGGGGAACCCCAGCTAGCATAACTGCTATGTTATCATTATTAGGCATATCATCAGCAGTGGGGATCTTGTAGTCACGGAAGTCAGGATTAACTGTTTCCCCTTTATCATTGATCAGAAGCTCCTCATATCTCTTAAACCAGGCTAGTCTTATCCTTGCCCTACGCTCTGTGATATACTTGTCCATATGGGTGACCTCCTCTGTCTTAAGATTTGGGAGCTATGTCCTTCCCTTATCCTACCGGAGTCGTCACCCATCAGGGTTTGTTCAGGCCCCACCCAGCCCCATCTCTCCACCCTCACTGTATACCATGTATCATAACATTACTACAGGATACTGTACACGGTACGTATTGCGTCAAAATAAAGTGTTACCGAACGGGTAATAGTTGCATCATAAATCATGTTACCAAAGCCTTATAAATTTTAGTCTTCCTCTGCTGAT
>SDBU01006943.1_pt1 | contig 13202 bp, 12 predicted proteins | sample 2277071 | NCBI WGS metagenome assembly SDBU01 (sample SAMN10397929, study PRJNA504765) | marine sediment metagenome | isolation source: marine sediment core GS08_GC12, 126 cmbsf | place: Arctic Ocean: Gakkel Ridge, Loki's castle | collected 2008 | reverse complement strand
CTATTAAGGCCTCCTTTAATAGTCAACTAGCTCTTCCTAAGACTCTAGCCTTAAGGGAGGCGCCAATTTGCCCATTTACCTTTATCTACCTCCCCGTTATAGGCTTGTTTTGGGGTTACTCCCCGCGCGACAACCGCCGCCAGCGCCGCCTTAATGACATCGCCAAGGATAAAGGGAACACTTCCCACCAGGAGGCTAGTAATGACTACTGATGTGTCCATCACCATACTACGCCATAGCCCCAGCCAAATAAGCCCCGGGATCCAAATCAGGATGAAGTTAGCGAAAAGCATGAGTCCCAGCATGCTCAGGAAGCTTCTTGACCTGATATACTTATCGGTGAAGTGTCCTATGAAAAGAGCCGCCAGGATAAAGCCGATGATATACCCCCCGGTGGCTCCAAAGCCGCTGTTCCAGCCGGTAAACCAGGGAACTCCTACCGCACCCAGACCGGCATAGATAGTCAGACTGGCTCCCCCCCACCGCCTCCCCAGCATCACGCCAGCGAGGAGTACGGCAAAGGTCTGCCCGGTAATTGGCACTTCTGGTATCCATGGGTTGGGTAATCTGACCTGAGCCAGAAGCCCAACAATGCAAGCTGCTCCAAGGGTTAGAGCTAATTTTTTAGGTATACTAAGCTCATACCTCCAGCGGAAAACATCATATTTAGCTCGGTTGATTGTTGCGGCTATCTCCATAGTTTGACCTCCTTCACTGGTTATTGGTTTGTATTAAGTGTGAACACATCGCTATAGTGTTGGCACAGCCTAGGGTGTACTTTGTGAAAGGTTGCCTCATTAAGATTGGGTAGGAATGCAAGCTAAGATTTGGAGTTATTCTACCAGATAGTGGACAAATAATCAATAGGGAGATGGGAAATACCTGATGAAAGGAGGAAAAGTCAGAGAGTATGTTCTATCCCGTTGGCTTCTCACTGCCGATGATGGCAATCTCTATGTGCTTACCGCAGTTGGGGCAGGTTATATTAAGGGTAACGGGTTGTTTCATTACACGCTCAGCAACGGCGGTAACTATCGAGTCAATATTATCTAAACGCTGGTCTAACATGTCCAGGTGTTTTTTGATACGTTCCATATCTAGCTCTTGCCCCTGAGCTACTAGGTTGGGTTCATTATTTACCAAGGCGGCATCCTCCGGGTGATTTCAATCAGACTAATTATATGTGTCGGGTGGCGCTATGTCAAAGGTTAGATATTGAGGTTGTTGTCAGCCTGTACCAAAATATCTCCCATAATATTGATTTACCCAAACCGGATGGCATATACTAAATGTAAAAGGATAATTACCCAGTCTCATATTAAACATAAAGGAGGTATCCAAATGCCTGATGTGGAGATTGGAAAGGTAAGCGATTTCTTTGCCAGACCGGTGGTAGCCGGCCTTGAACTGACCGCGCCCGTAAAACTGGGAGACAGAATCCACATTGTTGGTCATACTACTGATATCGAATTCGCGGTTGACTCAATGCAGATTGACAATGCAAATGTTAGCGAGGCTAAAGCCGGGGACTCCATTGGCATCAAGGTCAGTGAGCGGGTAAGAAGGGGAGATAAAGTCTATAAGGTTACCGACTGAAGCAAAGTTCAGGATTGATTATGGGCGCTATCAGCCGCCTCCGGTTTAACGGGTGGACAAATTTCTAGAACGGGGGAAGATATTTCACCTTAATGCCTAAAGAGTTTGCCGCTAATAATCAGCCTATTCCCTTAAACAAATTAGCCATTTCAATGGCATTCACCGCCGCTTGAAAGCCCCTGTTCCCCTCTTTAGTTCCAGCTCTTTCAATAGCCTGCTCCAGGGTATCGGCGGTGATTACACCATAAGCAACTGGCAGCCCGGTCTCCAAACTTACCTTAGCAATACCCTTAGTAACCTCGGCGGCAATGTAGTCAAAGTGAGGTGTTCCGCCGCGAATTACGGCACTAAGGCAGATAACGGCGTCATACTGCTTCGTCTGGGCTAATTTCTTAGCTACCAGTGGAATTTCAAATGACCCCGGTACCCAGGCAATCTCTATGTCCTCCTCATTAACCCCGTGGCGAAGCAAAGCATCTTGAGCCCCCTCAACGAGTTTCTTGGTAATAAACTCGTTAAAACGGGAGACCACCAAGCTAAACTTCAACCCTTTCCCTAGTAACATACCTTCAAAACTTTTGCCCATTATTACTTCCTCCTTATTCTTGGTGTAATCCAGCGAGAGCTTTATAGATTCGGCTGGGAACGCTCCTGATATTTGTCGACCCATACATGGGTTCATACACATCGTCGGGGATAATAACATTAATATTTGACTCAAAACAGCCATGCTCAGGCCCCGGCATCTCGGGGAACCACCATCCATTTTCAGCACAGACAACCAGCGGATGCAATTCTTTGACGAGTTTAGCCTTGAACTTAACCCGTTCCTGCTTATCAAAATAGACCGTCTCGACCCATACCCAGTCGCCGTCTCTGATATCCTTTTCCCGGGCGGTTTCCGGGTTTATCTCTATTGTGGGGTCCGGGTTTACTTTTCTTAACATTGATAGCTGTCTCCCTGAGGAGTGAATATATTCCATACTTCTTCTTCCACCGATTAGGATTAATGGAAATTCAGAAGAGGTCTCTGGGGGCGCTATGTAAGGAGGCAAGGGGTCATAACCTTTTTCCTCCAGGAAAGTGGAGTAGAGCTCTACCTTCTTTGACGGCGTCAGAAATTGAAATTTACCCTTCTCATGACGCTGGTATTCCTTGGGTATCGTAATGAAATTCTTATCTTTCAGCTCCTTGAAAGTGATGCTCATAGGTTTTAGTCTATGGTCATTAAAGTCTTCAACGGTTCGCCATGGAATATCCAACTCCATCTTTTTGGCTAGCTCAATGAAGACCTTTACATCATCCCAGCGCTCATACTGGGGCGTTACTGCCCGGTGCTGAATGGGAGTGAGGTAGGGATGCCCCGGATAGCTTCTAATTCCATCCCTCTCAAGCCAACAAGCCGCCGGTAGTACTATGTCTGCGAGTTCGGCGGTGGGTGTCATGAAGAGGCCAACAGTAGCTAAGAAATCCAGCTTGTTTAGCGCTTGCCAGATCTTCTTTGCATCCTGTGCCGGTAGAACCAGGTTATTGAGGGCTATCATTGTCTTGATTGGATAGGGTATCCCGGTTAGGACGGCATTAGCCCAGAAAGTGGGGTGAACCATGGCTCCATCTACATCAGCTCCGCTGTATAGTGGTACTTCCTTGGCGCCCAGACGCTTCTCCTTAATCAGTGGCGGTAAATTATTCAGCCCCTCAATCCAACCCACGGTAAACTCGGACTTCACTGCCGCCATCCCAGGAAGCAAATTTCCTCCCTTTAAATCGAGGTTGCCACAAATAGCGGTTAAGATAAGGGTAGCCCGGGAACTGTGCACCGAATTGTAGCTCTGGTCAAGAGAAACACGCTGGCAAAGACAGGAAGGCCTGTTGGTGGCGAACATCCTAGCCGCTTTCTTGATATCGCTTTCAGGTATCCAGGTGATTTTGGATACTTTTTCTGGTGGGTATTCGTTTACATGCTCCCTCAGCTTCTCGAAGCCAAAACACCATTCATTAACAAATTTCTGGTCATATAGCGCCTCATTGATGATGATGTTCATCATCCCCAAAGCTAGGGCAGCGTCCGTTCCCGGTCTAATCCGAAGCCATATGTCGGCTTCCTTGGCATAGTCCGTCGGCCGAGGGTCGACCACGATTAGCTTTGTGCCGGCTTTCTTAACTTCAAAGATGCCCTCCCCAAGCGGGTAAGGAGCGCTGGCTCTGGGGTTAGCCCCCCAGAGTAGAATACACCTGGCTGCCAAGACCTCATTGGACAGTGTTTCGGTGACGTTAATGCCCGCAAAATATCCAATGGTAGTCCTCGTAGCGGTAGCCATAGGCCCAAAGCATATATGAGTGAGATTCACCCAGTTCGGAGTGCCTATTAAATAGCCAAAATGAGCGGTAATACCGGTATTCCCATAAATCCAAGCCCCGGCGGAAATGCTATTAGCTTCAGGTCCATAGCGCGCTTTGGTCTCATTCAATTTGTTAGCGATGGTGCTCAAAGCCTCGTCCCACGATATCCTCTGCCACTTTCCCTCCCCCCTTTCCCCCACTCTCTGCAACGGATAATTCAGGCGGTCAGGGTGGTAGAGAAGTTCGAGTGACGAATAACCCTTGGGGCACAAAGCCCCTTGGCTATAGGGGTGCTCAGGGTCCCCTTTAATTTTGACCACCCTGCCATTTTCCACCTGAGCCAGAACACCACAGCCGCAGTAGCAAGTGGAGCATACCGTTTTAATAACTTCCCCCAATTTTCCTCTCCTCAAACTTTAGTAAAATACTGCTTCGCTTTCACTTCATCGTAATGGTATAAGGCAGGTGCGGTGCCCCCTTAATTATCGGCAGCGTTGGGCACTTTCAAGAGATGACCTAGTTTTTTCCGCTTTGTTTCCAGGTACTGGCGGTTATATGGATTGGGGGCGACGATAATGGGTAGCGTCTCCACCACTTTAAGCCCGTAGCCTTCTAAACCTACCACTTTTTTGGGATTATTGGTGAGCAGGCGAATGTTGTGTAAGCCTAGCTCAGCCAGGATTTGGGCACCTATACCGTAGTCACGCAGGTCTGGAGCAAAGCCTAAGGACAGATTAGCCTCTACCGTGTCCATCCCTTTATCCTGGAGGGCATAGGCGTGAATCTTGTTGTGGAAGCCAATGCCCCGCCCCTCCTGCCGCATATATAGGAAAACACCCCGCCCCGCTTTAGCAATATTCTGCATTGCCTGAGCAACCTGCTCACCACAATCGCAGCGGAGGCTGCCGAATACTTCACCGGTAACACATTCACTATGCACTCGGACTAATACCGGTTCCTTAGTGGATATGTCTCCCATCACTAAGGCTAAGTGTTCATCCGGGTCAATATCACTTTTGTAGGCAATAGCGGTAAACTCACCATACCGGGTTGGCAACTTAGCCTCGGCTATTCGGTGCACCAGCTTTTCATGATGGCGGCGATAGGCAATAAGGTCGGCTACGGTTACGATTTTAATCCCATGTTTCTCGGCCATTATCTCAAGTTGAGGTAGTCGAGCCATGGCACCATCTTCGTTCATAATTTCGCAGATAACCCCGGCGGGATAAAGGTCAGCTAGCTTAGCTAAATCAACTATAGCCTCAGTATGCCCTGCCCGTGCCAGGACACCACCTTCCTTAGCCCGAAGGGGAAACATATGCCCCGGGCGGACTATATCCTCAGCTTTAGTCGCCGGGTTAATTACGGCTCGTACTGTCTCGGCCCTGTCCGCCGCCGAAATACCGGTGCTTATTTTGTGTTTTGCTTCAATAGACACCGTAAAGGCGGTAGAATGCTTTGAGGTATTATTCGCTACCATTAAAGGAATCCCCAATTCATCCAACCGCTTGCCGGTAACAGGTAAGCAAACCAATCCTCGGGCGTGTAGTGTCATAAAGTTTATCGCTTTAGCGGTAACCTTCTCGGCAGCTAATACCAGGTCACCCTCGTTTTCTCTATCCTCATCGTCAACTATAATAAGGAACTTACCTGCCTTTATATCCTTAATAGCTTCAGGAATGTTGGCTATGCCCATGCTTACCTCTCCTTAACCAGAAGCGGGTAAATTAACCTACTAAAAACCCATGCTCCTGTAAAAAATCAATAGTTATACCCGGGCGGTGGGCCTGCCCTAGTTGTTCTACATATTTGGCAATAATATCTATTTCCAGGTTAACCAGGTCACCAACCCGTCGGCTGCCCAGAGTGGTATGCCTCTGGGTATATTCCACAATAGAAACCTGAAATGAGTTGGTATCTTTAGTCACAATAGTTAGACTAATCCCGTCAACGGCAATAAAACCTTTCTCTATTAAGTAGCGCATTACTTCAGGTGGGGCTTCAACCCTAATGAGCACTTCCCTATCATTCCGTAAAATAGAGGCTACCCTCCCCGTATCATCCACATGACCCTGCACCAGGTGCCCGCCTAACGGCTTTTCCAGAGATAGGGGTCGTTCCAGATTGACTTCATCCCCAACGGTGAGCAGTCTGAGATTAGTCCGCGTCAATGTCTCTGACATTATGTCAACCAAGAACGAGCTGGCATTAAAGCTGGTTACGGTCAGGCATACCCCGTTAACGGCAATACTTTCGCCGGGCGCTAACCCCCGTAGAATATCACTGCCAGCTATAGCCACCTTGCCCGGTTGAGCTGAAGTAACCCTACCCACTTTTTCTATAATTCCAGTAAACACTCTTATCCTTTCAGGTAAAATTGGCTAAATAGTGGAGTTAGCGCCGTTTGTTTTGATACCAACATAGCCGCTAACCATCAAATCCTCACCAAGCTTTTTAGTTCTAACACCCTCTAATTTAAGTGAGTCGGCCACTTTATCAACCCCTTTACCCGAGACGGCGGTCTTCGCCTCCTTCCCGCCAATGATAATCGGGGCAATAAAAGCGATAACCTTATCTACCAGCTTGGCGTCAAACAGGGAACCAAGTAGAGTACCGCCACCCTCCACCAAAACACTGGTAATTTCCCGCTCACCTAACGCTTTTAGCAACTTTGCCAAATCTACTCCCCCTTCTGCTGAGGGCAATGCTAATAATTCAGCCCCAACTTTGGCAAAAGCCGCTTTCTCCTCCGGTGTAACCAACCGGCCCAGTGCCAGCAGCGTGCTACCGGGCTCATTAAATACTCGGGCGGTTAATGGCGTGCGAGCTCGGCTATCCACAATCACCCGTAGCGGTTGCTTTCTTGCCGTACCTCCTTTGCCACCGCAACACCTGGCGGTAAGGTGAGGGTCATCAGCCAGAACCGTATTCACTCCCGCCATGATAGCATCAGTGGTATAACGCAGATTATGAGCATACTTCCTTGCCTCGCCACCGCTAATCCACCTGGAATCACTGCTTTTGGTAGCAATCTTCCCATCCAGGCTTACCGCAAACTTGGCGGTAATAAAGGGTATGCCGGTAGTAATGAATTTAGTGTAGCCCTCGTTAATCTCCTCAGCCGCCTCTTTATGCTCACCCACATATACCTTAATGCCTGCCCTCTCCAGCTCATTTTTGCCTCGTCCTGAAACTAGGGGATTGGCATCAAGCATAGCTAGGTGAAGTTCACTGATGCCAGCGGCAATGATTGTCTGGCTGCAGGGTGGCGTCCGGCCATGGTGGCAGCATGGTTCCAGGGTAACATACATCACGCTCCCCCGGGCTTTTTCACCTGCCTGCTCCAGGGCTACTATTTCAGCATGACCGGAGCCTGGTGGTTGGGTATAGCCCTGTCCGACGACTACATCATTCTTAACCACGACGGCGCCTACCGCCGGGTTAGGGCTAACCTCCCCTAAGGCTAATTTAGCTAAGGAGAGGGCCAGCTCCATATAGTCCATCTCGTTTCCTTTCCTTCCCTATTAGTCATTCTAGCATCTCTTTCTGGCAGAGTGCAAATTAGTCAATGGAGTAGATAACAGCGCTCATACCAATTGTTGTTGGCGTGTTGGTGAGTATCCTATATTATGCTATTATATGTGTTATAATTTAAGCATAGAGTTGAATTTTTATTCAACATACCAAATATTTACCAAATATTTACCAAAAAGGGCTTGACATTTTATTCAACATACTGTATGCTGTATTCACATAAGGTGGATTTTAGATTACGGAGGTAAGATATGGCAGTTCAGAATTTTGGGGCAAGGTTAAGACAGTTACGAAAACAAGCCGGCATGACCCAGCGGGAGCTTGCCGATAGGGTTAATGTTGACTTTAGTTATCTTAGCAAAATTGAGAGCGGAGCGGTACCTCCACCTAGCGCAAAGGTAATATTACAGCTCGCCAGGGCTTTAAAGGCTGACAGAGATGAATTAACTATTTTAGCCGGCAAGATTCCGGCCGATGTAGCCCAGATTTTGCAGAATCGAGAGACCCTGGCACGCTTAAGGTCAGACCGTGCTCGGCAAATGGCAAAGTCTTCGCAGCAAAGAGGGGCAACGGTAAGTATAATGAAGCGTTTGATGAGCTATAATAAAGGCTTGTCTAAAATAGCCGTACCCATCGTTTTAGTATTAGCCATTGCTACCTCATTGTGGTTTGCTGCCCCAACCAGTGCCTTTAGCGTAAGTGTTACTGACCCCTCACCTACTAATCTGGGTAGCTCCACTTCCTTCACTGCGACCATTACTATTGAAGATGGGGAACACCTACCAATACAAAATATCAAAATGGAGATATACAACGTAGCTGACACCTCTAAAAAGGCTACTGCCGATAACCTGCCTAAGACCGACGGCAGCTCTAAGCTTTATTCGAGTGCAACCACTGGTGGTGGTCCAATAAGTGCTACCGTTAGTGGGACTCACTGGGAGGAGGGCACTTACACTGGTTATGCGGATTGGAAGGGAACCGCCTATAATTGGGGCTCCGTGGGTGGCTATGGATATCAGGCTGGGGGGGCCGCCGCCACACTGGTCTATAGTGTTACCTGGACATCACCGTCGGGTTGGCCGACTGGTGCATATCTAGTTAAGTTCACCATTACGGCTGCTGGCCCCACTACTTTCATTGAGACCAAGTCGTTTTCACTCTCCATGGCAGCTGACGGAGGAGGAGGGGCACCACCGGCAGAGGAAGCGCCGGCAGGTGTTACTGATGTATCTGATGTTGTCACCGCTGAGGGCGAATTTACCGCGGATGTTGTCACTGGATCCGAGGATGGCAACGTTGAGGTCAGCATTGATGAAGGCACCATTGGTCTTGTTGATGGGGAGCCCGTCTTAGAGATAAGCATAACTGAGATGGAGGACCCACCAGTCCTACCGGCAGATTCCGGCGCTGTCGCTTTCATTTATGACCTTGGTCCGGACGGGGCTCTCTTTGTCCCGGCTCTAAACCTAACCTTCACCTATGACCCGGCTCTTATGTCAGAGGACGTTGCTTTAGAGGACTTGGTCATCGCTATGTGGGATGGTGAGAACTGGGTTAATCTCCCCGGTCCTTTCACCATTGATGAGGAGAACAATGAAATCAGCACGTTAGTAGGACATTTCACTGCCTTTACCGTCATAGCTTACACTGGCCCGGCTGCCTTCACCACCACCGACCTGGTTATATCTCCCGTCGAGGTTGAGACTGGGGAGACGGTGACCATCAGCGCCGTGGTTACCAATACCGGTGACCTCACTGGCAGCTACAATGTACTCCTTAAGATAGACGAAGCTGTCATCGCCATTAAAGAGATAACTCTGGATGGAGGTGCCAGCCAGACGGTAACCTTCACCACAACCAAGGATGCTGCTGGAAGCTATGCAGTTCTTATCAATGGTCTATCAGGTACACTCATAGTCAAGGCACCGCCACCGGCACCAGCACCACCAGCACCGGCGCCAGCACCGGCACCACCAGCGCCAGCACCAGAGGTGCCGCCGGTCATACCAACTAACTGGTGGCTCATTGGTGGTATTATTGCTACCGTCATAATTGTCGGGGCGGGTATCTTCCTGGTAGTCAGGCGCCGCCGAGCCTATTGATACCGGGGTTTCTACTCAGGCTGGCTAAAACTTCCAACCAAGGGTGAGGATTGTGTATCAACCTCACCCTCTTGGTTTCTCCTCAAGGGTAAACTGGACATGTAAAGGGATGCTTCGTCCCTTCAATCTTCCCTTGATAAATGACCCTTAATGCCATGGTTATAGATTTTTGTGCGCAGCGTGGTATATACTATCTATACTAATGTTGAGGGGAGTAAGGGGAGCAGGATTGCTAAACAAAAATCCATATACCTGGGCTGGGCTTAGTCTACTGGTTGCGGGTGGTCTGGTGTTTCTATCGTCTTACTTTATCCTGCTTCTAACCTGGCTGACCGCCCTAGGCGTCTCCATGTTTATCCTATCGTTTATTCTCCTTGCCCTGGGGAGGAGTGTCCCCAAGCTGGCGCCTGAGGTCAGTGCTCTGCTCCTTGAGACTGGCATTGACAACATAGCCGCTATCGTGGAAGAGCTTGGCATTAAAGCAAAAGCTATCTATCTTCCCTCGTCACTAACCAGTGGCCGACCGCAGGCGCTTATTCCCCTGCACGCCAATTCCTCGCCACCCCGGATAACCAGGGCTCTCCCCCGGCGGCTTATTGTTAGCTATGGGGCCAGCCCCGATGATATCGGTCTGCTACTCTCGACAACCGGGACTGCGGCCGTGGGTATGCTAGAGTCAAGACCGAGTCCTGCTTCAGCCGAGCTTGAATCGGCACTGACATCCCTGTTTAGAGGAATACTGGGTGTGGCTGATAGGACCAGGGTTGTTTGCCATGAAAATCATATCGGAGTAGAAATTCATAACCCCCGTATTGAAAACAAAACTAGCTGGTTCCACCAGTGTCTGGGAGAACCGCTGACCTCAATAGTTGCCTCGGTGGTTGCCGAAGCCTGGGACAGACCGGTTATTATTAAAAAGGAAGAGCACCATAAGGGGAAGTGCTCTATTGAACTCGAGGTACTGGAGTGAGGATATATAACAACTATATTCTTATTGTTGCTTGCTTGTTTTTGCTAACTACCGTCATCCTGGTTGCCCTAGGGCAAAATTCACTCCCTCTCTACTACTTCCTCTATGTCATAGAAGCCCTGGTGGTTACCGAGCTATATGTATACTTCAATGCTGAAGCCCGTCGCCGGCTGAGGTTGGTTAGCGGCATACTGTTTGGAGGCTTTCTGTTTATTATATCCATACAGGTTATTAGAATACTGGTGTAAATATTGGCGGTCATCTAAGTTGCTATGAAAAGACTGGCTATTGCTCTCTCCATAATAATCCTGCTGGTAATGTTTTTCCCTCACTTTTCTATCTTTGCCCAGCCCACTCATACCCCTCATGAGAACCCGGCTACGGCTGAAGACTCTCCAGACCTGGCATCACTACTGCTCTTCTATGGTAATGTATCCGACCTGATAGCCATTAGACAATACCAGGATGCTCAAGGCATACTCAGCGAGCTAGAATACGCTAATATTCCCGATGAAGTGCGGTATATCACCGACCGTTATCACACTCTCACCCAGGAGTTACTCACCACCCTGGATAATCGGGAGTCGCTTCTCAATGAAGCGGCAACCTTACTTGCTCACGGCCAGCTTAGTGAGGCTGAACAAAAGCTCGATGCTGCTGAGGCAACTATTAACAACACCCGATTCCTGCTGGAAGATATTGAGACAGCAACCAATACCTTGGGTGATAGAGTTGGTGTTTCCGCCGCTCCGGCTGGTAGCCAGATTAGACAGGCTTCCGACCGTTTGGGAGAGAGTCTGCATCGCCCCAGACAGCTTGCTAATGAGCTTGATCGACTTGGGCAGAGCCTGATTGAGAAACACAAGGCTCAAGTGCGGGGAGAGCTAATACCTACTGAACTCAGCCTCAATGTCTCCCCGGCATCAGTATTTGTGGGCGATGGCATCACTGTCTCAGGTAGGCTCACCGGTGGCGGGAGCTCCCTGGCTAACAGGAAGCTAACCCTTCTTCTGGGTAATGAGCCACTGGTTATTACCACTGACCTGGATGGCTCATATGCTGCCAATATAACCATCCCCGATAAATATGTGCCCACTATGACCGTAAGTACAGTATATACTGCCTCAGGTAATGATATTGACACCTATCTGGGCAGTTACAGCCCGTCAGTAGTCGTTAATACCAGCTTCTACCCTACCTTCCTTGAGGTGTCGGCACCGGAGACTGGACAGCCCGGGCTGCCGATTACTATCAGCGGTCAGATTAGCTCAACCGGCGGCACGATAGACCGAACCATCAAGGTGCTTTTAGACGGTACTCAGCTTGCTGAAGAAATAGTAGCGGGTCGGTTTAGCCTTGAGGTAACCCCACCCCCGCAGATTTCAACCGGAGAACATAGTCTAACCCTCATCGCTATCCCTCAAGGGCGCTACGCTGGTGTCTCAACAAGCCTGCCGATTAATATCTTAACTCAGATTCCAATACAGGCAGATATCCGGGTGCCACTGCTTAGTGTCATGCCCGAATCAATTAAGGTTAGTGGTAAAGTATACCATGACCTTGACGCTATTCAGGGTGCTGAGATAAGTCTCTCCTTCAGGGATTCCTTAACCACGGTTAGAACCGCTACCGATGGCAGCTTTACCGCTACGGTAAAGCTGCCTCCCTTATCTACGTCCACTCCCACATCATCCAATTTTTTCTTTACCGTTACCACTCCGGTAGAGGCACCCCTTGCGCTATCTTTAGTCGGCCCGCAGGCATTAATCATAACCGTGGCACCAGTTGAACCGTGGTATGCCCCGCTTGAGATAGAGAGGCAAATTTTTGCGATAAACTCGGCAAATATAGGGCTGATGCTGCTCGCTTTCATTTCCCTGGGACTGCTGGTATATAATCGGGTGAGAACCAGGCCCTCTAGTCCGCGAGGGGAAAGGGTCATCCCTGAGGCTGAATTTCGGGAACCGCTCACGGTTACTCCATCAAGACCCAAATATGAATTCACCGGTATTAAGGGGAGAATACTCACCGCCTATCTCAACGTGCTTGGGACTGTTGAAGAGGCAACCGGCATTCCAACGGCGCCGCATATCACCCTCAGGGAGTTTCTTAACGCCGCTACCCCCCGGTTACCAGCGGCGGTCAAGTCATTTACCGAGCTAACTTTAATGGCGGAGACGGCTTTATACTCTGTTCAGGAGCTCGATGAGAATACCACAACTAGAGCTGAACAGCTTGCCGGTACTATCAAAGAGGAGCTGCATAGTGGAGCTGCATAGGTTTCTGGTAATATTCACCGTAGCCGTGGTTATCATACTGGCCATAGTAGTATGGTTCTTCCCATCAAATGATGACTTTCGAGCCGAGAACCCATTCTGGAATGGCACCAGGGATATAAGCTCTAGTTACCCAGCTTCACCTCTGGAATCCCTGTCTGACCTCCCCGCGTCACCTCAGGGAGCGGCACTTATCCTTATCCCTTACCTTGATTTCACCCCGGCTGAACTTGAGGAGCTAAATAGCTTTGTCACCCGGGGCGGCACGTTAGTTCTGGCTGACGACTATGGCTACGGTAACCAAATCCTGGAATATCTGGGGCTCAAGGCACGGTTCTCCGGGCAGGTACTCCTGGACCCATTAGCTAACTATAAGAA
>SDBU01006942.1_pt1 | contig 13203 bp, 9 predicted proteins | sample 2277071 | NCBI WGS metagenome assembly SDBU01 (sample SAMN10397929, study PRJNA504765) | marine sediment metagenome | isolation source: marine sediment core GS08_GC12, 126 cmbsf | place: Arctic Ocean: Gakkel Ridge, Loki's castle | collected 2008 | reverse complement strand
CTGCCCTGGATAGCACCGCCGTGGAGGTGTTCGTGGATTATCTGGCGCAATGGTCGCCGACCAACCTTTTCATCGAACCGCAGGTACGGCTTGATTCCAGCCTGATCGAATATCGGGACCTGGTTCCCAGGCAGCTAGAGATCATCAGCACTCGCCAGGCGCCGTGATCGTCCTGGGTCTGGAAAGCAGCTGCGACGATACCGGCGCAGCGGTAGTGGTTGACGGGCGATTGTGTTCGAACGAAGTGATCACGCAGACGGAACACAGCCGATACGGTGGCGTGGTGCCGGAAGTGGCTTCGCGCTTGCATGAGCAGAAGATTCTACCCACAGTCCGGCGGTCCTTGGAGCGGGCGAACGTCTCCCTGAACCACCTCTCAGGCGTGGCGGCCACGGTCGGCCCCGGCTTGGCGGGGGCACTGATGGTGGGACTTAACTTCGCCAAAGGGCTGGCCCAGGCCCGCGGGATTCCTTTTATCTGCATAGATCATATGGAGGGCCACTTGTGGGCGAATTTCTTGGAGCGCCCCTTACGGGAGGACGATTGTCCATTTCTATGCCTACTGGTGAGTGGAGGCCACACCCATCTATGGCGGGTGGACCAGATGGGCAGCTACCAGCTCCTGGGGTGTACCCTGGACGACGCGGCCGGTGAAGCTTTCGACAAAGGGGCCCGGCTGCTGGGACTGGGTTACCCCGGCGGACCCGCTCTCGAAAAGGCGGCAGAGTCCGGTGATCCCGATTTTGTAGCTTTCCCCCGGCCGTTGGCGGGGAGTGCCAGCTGCGATTTCTCCTTCAGCGGTCTGAAAACCGCCCTGTATTACCAGCTGCGGCGGATGGATTCGGGTACTATCGCCACCAAGCGGCGGGACCTGGCAGCCTCCTACCAGCAGGCGGTAGTTGATAGCCTGATGGATCGTCTCCAGCAGGCGGTGGATCTGACGGGTCTGGTGCGGGTTTGTGTGGCCGGAGGAGTGGCGGCCAACAGTCTGCTGCGCAAACGGTTGGACGAATGGGCCACCGCCGACAACCTGGTGGTTTCCTATCCACCCCAGGAGTTCTGCACTGATAACGCCGCCATGATCGCCATGGCCGGCTATTACCGGTTGATGCAGGGAGAGCGTTCGCCACTGGCGTCGGAAATCAAACCCAATCTCCGGATGGATCAACTTGCCACAAATTGAAATCCAGTCGGTCCTGCCCTGGGGCTGGGCCGGACTGGCCCTACTGTTACTGGCAGCCTATCTGGCATATTATTATCTCTGGTGCCGATCGCTGCCGAAAGTCTACCGCCTGCTAATCGCTACCTTCCGGGGACTGTTCCTGCTGATAGTGTTTCTGCTGCTGTTGGACCTAAAGGTAAAATGGTCCCGTCTTACCCTGGTGCCGCCTCGCATCGGGATTTTTCTGGATAACTCTCTCAGTATGTCGAACCACCCCACCGCCTCGGCCACCACCGTCTATTCGCAGGTGATCACTGTAGTGAACTGGGCCGCCGAACACAATTATAAACCGGTGCTGATGACTTTCGGAGAAAAGCTGACCCGCCTTAATGAGGCCCGTTTCGAATACATCCCGGAGGAACGGCTCACCGATTTCGATCTCTTGGAGGAGGTTTGGCAGACCGGAAATCTGCAGGCCGGATTCCTGTTTACCGATGGGGTTACCACCTCCGGCCGGGACCTGAGTGCTATTGACGGACCGGAGGGCGTACCGATTTTCACGGTAGGGGTAGGTGATACAACCACCGGACCAGATCTGAGCATCACCAATCTGCGTGCTCCCTTGTCTCTGTTGGCTCAAGAACAAGGTTCGATCCAGGTGACCGTCCGGGGCTCAAACGCCGCTGGAAAGCGGGGGCGGCTGTACGTTTTCAACGAAGAGGAACTGATCTATAACGCTCCCGTGAAGTTCGACCGGCCCGAGGATGTTCAGGTGTTAGAGGCGTCAGTAGTGGGACGGCTGGATGCGCCTAATTTCCGAGTGGAGCTTAGCGTTCTGGCACAAGAAGCCAATATCGACAACAATCGCAGGGAATTTCAGATCGACGTCCTGCCGGGCCGGCGCACAGTTACCTTGCTGACCGGCGGTCTGTCACCCAACACTGGTCTGGTGAGCCGCTGGGCCCGGGAAATCCGCAACACGCACCTGGAACAGCTATATTTTCTGCAGGACACCTGGCAGGGGCCGGAGGAGTGGTTCTGGCAAACACCGCAAGACCTGGTATTGCTGGATAATTACCCCACTGTGAACTTACCTGAAGGGCACTTGGACCGCCTGTTGGAAAAATTGCGACGGGACCGCTCGGCGGTGATGGTGATTGCCGGACCAGATAATGCCAACCGGGACCTTATCCGTCTGTGCCGGACACTGGGCATCGGCCTACGGGATGAGCGCAACGGAGTTACCATCTCCCAGATGCAGCTCAGTCCGGGGGAGGTTCGCCCGGGATCGACCAAAGATCCGCGAGATTTTCCCCCTGCTGCCGTACCATATACTTTGAATTCGCCCCGGCTCCGTCGGGAAGCCGTGCTGCTGAAAGGGGTATCCGATCGACCGGTAATTGGATTCGCACAGGGAAATGGCCGCAAAGTGGGAGTGATGCTGCTGCCGGCCCTGGCGGCAACCAACTTGAAGCTGGAACCCACCGACTGGCGCTCTTTCCTGTCCAAAGCCTTCGAAACCATAGTGGAATGGTCGTTGGAACCGCAAGGGTTTTCCCCCTATGTGATCCAAACGGACCGACACCAGTATCATTTGGGTGAGAAGGTTCAACTACGTGGCTTGATTAGGGACCGGGCCGGTACGCACATGCTGCAACCGGTACTGACGGTGGAAATTCTGGGGCCGGAAAGCGTCGCCATGGTGACAATGAACTACAATTTTGAGGCTGGAGAATACGAGGGGGAATTCTGGCCCGGGGAACCCGGAGCCCATCGATTCCGGGTTTATGATGGAGCATCGGTGGGTGAATTGCCCACTAGTCCCGGTTTCACGGTTCAAGCCGGACGGGTGGAGCTGGAATCATTGACCCAGAACCGATATGGTCTTCAGCGACTGGCGGAGAGCACCGGAGGCAGCTATGTGGAACTGGGCTCCGTCGAGACTCTGCTCTCCAGGCTGGCGTATACCGCCCGGACTGTTAGACGAGAACATCAATTCAACCTCTGGCGAATTAGGGGGCTGTGGATCGGCTTGGTTCTTTTACTGGGTCTGGAATGGGGGCTGCGGCGCTTCGTGGGACTGATTTAAGTGGTTATGGTTGACATCCCAGGTTTGAGCATATAACTTTTGCCACATTCTGAGGAAGGAGCAACAGATTCACTTTCGTTAAGGGTTATTGATCTTTTTATAATTTTGATGGATCATTAATGCTCTTAACGAGGTTGGAAGACCGGATGTTGGTGCATCCGGTTTTTTTACCGCAAAAGTTATCACTCGCGCGGTCCGGCTCACGGGAACTGTGCAGCGATTATCTAACGGATCAAGGAGCAGGATCAATTAACAAACAGGTAACTCTAATGGATGCCCGGGTCTTAGGAATAATTCTAATACTGAATCTACCGGCTGCTTTCCTCCCGGCCCAGAGCAGCTCGCGGGATATACGGATGGAAGGGAGGGTACCGCAGACCTCCCAAGTCAAATCCACCCGAATCGATGAATTATTAACGGTGCTGGAGCAGCCTATCGACCCGTCGGAATACGTGGTTGGGCCGGGAGATATTTTCGTGGTTTCCATTAATGATGTGGTACCATATCTCGATCTGGTGGTTGTTACACCTACCGGGGAAATGATCATTCCGGCGGTGGGGGGGGTTGCCGTGGGGGGCTTGACCCTGCTGGCGGCCAACCGGTCTGTGTTGGAACGTATTCGTAAAATGTACCCCGCTCTGGAGGCCTACTGCACCCTCTATGATTTACGTAAAATCCGGGTGGGCATCTCAGGCGCTATTTATAAAGCCGGATATTACTTGGCCACCCCAGTATCCAGGGTAAGCGATCTGATCACCATGGCCGGTGATCCGTTGATCAGCGCCGCCCTGGATCAGGTGGTGATCGAAAGGCTGGATGGAGAGCATATTGTCTATGATATGACCCGGTACTATTATGCGGGGGACATCAGCCAGAACCCTACCTTGCGAGGGGGTGATCGGGTGATACTGCCTTTCACCCAAGCCGGGTCAAACGGGAACAACGGTATGCGACAGGTGATTGTGATAGGTGAAGTAAAAAAACCGGGTTCATTTATCTACCAGCCGGGGCTGAAAGTGATTGATTATGTGGCCATGGCGGGCGGACCCACTACCTACAGTTCACTTAGCAGTATCCAGGTGCTGCGGAATGACGGCCAAGAAGCGGAGGGTCCCCGAGCGGAAATTATGGCGGGCGATATCGTGCATGTGCGGCGTTCTCTAAGATACATCCTGGTCGGGAATACCGGCTATATGCAGGGCATACTGGTGGGCCTGAACATGTATCTGGCATTTTTAGCCACGCGACGATGATGTTGAATTTGCGGGCCCCGGTTTACTCCCTTGGTGTATGGAAAATTAGCTAGCAATTACCAGGATTAGAACATGACAACAAGCGCGAGTTTGGCTACAACACATCCTGCTGTGCACTACTTGGGCGTACTATACCGGCGGCGGTGGTTTATTACCCGAACCGTATTATTCTCCACTATTTTAGTGGCCGGCTACAGCCTGATCATGCCCAAAACTTTCAGCAGTAAAGCTGTCATCATCCCGACAAGGGATGAGTCTTCGTTGAGTGTGCTGGACGCTGTTTCCGGCGGCCTGCTTGGCATGGGATTGGGCCGCGGGACAACAGAGATATTATTATTAAAGGCCCTGTTGGAGAGCAGGACTCTCCGGGAGAATATTGTACGGCAATTTACCCTACAAGAGGTATACCAAGCCTCCAATTTGGACGAAGCGGTGATGATGCTGGCCGATAGGATCACCGTTACCCTTACCGCAGACAACACAATAGAAGTCGCTTTCGGGCATGCCACCGGCTATTTTTCATTTAATGAGGGCGAAGAGTTGGTAATTCGCAACTTTGTACGGGATGTGGCTCAAGAAATTATTCTGCAGCTGGATTCTCTGAACAGGCGATCGCAAGGGGTGGAAGCTCGAAACTATCGGGAATTCATTGAAAAACGGCGTGCCACGAATGAAGGGGAATTGGCCGAGCTGGAAGACAGCCTGGCCCGTTTCCAAACAATCCATCACGTTAGCGTAGTGGATAAACAGATTGAGGCTACATACCAAGCTGCGGCCATGCTGGAAACCGAACTGATTAAACAGGAGTTGGAGTTTGCCATCACACGGGCCAAATTGGGCGCCGATAATCCGATTGTGAAAAGTCTACGTGAAGGGTTGAATGCCGCCGGGAAGGCCTTCGAACACAGTTTCGGCGGTGGAGGAACCGAGAAACGATATATGCTGGGTCTTGATCGGGACCTGCCGGATCTGATGAAGGAATACTTAAGATTGGTTCGGGACATCAAGATCCAATCGGAGATATTTGCTTTTATAACTTCCAAATATGAGGAATCCAGGCTCAGGGAGGCGCAGGATATCCCCACAATTAATGTCCTGGATTATCCCAGAGTGCCTGAGATCAGGGCAGCACCACATCGGAGCGTTATAGTAATCACTGCCGGGGTGCTGATGACAATCCTGGCGGTGCTGCTCAGTTTCGTATTGGAATCAATCACCCAAGTGAGATTGCAGCATCCGGAGCAATTTCAGATAGCAATTGGTCGAGGCGATGGTACCAAGCGTTCTACGAAGAACAATGGTAATTGACCGGCTGGCGAACTTTTTCATAAGCAAGCGCGATATACTGTTGTCGCTTGCTTGCGGAGTGTTAGGCTGCTTTCTGGTGGCCGGTGGTGAGGATTTGATGCTCTTCATTTTGGCGCTGACGCTCTATTTTTTTACCGCTTTGATTTTACTGAAAAACGCCGGCGGCTTCATGATTACTCCGGCACTCCAGTTTTACCTGCTGTTTACGGTCTTGATTTACATCGCCGGCCTGGGGTTCTTTTTCTCTGACGGGGCGGAAGCGATCTATGACGGAGGAGTCCGGAATTACACTTTCTATCTTGCTCTGCAAGGGGGTGTATTTACGTTTGCGCTCGGGACGATCATGGCAACTATGGCATTCAACTTCGTTCCAAAGGTGGAGTTGCAACGATTTCGCAACCTCCCCTGGCACGACGATCACCAGGAGCCAGGTCAGCTGATAACTTTCGTCTTGCTGGCTATCCTGGCTCTCTTAGCAACTACCTTTTATATACAGCAGAGAGGCTTTATCCCGATCGTAGAGATTATCCGAGCCCAGGGACAGGGAAACGTTTATGAACTTGCCGGTCAAGCCAGAGCTCTCTTCTCCAGGTCCGGTCGAGGGGCCGGTAGCTACCTATACGGAGGGTATTTCCTACAGTTTTATTTTGTGATTCTTCCTTTCATAACACTGTTTGTAGGTGCCAAATATTTACATTATCGTAGGAAATCTCTATTGCTTTTATGGCTCCTACTGGGTTTGACTACCGGCTTCTTCCTAGCTATGTCGTTGCAACGATGGCCGTTAATGTTCTTCATTATTTTAAATTATCTGCTATATGCCAACTATGCTACTAAGATTAAAGCAACCCACGCCATTTTCTTTATTTCCATAACTATAGCTCTATTTGGTGTGCTGACCTATATTAGAGGTACAACAGATTATGGAGCTTTAATCGAGGCGATACAGCGCCGCATTTTTCACACCACTTCCGAAGTGCTGTATGCAATCATCGAGATGTTCCCGGATCATTTCGCATTTCTAGGTGGTCGCGGTCTGCTTGCTGATCTGAAGGGTATTCTACCGGGTCCAGATATCGGCTTTTCCTCCCGGATGTTTAACGCGGTATATAGGGCATATGGAAATGGCACCGCTCCAACTGTTTTTTGGGGACAGATGTACGCTGATTTCGGCCTAACCGGGGTCTGGATCGGATCAATGGGGGCGGGATTCGTCATGCAGACTATTTACATCGTTTACCTCCGTAGTAAGAAAATACTACTCCATCTGGTAATATATACAATGATGACCATGGCCATGTCCGCACTGGCGATTACCAATTTAATCTCGGCCGTTTTCCAGTTTGGCATCGTGACGATCCTGCTGCTGCTGGTGTCATTGAATATTGGAAGCTGGGTATTTTCTGTCAGGGAGGTAGCCACTGTCGAGGCTCAAGGGAATTTGTAAGTGACAATCTACAGAAAATATCCATCTCCCCAAAGAGTTTCGTCTCATCGGTGTTTTTCCGATTGGCCTGAAAGTCACCCCGCTCAGCCGATCCGGAATCCTGCTGACCATGCCACAGCCAAGTTATCCTACCTGATTCCTAAGTTTCCGGGCCAGGGTTGCAATCCAGAAATCGCAAGTCGGCATTGAGGTCACATTTTATTCGCATGTACGGCCTTACAGGATGCGATGAGATAACCAAATAATTATTTTCCATTAGAACTCATTCGCAATATACATGGATCAAGGCAAGCACTACAGTCTCAGCGTTATAATCCCCTGTTTTAACGAGGAGGAAACCGTATCCCATAGTGTGGAACGGCTTCTGCAGATCTCGGATCAGCGGGTAAGTCTGGAAATATTCATCGTCGATGACGGCTCCACCGACAATTCTTATGCAATTGCGCAAGAATTAGCTCGGCAACACCCGGAAGTGAATGTCATCAGCTTGGATACCAACCAAGGCAAAGGCGCTGCCCTACGGGCAGGATTTCAAGTAGCCATGGGGGATTTCGTGGCGGTTCAGGATGCCGATCTGGAATACGATCCCCGAGATTTGAGGAAGCTCCTGGAACCTTTAATTGCTGGTGATGCTGATGTTGTGCTGGGCTCAAGATTCACTTCGGTGGGGGCCCATAGGGTGTTGTATTTCTGGCATTACTTGGGCAATAGGTTGCTCACTTTCATTTCTAATATGTTCACCGATCTTAACCTCACCGATATGGAAACCTGTTATAAAGTCTTCACCCGGGAAGTGATCAGGAATATCACGATTGAAGAGGATAGGTTCGGTTTTGAACCGGAAATCGTGGCCAAAATCGCCCATCAGAGATTGCGCATATATGAGATGGGAATTTCCTATAGCGGCCGGACATATGAAGAGGGCAAGAAAATCGGTTTTACGGATGCCCTGCGTGCCTTGTATTGTATCGTACGCTACAATGCGCATAAAGCACCCCTGCCGCTGCAATTTATGGTCTACATTGGCATCGGGGGCCTCTCGGCGCTTGTTAATTACCTGGTATTTGTGCAGCTCTATTATGCCCATGTCAGCATCCGGTATGCCGCGCCCATCGCCTTTATTATTGCAGCGGCCACAAACTACATCTTATCTATTGTTACGTTATTCAGACACAAGGCCAGATGGAACTCACTCTGGGAAGTAGTGCTCTACGCTGGAGTAGTAATTACAGTGGGGGCGCTTGATCTTGGGATAACCACCGGGCTGTATCGATTGGATTACACCGCGGAAAGCGCCAAAGTTGTGGCTACACTTCTGGGCTTGATATTTAATTTTGCCGGCCGGCGGTTCATCGTTTTTCCCGAGCCGAGCAGTGGGCCTTGGAAGCCGTCGAGGTGAGCCATTGCCAAGGGATCGCAAAGTGACACGGGAATCACGGATGATTTGGCAATATTTTGGTTGAATCTATAAAGATAAATAGTCGCAAGCAGCCTTTATCGATGAAGAGTATCTGGCAGGAAATGGCGCTATTATCCGTGGCGGTGGCCGTATTGGTTACGTTTTTCATCCCTAATATTCCGGCCGCCAGGTACAGTTATGATGAATCCGATTATATGTTTGCGGTGTCACGCGGGTTTTTCGCCAATTATCTGGATGAAAACGCCATACCGCTGTCAGTTTTCTTAGCTAAAGGTACCGGAGCGGGAAAACAGACCGGTACTCAGCAGGAATTATCCGACTTTATCCGGGCCAGTGATGATATCACCTTCTACCGGCACTACCATGCGCCCCTCTATTATTATTGGCTGGCCTTGACCGGCTCCTTGTTGGGCCGCGGTGAAGTTGTCATGCGCGGGGCTTCGTTTGCTATCCTTTTACTGGGTGCGGCGGTCGTGTATTTCATCTGCTTGGCACTGGCGCGAGAAAACCGCCACCTGGCGGCCCTGATGGGGGTCACTTTCTTGCTTTTAAGCCCGGTTAACATCCAGACAGCCATGAAAATAACCCCTCATGGTCTATATGCGGTGGTGGCGGCCGGGAGTCTGTTCCTCCTCTCCCAACTACTGGCGGGTGGAGGAATCAAGTATTGGAACCTGGGCCTGTTTTCACTGGTCACGGCCCTATTGACGTTCGAGTTTGCTCCCCTGCTGTTCCTGACCTTTCTGATCCTGGTTTGGCGGGAGCGGAGGAGAGTTTTTACCGACCTGGAAATTCCTGACCGGAAGAAACTGATGATTCGGTCATTGGCTATAATTGCTGTGACTCTGATTATAGCTTGGCCCGGGGGGATATTTAAACTGACCCTGCTTAAGAATTACCTGTTTTTTACCTATTTTACCCTGGTTAGAGGCGAAGCATACGGCAGTGCCGGCTTGTTGGAAGCCTGGTGGCAGCGGATCGGGAGTTCTCCCCTTGAGTTTGTGGCTGTCGGCGTGGGCTTATCCGTCACAGCGATCTTTTTTTTCAAGCGAAAAAGCAATCCCGGGTTACTTCCCTTCTTGGTCTATGCGGCTTTGATTTTTCTGGCCACTATCAGGATTCGATCCCAGATCCCGACGTACTTTTCCTCGCTAACGATGGTTATCTATGTCATTTGTGCCGTCAGCCTGGCTGAAGCACTCAAGGGACGTCAGAAACTGGTAAAGTTTGGCGTCCCCGGTGTGTTGATACTAAGCCTGATAGTGAACAATCTACTTTTTGTGAGGCCCTTGCTGCCGTCGACAATCTCGGACCCGGTCCTTAACCGGACGGTGAATCATTTCCTGCAAACTCCGCCGGCTGGCAAACTGCTTTTGCCCAAAACCATGCGACCGACATTCCACTATTATATGCCCGACTATAATCTGGTAACCTATCCTCGGTCGGCCGGGATGGAACAGCTGGTCGCCGAGTTGGAAAACCCGGAAGTCAGTGATTTGATATTACTAAAGCAAGCAGGGGATAATTCGGAACAAGCGTTAGCGCAATACGCCAATATCAGCACCAGACAGGATATATATTCATCCCCGGACGGATTGGCAATAGTCCATATCATTCTGGGAGCTGATTTTAAAGAGGAACCGGAATAGTGCGAGCGGGATTTTCCCGAGCCAAATTAGGAGATCGATGGATATAGTGAGCTCCCGGATTTTTTCACAAATCGCGGTGACTATGGTAAACGGTTTGGCTGTAATCGGCGGGATCATTATCTTAAACGGCCTGATTTCCCGCAGGTATGGATTAGAAGCTCTGGGAGAATATCTGTTGATGCGGCGGGTGGCCTTTGCGCTGATTCCGGTTTCGCTATATGGTGTGGGCATCGCCATCCCGAGATATCTTGGCCTACACCGGGACCGCCCCGAGCTGCGTCTACCAATCCTGAGGCATGGGCTGTCCATCTTGGGGCGTTTTGGCATTCCCACCTTGGCTGTCCTTATTTTGGGACTCTACCTTCTGCCTCTTTCGAGTGATTCACAGGCAGTCATCTCGCGCGCGGCACTCCCCATTGGTCTGTTGGGGGCTGGGGTCAGTGTTCATTACTTAGCCTACAATTACTTCCGCGGACTCCGGTTGATGGCCGTGGCCAACGCGCTGCAACTGGCAAATATCGGACTCTTGCCGCTTGCGATCGTCCTGTTGCTTCCCCGAATTCCAATGATGTCGATAGTTGCAATTCATGGTTTGGCCGTTCTCTTAATCGCGCTTGTGACCCTGGCGAAACCGCTAACCCGGGCTATCCGTATGAATCCGCACTCCACCGATCACTCTTTGCGCCGGGAGTTCAGCTCGTATGCCTTCCGGCGGCTGGGCGCCGGCTGGGGTATGCTGGCATTATTGGTGCTGGGACCGATACTCGTCGCATATTTCGCCACCTGGGAGGAAGTGGCTTTTTTCTCGGTGGGTATGCAGGTAAACCGCCTGTTTTTTGTTGTGTTTGGGCCAGTCGGCATCGTTTTGCTGCCGGCCCTCTCATATTTCGCGTTGAAGGGACCTCCCGAATCGGTCAAACGGGGTATTCGCACGCTTTATATGGGTGGGATCGTTATCGGGTTATACGCCACCTGCCATCTTTGGTTTTTCGCGGAGCCATTATTGACAACCTGGCTGGGAGCAACCACTCTCACTGGGGTTAGGATTTTCCGGTTGTTTTCACTCTCCCTCACCGGCTACCTGCTTTTCGAGCTTTCCCGTAACCCGATAGACGCGTTCGCTGAAGCAGGGTACAATTCGCGCAATATACTGGCAAGTCTGGCTTGTATCGTGGCCGTCGCCGGGATATTGATCGGGTTGTTACACTATCCGGTTTGGCAAGCTGTCACCCTGGGGTACGTGGTGGGTTTCTGGGTGCTGGGACTGATGTCCGTCGTGACCTGCGTCAGGCTTTATGGAATTACCTGGTTTAAGCCCCGGTTTTTTATCGAGACCGCCGGGCTTAACGCCTTGATTCTCACTCTACTCTGGACGGTGACGCATTATTGGGTCGTCGACCCTTCACTGAAGCTGATCGCCGTTCTGGAACTGCTATCAGGCTTAAGTTACATCTTAGTGTTAATATGGCTCAAACAGGAATGGTTGACCATGTTACGGGCCAAGGGTTCGATTGCCACTGGTACTGAAAGATAGAGTTTTTATGGCAAAATACAGGGTAGATAATGAGTAGCATCAGGATAGTTCAATTCGGCTGCGGGTATTGGGGACCTAATCTGATGCGGAACTTATTCGCCAATCCGGCGGTGGAGGTAGCGGGATTAGTGGATACCGATAATAAGGTAAGGGACTGGCTGGCCGGGCACTACCCGGAGGTTCCATTCGCTACAAACACCGCCGTGGAGCAGTTGGATGAATGGGGTGCTCGAGCGGTAGTGCTGGCCACCCCCGCCGGCACGCATTTTGATCTGGCATGCCAGGTGATCGAAAGTGGGCGCCACTGTCTGGTTGAGAAGCCTCTGGCCATGACCTCCGGGGAATGCCGGCAGCTGATAGATTTGGCGGCCCGGACGGGGGTAATCCTGATGGTGGGGCATACTTTTCTATTTAACCCTGTTGTGCGGGAACTAAAGGAGATTATTCGGGCCGGCAGCCTGGGAGAGATATACTACGCCCATGCGCAACGGCTCAATCTCGGGCGGGTGCGCAAGGACGTAGATGCCATTTGGAATCTGGCCCCACATGACATTTCAATCCTACTGTATCTCTTTGACCAAGTGCCCAGCCGCGTCTCGGCCAGGGGAGCATCCTATATCCAACCCGGCATCGCGGACGTGGCTTTCCTGGACCTGGAATTTCCCGATGGGAAGTATGCCTCCATCCAGGTAAGCTGGCTGGATCCTCAGAAAATCCGGCGTCTGACGGTTGTAGGCAGTCAACAAATGGCGGTCTACGATGATGTGGCCGAGAATAAGCTGGTGATCTATGACAAGGGCGTGGACCGGGCCCATCCTGAGAAGGCCACTTTAGGCTCTTTCGAGGATTTCGGAACTTTCCAGCTGCGGTTGCGAGCGGGAGGGATGCAAATTCCCCAGATTGATTTCGTGGAACCTTTGAAGATGGAGATAGCCGAATTCGTGGAGGCCATTCTGCAAAACCGTGATCCCCTCACGGACGGGACCAGCGGGCTGCGCACTGTGCAGGTGCTGGAGGCGGCCTCTTTGTCCCTGGCCCGCGATGGGGCCTTCGTGTCGGTGGAGTGCTAATGCTGAAATTTGACCAGCCCCAGCTTTATTCCACCGACAACGATACTCGCACCTGCCGCGACGTCTCGGTGGGGAAGGGTACCGTTATTTGGCGCCATGTCAACCTGTATAACTGCCGCCTGGGGGAGGACTGCCTGGTAGGCGCTTTCGTGGAAATACAGGCTGGTGCGGTGATCGGTGACCGTACTAGAATTCAGTCGCATACTTTCATCTGCGATAAAGTACAGATCGGGGATGATTGTTTCATCGCCCACGGGGTGATGTTTATCAA
>SDBU01006941.1_pt1 | contig 13204 bp, 14 predicted proteins | sample 2277071 | NCBI WGS metagenome assembly SDBU01 (sample SAMN10397929, study PRJNA504765) | marine sediment metagenome | isolation source: marine sediment core GS08_GC12, 126 cmbsf | place: Arctic Ocean: Gakkel Ridge, Loki's castle | collected 2008 | reverse complement strand
CCTCCATATCAAATCCAGCTTTGTGTTATTATCGTACACGAGATTTACTGAGAAGTTTACATCGTCAATTTTCTGTACTTTCATGCCCTAACTCCGACTGGCTTATTTCCCAATTAAGTGATATATTAAGTTTTTCTTATTTAAAGCTTCACTGTAAGCTCGGCAAGAGGAAAAGTGGTGTTATGCCGGACAGACATTCCAGACATTCGATGCAAAAGGGTTTTTAATGGAATACTCCATACTTTCCCTCAATGAAGGTATCTGTGGTAGGATTGGGATATGTCGGCCTGGTCACGGCAGTGACGCTGGCAAAGAAGGGCAATGAAGTCACATGCTACGATATAGATGCAGCGAAGCTTGACATGGTGGCCAGGGGAGACTCGCCGATCAGCGAGAAGGGACTGGAAGAGGAATTGAAGGCCGTGCTGGCTGCCGGGAAGTTGTCCATAGTCAGGAGTTTGGCTGATGCAGTAAACGACTCCGAGGTAGTATTCATATGCGTTGGCACGCCCTCAAAGCCCGACGGCTCCATTGACCTGTCTGGCATTATCTCTGTTGCACAGGAGCTTGGCGAGACCCTGCGAGTGTCGGATGAACACAGGACTGTTGTTGTCAAGAGCTCCGTTGTGCCAGGCACTACAGATAAAAGAATTTGCCCAGTCCTCGAAGAGAGTTCCGGTAAGAAATGCGGGGATGGGTTCGGAGTTTGCGTAAACCCCGAGTTCCTGAGGGAGGGCAGTGCCCTGGAGGACGGCCTGCACCCGGACAGGATTGTGATTGGCCTAATGAATTCAGAGGAAGGAGTGGTGATGCAGGGACTTTACGATTCATTCGACTGCCCCAAGGTCGTAGTCGATACAAAGACCGCGGAGATGATCAAGTATGTATCAAATGCATTGCTGGCAACAAAGATTTCGTTCGCGAACGAGATTGCCAACATATGTGATAAGCTTGGGATAGATGTTGACAACGTGATGGGTGCGGTTGGACTTGACAGCCGACTCAACCCGAAATTCCTGCGAGCCGGCCTGGGGTTCGGAGGCAGCTGCTTCCCAAAGGACGTCTCCGCACTGGCGGCCGTCGGAAGGGAGGTGGGGTACGAGCCGAAGCTCCTGGATGCCGTCTTGAAGCTAAATGACTGGCAGCCCACGAGGGCCATCCAAATACTGAAGGAAGAAGTTGGCACACTCTCTGGAAAGAGGATAACCATCCTGGGCCTGGCTTTCAAGCCTGGCACTGATGACATGCGTGGGAGCAGGGCAATCCCAATCATTGCCAGCCTTCTTGATGAGGGCGCAAAGGTTATCGGTTTCGACCCCCTGGCGAGCGATAATGCCAGGAAGCTCTTTCCAGACATCGACTATGCAGCCAGCGTTTCAGAGGCCCTGGAGGGCTCGGACGCCTGCATAATTCAGACGGATGACGTCATATTCGCAGAGCTGGATATCAAAGAGTTCAAGGTCCTGGGAAGCGGTCTGGTAATTGACGGGAGAAGGGTTCTAGCCCATAAGAGGGGAGAGCTGGAGAGCCTGGGAATTATATACAGGGGCATAGGCGTCCCGAAGCGAGCTTGAGTGAAATACATGAGCACTGCGATGCAGATCTATAACACCCTGCTTGAGCACTTTGGGAGACAGCATTGGTGGCCTGCAGATACGCGATTTGAGGTCATTGTAGGCGCTATTCTGACACAGCAGACCTCCTGGAGGAATGTTGAAAAGGCCATTGACAACCTTAAAGAGGCTGGCATGCTGGACACCGGAGCGATTGCGGATGCCGACCTTGATCATTTGGAGGAGTTGATCAGACCCAGTGGATATTTCAAACAGAAGTCCATCCGCCTGAAAGGGGTTTGCCAGCACTTGAAGGACGAGTGGGCCGCGGATCTGGATGAATTTTTCAATCGCGGCTTGGATGATATTAGGACAGAGCTATTATCCCTGCATGGTATTGGAAAGGAGACCGCAGACTCCATACTCAACTATGCTGGCGACAAGATGATATTCGTTGTGGATGCCTACACTGTCCGCCTCAGCTCCCGCTTGCCCATCAAAGCAATAGAATCCGCGAAATACGATGATGTCCAGGATTTTTTTCATTCGAACCTGCCGCAAGACCTTTACGTGTATCAGGAGTTCCATGCGCTCATCGTGAAATTATGCGTAGATTGCTGCAGGTCCGGACCCAGATGTGATATCTGCCCTCTAAAGACTGCATGCTCATTCTTCCTCGGGGGGCTGGATCCCGCACAGCTCTCTTAGTAACGGCTCCCCTTCGAGGGGCCCTCTTGCAAATACCAGGTCGCCTTCCATCATTTTCGTGTTTTCATCCGGGCCATAGAGCCATCTGTCCCCCCGCTTTATCGCGATTACCCACATACCGGTCTTGCTTGCCAGCTGCGCATCCCCTATCGTTTGGTTCTTCAGCGTCGAGGCGGGCATTATATTCATTTTCGTGATTATCACATCAGACTCCATTAGGCTGAGCTTGAACACTGGATGCGGGTCGATATCGCGCAGCACGATGTCTGCAATGTCTGCAGCCGAGTCTGCTACCACCTCGATGCTGTTTACCAGCCTTATCAGGACAAGGGCCTTCTCCACATTCTTGTCCTCCAAGGAGTTTTGGACTGCTGCCCTTTGAATCTCGCGGGTGAGATCGTCGCACATCTCTTCGAGCTGCAAGACCTCCTCTGCAATCTCTTTGTTGTCGTAGAGGAGGGAGGAATAGGCCAGGTCCAGCATTAGCTCTGAGGTGTCCTTGATCTCTATCAACAAATCGAACATCCGCTCTTCCATTACTTCTCACCCCCCCGGGAAGATGGCGAGGGAAGTCGTGGAGCACCTAGCCCCTTTACCGTCACATGTTTGAATTTCTCGAACCCGTCTGCCACACCCCTCATTATCAGTATGTCGCCCTTTCTCACACGGAAATCGTCCTCCGGGTCGTACAGCCACTTCTTGAGGCGGCGCACAGCCAGAATCCGCACGCCCATCTCATCGGGGTTTAGCTCCTCGAAGCTCTTTCCATGAATTGGGGATTCCATTCCGATTTCCAGCATGGTTATCTTCTCGTCCGCGTCGTCCAGAACGAGGGGCAGGAAGGGCCGGAACTTGATGTCGATATCCAGAAGATTTACAATGTCGCCTGCAGCGTTTGCGATGTTCTCTGCGGCTGCGGCAACCTGCAGTATGCCTGTGAGTTGCTCTGCCTCCTCGACGCTCCTGGCTGCCACCATGGCCATGAGCCTGATGTCGTACTTCAACTTGTCCATCTTCTCCTCCAGCTTGCGTACTTCCCCTGCTATCTCCTCGGAGTTGAATATCAAAGCCGAGTATGCCAGATCCACAATAAGCTCTGAAACATCTTTCATCTCCGTAAGGATGTCTTTCACGTTCGTCGGGTGGTATTCTATCTTGCCTTCATCTTCTGCCATCTGTTCGTTCCTCCTTCTAGATACCGATTATATTCATTGCCAGTAACAAGCAAATTATGCCGCTCAGATCCACGAAGGTGGTAAGGGTGGGAATCACAACGTCGTCAGGGTCCGCCCCGATCTTGTATGATACAATGGATGAGCCTATGGCCAGCAGTATTACGAGGACGGTTAGGACCATCCCAGTCATCAACAGAAGCAGGTAAATCCTGATGATCTCCGAGGTGGCCATAACATTGCCTGAGTAGAACATGTGTGAGATCGGTATGAGAATAGAGAACAAGCCAAATACAATCAGGCCCAGGAGGAAGGCGATTCCAACCTCCTTTTTAAGCTCTGGCTGCCAGATCTTTGCCTTGAAGTAGCCAACGTGAAGCCCTGAAGATATCCTGGCCCCCATTATGCTGCCGATGTTCCCGCCCATTGCATTGATGAAGGGCACGGAAGCCAGTAAAATCGGGAGAGATTCGAATGTGTTGAAATTCTTGTGTAACATCACTCCACCCATTATTTCGACAAATATCAAGGTGGTGAGTAGAGGAACGCTGCTCTTTATTACACTTGCGGTGTCCCTTGCCATCTACAGCCCCCCTATGAATGCTGCAGTCATGAACAGGAAGAGTATTGTGAGAACGTCCCCCAGGGTCGCTATTGTCGGGGAGATCACATTATCCGGGTCCAGTCCTCGCTTGAACCCGATCACTGCCACGGCAACGGTGAGGAGCGAGAGTATTGCGCTCGATACGACCCCTGTAATGAATGCAATGGCCAGCAGGTCAAAAAATGAAGAGTTAATCCCCAATATGTATGTGGTCGCATAGGCCAGCAGTCCGCACACCAGGCTCGTGATAATGCTCAGTATGATTGCGGTTTTTATGTGAATTTTAGTGACCTTCCCAAATATGTTTTCCCTGGTTATCAGGCCCAGATGGATGTCCGTGCCAAGCCTGGAGCCCAGCGTTCCGCCGATGTATCCCCTCAAGGCTATAACCGCCGGCACCAAAATCACTAGGCCGGGAATGTCGTTCAGCACGGAAATCATGTTAGACAGTATGCCGCCAGCAGCGATCTCGCCGATACCCAGGAGTAGAATGAGGGGGAGTATCTGCCCTACCACGCTGCCAGACTTCATAGTGCCACATCCTTATCAATCAAGCGAAGGAGTAATCCATTATTATATTTTTGGTATTATTTTATCGCCAATCGCAGTCGCTCTTCGGCATTTGCCGTAGGACACCAGCATTTGTTGATTCACAAGAGTAATATAGGAAATAGTTTATTTGGGAATCATAACTCAAAGAGAGTGCCCTGGAGGATGCGGAATGAATGAATGCAGCGGTTATGGCAAGGTCATACTCTTCGGCGAGCATTTTGTTGTGTATGGGATATCGGCAATCGCATCGGCGATAGGATTGAAAACAACTGGCAAGGCGCAAAAACATGAAGGAATTGAAGCCAGTATCGGCCCGGGATACGATAGTTCCCAGATAGGTCCCGGAAAGACACTTGACTCGATAAGGACCACTATAGCGAATGTCGGTGTAATTATCGAGGATCGCAGAATAGCCATATCGGGTTACAAGGAAGGGAAGCTGGCACACTCGAAAAAGGCTCTTGAACTGATCCTGAAAAAGATGGGGATTGATGCATCATCGCCGGTAAGAGTAACCTTAGAGGGCGACCTTCTATGTGCTAGCGGGGTTGGGGCAAGCGCGGCGTGGTGCGTTGCAATTGCCCGCGCGCTGTCCGCGCATTTCAAGATGGAACTCGGAGATGAGGAAATCAATGACATAGCGTACGAAGGAGAGAAGGCGTATGCTGGCAACCCCTCGGGAATCGACAACACCGTGTCTGCTTTCGGCGGGCTCATATGGTTCCGGAGAGCCGAACCCAAGAATATCGTGGAGCACTTGAGCCTCAACCGACCAGTCGAGATCGTGATGGCGAACACAGGCGTGGTTGCAAACACGAAAATGGCAGTCCAGGGTGTGAAGGACAGGTACGAAGCCGACAGGGAAGGCTATGATAAAATATTTGACGAGTACAGAGAACTGGTACAGGCAGCCAGAAAAGCTGTTGAAGATTCCGACATAAACGAAATCGGAAGATTGATGAACGAGAATCATCGCCTGCTCCAGGAAATTGAAGTCTCGCACGAGAAGCTGGACTACCTTGTGAACAAGGCGCGGGACCTGGGCGCAGTAGGCGCGAAAATAACAGGAGGCGGGCTTGGCGGCTACATGGTGGCATTGACGCCAGGCAAGGAATTGCAAGAGAAAGTTGCCTCGGCGATAGAGGATGAAGGATACGCGGTGCTGAGAACGACAATCGGAGTTTAGGAGGATTAAGAATGAAGCTAAGGGATTTGCTGGCCAAGCTTGAGGATAATGGCGACCTCAACCGGGTCAAGAGAGAGGTCAGCACAGAATACGAGATCGCGAACGTAATGAACACTCTGGGCGAGCAGCCCACGATTTTCGAGAATGTGAAGGGGTACGACTTTCCAGTGTTCGGAGGCATAACCTCCACACGGGATATAATTGCAACAGGACTTGGCACAACAAAGGAGCAATTGCTGCACAAGCTCGTGGCTGCACTGCGCGAACCGGAGGCACCAGGGATTGTGGATGGCAAGAATGCAGCGTGCCAGGAAGTTATCATTAAGGATGTGAATCTGGATGCCCTCCCCATTTTAATGCATCTTCCAGGGGATGGAGGAAGGTATGCAACTGCGACATGCGCGGTAATAAAGGATCACGACACTGGCAGGAACATGTGCTACCACCGCCTAATGCAGGTTGGCAAGAACAGGTTCACGGCACGGTTGATTCCCAAACGCCAGACGAGAACCACCTACGACAAGATTGAGGGAGAACTGGAGATGGCCGTCTGCATAGGCAACTCTGTTGCAGTCATGGTCGCCGCATCACTCGGACCCGAGCCTGGTATAGATGAACTTGCAATAGCAAACGCGCTCGATGAAACAAAGCTCGTGAAATGCGTTACAAAGGACTTGGAGGTGCCAGCGGAGTCCGAGATCGTTTTGGAAGGGAGGCTGATTCGCGAGGTCGGTAAGGAGGGACCATTCGTTGACCTCACAGAGACAAGGGACTTCGAGAGGCAGGAGCCGGTATTTGTGGTGGACTGCATAACCCACAGAGAGGAAGCAATGTATCAAGTATTGATTCCGGGCAGGCTGGAGCATAAGCTGTTGATGGGCATGCCAAAGGAGCCGACGATTTACGACGAGGTCAGCAAGGTGTGCGACTGCAAGAACGTCATCATCACCCTGGGAGGGGGCTCGTGGCTGCACGGCGTGGTCCAGATAAACAAAAAAAGCCCGGATGATGGAAAGAAGGCAATAGAAGCCGCCTTCGATGGCCACAAGAGCATGAAGCACGTTATAGTGATTGACGAGGATGTTGACATTTATGACTCGGATGCAATAGAGTGGGCTCTTGCCACCCGCTTCCAGGCAGACAAGGATGCCGTCATGAGGGTGAAGCAAGGCGGCTCGTCTCTCGACCCGAGCGGGGACCACTCAGGGAAGAAGACAAAAACAACCAAGGTCGGCCTGGATGCAACCATACCAGAGGGAGTTGACCCTGCAAAGTATGTAAAAGTTCAGTACAAAGATGTGGATGTAAATGATTACGTTGGAGGATAAAAAATTTGACTGAAAAATTATCCTCCACCTCTAGTGAAAGACAGGATGCGAAATCAAAGGCCAATGTCTTTCACTATACGTCGGGTGAAGTGGAAGTACAAGGTGTGGATGTAAATGATTACGTCGGGTGAAGGAAAATATAAAGTTTGGCTTGACAAGATCGAGCTTGACGAGGACATAGTCTGCGTTGTCGGCGGCGGCGAGAAGTCCCACATCGGTTCTGTTGTCATAGTTGTGCCAGGGGATAAGCCGAACGTTATGGCAAGAAAGGGGCACCACGACCACGAGGTTCTCGTGCCACTGGCAGAGGGGATTTGCGGGAAACTCAATCAAACAGTGGTTGTTGTGGGCGGCATTCACATAGATAACGCTACGGAAGAAGAAATCAATATAATAAAATCTAATTGCGAGGAGTTGTTGAAATGTATCTGACAAAGGATGAAGAAAGATTACTGGCTGGTGAAAAGGGCGAGGTCCTGGAGCGGATGTTCCGTCTCCTAGTAAAACTCGGCGAAATCTACGGAGCTGAAAAAATGATTCCCATAAGCTCGGTTCAAGTGGCTGGAGTATCGTACAAGTCCATCGACGACCCGGGAATGGAGTTTCTTGAGGACATAGCTAGCAAGGGCGAGAAAGTGAAGGTTCTCACATACCTGAACCCAGCTGGCATGGACCTTGAGGACTGGAGAGAGATAGGCTTTCCAGAGGACTTCGCAGAGAAGCAGATGAGGATAATGAGCGCATTCAAGAAGATGGGGGTTGTCGTGACTGCGACGTGCACGCCCTACCTGGCCGGCAATTTACCGAGATTTCGAGAGCACATTGCCTGGTCAGAGTCGTCTGCAGTTTCCTTCTCGAACTCGGTGATAAGCGCCAGGACGAACCGCGAAGGGGGTCCATCAGCGCTGGCAGCGGCGCTTTGCGGCGTGACCCCGGACTACGGGCTTCACAGAGACGAGAACCGCAGCCCGGATATGGTAATCAAAGTAGATGCAGACCTGAAGTACAATGCAGACTTTGGATTGCTAGGATATCATGTGGGTAAGCTTGTCAAGAATAAAAAACCATATTACCAGGGAATTAAGGATGCGAACACAGACCACTTGAAGGCGCTGGGCGCTGCAATGGCTGCCTCGGGTGCAGTGGCATTGTATTACATTGAAAATCTGACCCCGGAGGCGCATCTCCAGGATACAGATGAGCTGGACATAATCGAGGTTGATGCAGCGGATCTGAAGGAGACGAAGAAAGCGCTGAACACGGGCGAAGAGCCAGATATAGTGATTTTAGGATGCCCGCACGCATCCTTGCGCGAGATAGGCGACCTCGCAGAGCGAGTGAAGGGAAAAAGCTTGAAGAAGCCTCTCTGGATATGCACCTCCAGGGTAATGAGCGAGGCAGCGGAGCGCATGGGCTACAAGGACATAATAGAGGGCGCTGGCGGGAGGATAGTGGCAGACACCTGCTGTGTGGTATCCCCCATTGAGAGGATGGGTTACAGCACCACTGCAGTGAACTCGGGGAAGGCTGCCAAGTACCTGCCTGGGTTCTGCAACCAGAAAGTTATTTTCGAGAACGTTGACGATTTGGTGCGGAGGCTGGTATGATGAAGGGCAGGGAGATATCACCCGGTAAGGTCGAGGCCGAGGCGCTGGTCTCGCGGGAGCCCATAGGCTTCTACGGGGGGATCGACGTGCGCACCGGTGTGTTCATCGAGAAGGGCCACGAACTTGAGGGGCAGAAGGTGACTGGCAAGGTGCTGGTCTTTCCGCATGCCAAAGGCTCGACCGTGGGCTCGTACGTAATATACGGTCTGCACAAATATGGCGTTGGACCTGCGGCCATAGTTAACGAGGAAACGGAGACCATCACTGCAGTGGGGGCGATACTGGCACCCATACCGTGTGTAGATCACATTGACATCAGCCAGATAAAAACTGGCGACGTGCTGAGAATAGATGCTGCAGAAGGGGTAGTGGAAAAGATATAGGAAAAGATATAGCAATGAACACTGAGCTAGAAGGGGTTATTGCCCCTCCTTTTCACGCTCTTTGAGATATTTTTCAGCTGCTTCCCGAAAGAGCTCGCTGCGGTTTTTATATTCTACTTCCGATTCGGATATTAATTTGTCCACTCTTTCCATTTCCTCTTTTGAGAGGCGGATACTTATTCTTTCTTTTTTCATATTGATTGCCAGCCAGTAATCGTAATGTTCCTATATCTATTTTACCTCATAAGTTTTATAATCCAAAAGTATAATCCTACTGCTCGTCCTCGTATTTGCTCGCTATGCTCACAAATCCTAGGGCCTGTAGGGTAGTCTGGATATCCTTTCGGCCTTCGGTTGCAGTGCAAGAATCTGCAGAAGAAAGCCGAAGACTGGGGTTCGAATCCCCGCAGGTCCGCTTTATATTATTTTCAAGTGGGGATGAGATAGAAGGAGAACCGATTTTCAGCGATAACACAGTTGTTCTCCTGCGTGTCGAATCCCCGCAGGTCCGCTCTGATTTTTATTAAAATGCCAGCGTTAAGAGCGGACAGGTGGAATTTCGATGAAATTCCACCGTATCGAAGATTTCAGAGAAATCTTCTCCCCAGTAGGAGAACCGATATGTAGTTAAAAACCAATAGTTCTCCTACGTATCCGTCACAGTTCATAATGTAATATGCGGACCCGCTTCGCCTCGCGTTAAGCTAATATGTTGCCCTCTGCTGAACGAAATCAATTCACACTCCAGGTCCGTTGTTATTAAACAAAGACATCACGACCCAGTCCTCAAAATTGCCATCCACAACCAGATGCTCTTTAAGCTCCCCTTCAACCACGAATCCGGACTTCTCATACACCTTTATCGCTCTCTTGTTGTAGCTGGCAACGTACAGGAAGAGCTTGTGCAGGCCAAGCTCGTTGAAAGCAATATCCTTTATTTGCCGGATTGCCTGGGTCCCGCATCCTTTGTCCCAATCTCTCTTTTCTCCGATCATCACGCTGAGCAGCGCATTCCTGTTGCGGAGGTCGATCCTTGTAATGTAAATAACGCCAATGAATCCATTGTCGGATTCAATTGAAAAGATGCGTGTGCCAGGGTCATTGATCAGTTTTGTGTACCACGCCTCATCCACTTCCCTGCTTCGCGGCCTCGGGTTGCTTGGGCGCATCATGCTTCTCATATCTTGATCCGAGCCCCAATTCACGCATTGCTCGATATCTTTCTTTTCGAACGGCCTCAGTGCCACGCCCTTCTCTGTCTCCATCGACTCCTTAATGGCTGCTGGGGTAAATAATATTGTCCATGTTTTTCATAGAAATGCTTTTAAATCCACAACATACTGTGTAAGATATGGCGGAGGATTGGCCAAAGATACAACTAGCTCTGGATTTCATGAACCTCCAGAGGGCAATGAAGGTAGCGGAAGCCAGCGTTAACGGCGGTGCGGACTGGCTGGAAGTTGGCACCCCCCTCATCAAGAGCGAAGGCTCTGAGGCCATACGCCAGTTAAAGAAAGGATTTCCGCACAACACAATAGTGGCAGACATGAAGACCATGGACATCGGCTCCATCGAGGTGGAGATTGCAGCAAAGGCCGGCGCAGACGTGGTGTGTGTGCTGGGCGTTGCAGACGACGAGACCATCAAGGACGCCATCCAGGCAGCCAAGAATTACAATGTCAGGCTCATGGCAGATCTCCTCGGAGTGGCCGACAAGCCGGAGCGGGCAAGAGCACTGGAGGCCATGGGCGTGGATTTTGTTTGCGTGCACGTGGGCATAGACCAGCAGATGCGGGGCGAGAACCCCCTGGCAATTCTATCTGAGGTGGCAAAGGCTGTGAACATACCAGTGGCGACAGCTGGCGGGCTGAACTCGGAAACCGCACCGGAAGTGGTTAAAAATGGGGCCAGCATAGTAATTGTCGGCGGGGCAATCACGAAAGCCGAGGATGTGTTAAAGGCCACCCAGACAATCAAGGAATCCATTTCAAAGGGCGTTGCCATCAAGTCGGAGCTGTTCAAGAAGTATGCCGAGGATGAGTTATTCGAGGCGTTCTCAAAGGTAACTCCTTCCAACATATCCGATGCTATGCACCGCCGCGGTGCCATGGAGAATCTCATACCAGTCATACCAACGGGCAAGAAAATAATAGGCAGGGCAGTTACAGTCAAAACCACGGATGGGGACTGGGCAAAGCCGGTCGAGGCAATTGACAGTGCCGGAAAGGGCGACATTCTAGTGATATGTGTCAGCGGCTCGAAACAGGCAATCTGGGGCGAGCTGGCATCCTGGTCCTGCAAGACGAAGGGCATAGTGGGCGCAGTAATAGACGGCGCTGCAAGGGACGTCCCCAGCATACGCGAGATGCAGTTTCCGCTCTTCGTGAAGAACATCGTGCCAAACGCAGGCGACCCCAAAGGTTTCGGAGAAATAGGCATCGAGATAAAATGCTGCGGCAGAAGGGTCCGGACCGGCGACTGGATCGTAGGGGATGAGACCGGGGTCGTGGTAATTCCAAGGGAGCGAGCAGTCGAGATTGCCAACCGCGCCCTGGACGTCATGGAAAGAGAGAACCGCCTCCGCCGGGAGATCAAGGACGGGGGCACATTATCAAGCGTGCTCGAGCTTTTGAAATGGGAGAAGGTAGGATAGCATGGAAAGGATGAACCTGCACAATCACACCACATTCTCGGACGGCAAGTATTCCGGAGATGAAATCGTTAGCGAAGCCATTGAGCACGAGCTTAAGTGGGTGGCAATCACGGACCACTACAGGACAAGCAAGGTCATGTCTCTGGACCCCCACGACATAGGGGTTTACATTTCAAGCATGAACAAGCTCAAAAGGAAATTCAAGGGCGAGATCAAGGTCCTGGCCGGAATCGAGATAGACTCATCACGCGACAGAACCAACTTCGCGACCGTGCCCTGGAAGGAGCTCAACAAGCTGGATTTCGTGCTGTTCGAGTACGTCCAGGATGACCTATGGAGCGGAATGCCGCTCTGGCAGCTCCTCAAGCTCAGGAAAAACTTGAAACCGCCAATGGGTCTTGCTCACAACGACATCGGCAGGAACTTTGCAAACACCAACATCAGCAAGATGCTTCATGTCCTGAAGAGTCATAACATATTCATAGAGCTGTCTTCAACTCTCCGCAATTCGAAGTTCAACAAGCCGTACTACCACTTTGCAGAAGGCTTTTTCAGAAGGGTAAAAGGCGAGATTCTGCTCTCGATAGGGACTGACACACACACAGAAATAAAGGACGTGGGAGATGTTTCGGATGCCTACCACTTCATAGATAAACTGGGCCTTCAGGAAGACCTGATCACAAAAACATTCTAATTATGGTGATATGGCGACAAAACCGCCATTAGCACAATCTCATAGGTTCCCCGCTCCAATTTCAGTGCTTGAAAACCCTGTATCCCGTAAACACCATTGCCATCCCATGCTCGTTCGCTGCATCTATTACTTCTTTATCGCGTATCGACCCGCCTGGCTGTATGACTGCAGCAATCCCGTGCCTTGCCGCCGAGTCTATTCCATCTCTGAACGGAAAGAATGCATCTGAGGCCATCACAGCACCCTGGGATTTCCCGTTGGATTTCATGCCAGCAATGTTAACAGAATCAACGCGGCTCATCTGCCCGGCCCCGATTCCAACTGCCTGTTTTCCCCTGCAGAAGACCACTGAGTTGGATTTCACATGCTTGACAACCTTCCAGGCGAACACCAGCCCTTCCCATTCTTCTTCGGTGGGCGCTCTTTCCGTCACAACCTCGCAGTCACTCCTATCAAGGGTCTTATTCACGATGTCCTGAACGAGCAGCCCCCCTCTCACGCGCTTGATGTCCAGACCGCTGTCCGCCACCATGGGGGTCTTTAGAATCCTTATGTTCTTCTTCCTGGTCAGGATTTCCAGGGCCGCGGGCTCGTAATCCGGAGCTATTACCACCTCCACAAATACCTTTGATATCTCTGCAGCGGTCTTCTCGTCGATTGCACGGTTCGCTGCAACAATACCACCGAAGGCAGATAGCGGGTCTGTTTCGTGGCTCTTCATGTATGCATCGAACACATTGCCAGCCGAAGCAATTCCGCAGGGG
>SDBU01006940.1_pt1 | contig 13208 bp, 12 predicted proteins | sample 2277071 | NCBI WGS metagenome assembly SDBU01 (sample SAMN10397929, study PRJNA504765) | marine sediment metagenome | isolation source: marine sediment core GS08_GC12, 126 cmbsf | place: Arctic Ocean: Gakkel Ridge, Loki's castle | collected 2008 | reverse complement strand
CCTCTATGTATGCGAGCGATGTCGACACTATCTGAAAGCCATTGACCTCCGGTGTGCTAAGTCTGAGGTCTTGCTACCCTTGGAGCGTTTCCTTACCCTCGGCATTGATACCCAGGCTCACAAGGATGGATATAGTCCTTGTGGTAGAGCTAGTACCAAGATGAGGGAAGGCAAGGCGAGCTAAATCATCTGGCGGCTAACAACAGAGTGCATCGTCTTGATAGGCTATGACCTAGTACTGCTTTGGCTGGTTATACGTGGGGGCAATTGTTTATCCTTCATTCAGGTAAGGAGCGATTAATCGTTGCCAGTAGCCAAGAATCGATAATCAAGAGTATAATATAATTAGGGTAAATATTTAGGGAGGAGAGCGTGATGTTTCGCAGCTTTGGTCCTTTAGAAATTGGACTCATCGTTCTGATAATTTTAATCTTCTTCGGCGTTGGTAAGCTGCCCCAGGTGGGTTCTGCCCTAGGTAAGGGAATACGGGCCTTTCGTAGGGGACAGAGCGGTTCAAGTGAAGATGAGGAAGCAGAAGAACCGGAGCTAAAACCAGTGTCCAAGAAGAAAGTCAGCAAGAAGACAGCTAATAAAGAAAGTAGCTAACCAGTTTCTCTCTAATTAGTAATTGACCGCCAAGCACACTTCTTCCAAGTGTCGGCAGGGCATGGCCAGGTAAGAAAGGGATACCATGGATTTAATGGGTGTGGGCACTGCAGAAGTATTGATGATTCTCCTCGTGGCACTTCTGGTTATAGGGCCCAATAAGGTCGTTGAATTCGCCAGAACAATGGGTAAAATAGTGCGCACAATAAAGAAAGCGTCCTTTGATATGACGTCCAGCTTGACCAAAGAACTGGGACTGGAAGAAGAAAAGAAGCGTGCCCCAAACACGGAAAAGAAGGATAAATAAGAGAAAAGTAACCCCCCAGCGAATTACCACGGCATATAGGTGACTAGCGACAGGTAAATGAGCGAGGACAAAAGAACAACCCTTCTCGGACATCTCAAGGAACTGAGACATCGCCTTGTCAAGAGTGTCATAGCGGTAGTAATCACCACAACAATTTCCTTTTTCTTCTTCGAGCATATTTTTAACTTCTTAAAGGTACCGGCCGGGGACATTGAGCTTATCTTCATTGAGATGACCGAGGGTTTGGGCACCTTCATGAGGGTGTGCCTGGTAAGTGGCATCATACTGGCCATGCCGTACCTTATGTACCATTTTCTCATGTTTGTCACGCCAGCGCTCACTCGTCGAGAGAGAAAGATGGTATTTCTGATACTGCCGTGGATAATCCTGATGTTTATCGGCGGTGTCTATTTTGGCTACCAGTACCTGATACCACCCGCCACCAAATTCCTGCTTAGCTTTAGTGCTGAAATAGCCGAACCCCAGATAAGAATAGGTAACTACGTCACCTTTGTCGCCCGGCTGCTCCTGGCCATCGGACTTGCCTTTGAACTACCGGTGGTGACAACCTTCCTGGCCAGAATCGGCGTCATCTCGTCAAAGTGGCTCGCTGACCGGCGGCGAGTCATGATAATATTTGCCTTTATTCTGGGAGCTATCATTACCCCCACAATTGACCCCATAAATCAGAGCATTGTAGCCGGGACGTTAATTGTTCTATATGAGGTGAGTATCTGGCTGGCTAAAATTGTCGAGCGAAAGAAAGTCCAGGTGGTTACATCGTTACCCACTCCAGTTCCGTAAGGCAGGTACTAAACAAAAATAGTACACCTCAGACCTTGCACAGAAAGGGGGTGATTAGAGTGTGGCCAAAGACTTGATGGATAACAATTAGGCATAGTCTTAGCTAGCCCACTGGTTTACCAGCTCCGACGCCAGGGAAATACTGTACCGCTACATCGAGTGTGACAACCACTTTTGCCTTGTCACCTAAGCTAAGTAATCACAGCCGAGGCTACCCGTATGGGAGGGAAGAGAAGAATTTCTAAAGTAGCGGGAGGAAAGATAATAGATTCCCCTTCTACCTCAAATTCCTCTGATAGAGCCGCAAGGAATTTTAACACAATAAAACTTGTGTCTGAAATGCTCTCTGCCTTTCACGCTTAAAGCCTTACGGGTGTTCTTTTCTATATTTGGGTCTACACTCTCTACAGAACCTATGAGACCAAACTAGACGTGGCTTGCCGCATCGCTCGCACCTTCTTGTCTCGGCAATAAGTAACGGTATTTGTTTAACTTGCTCCTCGGAGTAAAGCCAGAAGCCCCCAGGCCTTATCGGGTTAATAATGCCTTCTTTTCTGAGTTTAATCAGCCACCGCCATGGGTATCCCAGCTTAGCCGCAACTCTCTTCTCGGGTAGTAATGTGACTTGTGGCAGGTCATATTTAGCTAGGAGCTGTCTTATCTTCTCGTGGCTTTTATTAAACATCTGCCCCAGCTGCCTGAGACTCTTACCCTTTCTTCGCTCACGGATAAGTAGCTCTACAGTGGCCAGTGAGACCCTATTGTTCATTCTGTTCCTATCCTATCTGAAGTGAGCCGCGGAGGACTCGAACCTCCAACCGGCTGAGTAAGAATCAACTGCTCTTCCTTATTGACCTAATGAATATTATCTCGCTGTCATTTATTCTTGCTTTATATTATTAAGTTATCCATAATTGTGTTCCATGATTCTATTTCTTCTAGCTCCATAAGTTGGCTTGATGCCTTATCGATCTTTTTTGAAGGTAAAATCCTGGTAGTATTCCTCTTGAATTTATCTAGTAGTTCTTCATCTGTCATTTTAGTTTCTTCACTAATTGGTGATCCCTTACGATATTTTCGTTCTTCACTAAAAATTTTGCCTCTTGCTTCGACTTTAGCCCCGCCTATTCTTGCGTTGGGCTCTTTTACCAATACTTCTACATATCTTGGATGTACTTCCACGCTTACTCGGTCCATGAAGCTTCGAATATCCGCATTATTCATGGTATCTAAACTCTGCCAATCTGGTCCTATTGGTACTCTATGTGCTGCAACGGCAGTTATGTAAGCACCGCTCATCTGTGCATCCATAGCTGTAACAATTTTTCTGTTTGTAAAGGCAGGCAAAGGAGCGACGAAAGTGTCGGGTGCAATAATGTTATCAATATAGATTGTGACCCTATTTATTTCATGTGGTAAAAGTTCGTTTTCGTCAATGATGTAAATAAAAGAGTCTAAAGCCGTGCCTAGTACTCCACCGCAGGGATAAGGCTTGTAAAATGTGTTGCCTGGTATCAGCCAATTAACTCCAAGCTTGTCAGTTATCACTTCCGGCTTCCATTTATCCGAACCTACGAAGCGCCAAAATCCAAAATCACCCTCTAGCACTTCAACATCGCCCCTATACCCCAGTTCTGCAAACGTGGCTGCTATAAATCCCGCTGCGTTCAGCCATCCTGACATAAGGTGCTTTGTCGAAGCAAGAGGTGGAGTTAACAGGAATTTTGTCGTTGTTTGTACAGGAGCAATGTGACCAGCTATACCCAAAGCATGCGCTGTTCTCTCGAGCTCAAGTCCTAGAATCTTACTTGCAGCTAAAGCTCCTCCGAATACACTACAGCTGAACCCTGAAATTTGTGGCCAAACTATCTTGCCATCCTTAATGTCTCTTATATAAGATAGAGCCCTGCCGAGGCGGGTAGAAATCTCGTGCGCTATAGCAAGAGCAGTAATTATCTCCTTGCCGGAGGAATTGACTTTTTCAGCCAATGCTAGTGTTGTTGGAATAACATACGGAGAAACATGTGCTGGAGGTGCTAGAAGAGCTTCATAATCTAGAGCGTGCATTAGTTCGCCATTTACAATACAGGCAGTCAAAGGCGAAACCTTATCGCCTGTCCCGAGAACTGTAGCTTCGCCATAGGTGCTCGTTAGTTTAGCCCATTCGATAGCAATTTTACCCTTCTCGATATTTATTCCCCCTATGGCACAACCTATGCAATCAATAAGAGTACGCTTTATTTCATGAACCACCTCTCCTGGTAGCTGTTCGAATTTAAGATTAACTGAGAAATCCGCTATTTTCTCTATTAGTGTCATTGCCATATACCTTCTTTAAAAGCTTGTAATTATTCTTCCTCTTGCTCAGCTCAGTTGGTCCGATTAGACGAAATATGTTATAAGGTCAAGGCCCCCCGTACCTTATCAGGCTAAGATTACTTACCAATTTCTAAACAGCCTCTGTCAACTAATCACTTACCTCTTTTCTGCGGTTCGTTCTGCAATAGGTCAGCACTTATCTTACTTTTTAGATCTGGAGGACACCGTCACGCAATACCTGCTCCCCGTCTAGTTCAACAGAGGCTCCGGTTAGTAGGCCATCAATGTGGATGCTACTCCATGTCGCGCCACCTATGGCGTCGCTTCTGCCCATAGCAATGTGTACCGTGCCAGCTATTCCTGAGTCGCGCCTTGTCCCCTGTAGACTCTTTGATATGAGATGGCTGGTGCCAATTGCAAATTCCGCAATGTTATTGGCGTTCTCATCGGCAGCGGCGATCTGTCTTAACCTCTCAGACTCTCCTGCTGGCCCCGAGATATCCACCACTCTCCCCGCTCTCACGCTCAGCCGCAGGGGTTCCCTTAGCAGAAAATGCCAGCCAATCATCTCAGCGTCGATAACTATCAGTCCCTCAGCAGTGCCCTCCACAGGAGCTATCATGGCCTCGCCATAGTCTGGCACGTGGGCGATGAGACGCCCCGACAAAGGATGCAAAGCATTCCCCTTCCGACCTTCCAAGCTCATAGTGATACAGGTACCGGCTGCTGAGGTTACCTTGGCTGATTTCGCCTGGGTGAGTCGTTGGGCCAGCTTTTCGGTATTGTCGCGTAGTAGCATTATGTCAGCTGCTGAGATATCTCGGGCTAATTCATCCTCAGATATCTCAATCATAGTGTGATACCTTGCGCCTGCTGCTGACGCTTCTATGCGGGCGTTTGTATGAGCTAGCCCAACTTTATCTGAGATATAGAGCGACGCATCGGCAGCCTTCATGGCCGCGGCCACAGGCTTAGGTGGCTCTGTACCTCCGATTGTGCCAGGCTTGAATACCGCCATAACCGCTTCTGCACCGACGGCGATAGCCGCTTCCATGACAGCCTCCGCTATGCGCATCGGCCTTGCATAATTATCAGATAAGATTAATATTGTTTCGCCTGGCTTTACCCCCATGCAAGTCTCCACTATCAGTTTCGCTCCTCTGCTCAAATCCATAGTTTGGCACCTCCTATATTTTTCTTAGTTCCGGTGCTGCAAACCAGCACCCTTTTGGCTTCTACCTTGTCCTTCTATTTTGACCACTAATATAAGACTTTTATACCTTCCCTGGTCTTCTATACAGGACTAAGCACGCCATTACTATTGCTGCTATATACAACCCCAGAGCAATCGGAGAGGCAAACCAATACATTGGACTATTCGCGATAACGAGCCCTTGTCTGAAATGCATTTCTACCAATGGTCCAATCATAAAAGCAACCACACATGGAACAAGCGGAACTTGAAAACGCCGCAAGACTATGCCCAACAGACCGGCTCCCGCCATTATTAGAACATCAAACCAACTGGTCCGCATAGCATAAATTCCTACCATCATTAAAGGGACCACGACAGGTACCAAGACTCGAGTTGAGAGTAAACCCACTTGAGTAAAGATAGGGATCATCACCACCTTAGAAATCACGAGATTAAAAACATTGGCAAGAATCATTATCATAAATATAGCAAGCATTACATCCATATGGTCGTAGATCATGCCTGGGCCTGGCGTGATGCCTTGCAGTATAAAAGCTCCCATAAAAAGGGCAGCCAGACCACTTCCCGGTATCCCGAACGCAAAAAGTGGTATCAAAGTTGGTCCAACTGTACCGCTATTGCCGGCTTCCGCAGCCGCGACCCCTTCCGGGGCACCGGTGCCAAATCTTCCCCTATTCTTAGGCAGACGACTAGCCATGGCATAACTGGTGAAGGCACTCATTGTGGCTCCGGGACCAGGCACAGCGCCAAGAAATACTCCCATTCCAGCCCCTATTAGGACTTCTCTCCAATAAGTAAGCCACTCTTTAACAGAGAGCCGATCCTGAGGGGAGCGTTTTAACCCCAGTGCTTTACGACTTTTCTCTTCAAATCTTTGGGGGAAAGCCTCCGAGAATTGAAATAGCATTTCTGAGAAGGCGAATAGCCCTATAAGAAAAGGGAGAAGCGTGATTCCTGTCTGGAATTGCCTTATCCCGAAGTCTAACCGTGAGAGAGCCATTATGGGGTCTAGGCCAATCGAGGCGAAAAAAAACCCGACCATAGCTGATATAATTCCTTTCAAAGGGCTAGTTGCAGAGAATATAATCAGAACTATCAAGGCTGCAACCATCAACGCAAAAAGCTCACGGGGTCCAAATTTCAGCGCTATTATTCCTATAGGGACGAAGGTGAAAATGACAACCAGATCAGTTAGCCAATCTGACGCGACCGAACTATAAAGGGCTGTATTTAACGCCTTAAAAGGCTTCCCTTGCTTGGTTAGTGCGTAGCCATCAGCCACAGTGGCAGCGGCTCCGGGCGTGCCTGGCACGCCAAAAGTAATGGCTGAAATAGAGCCGCCAAACATGCTTCCTTTGTAAGCGCCCAGAAGAAGCGATATGGCTGCTACGGGGGAGACAAAGAAGGTAAACGGTAAAAGCAATGCTACGGCAATACTACCCGTCAAACCTGGAATTGCCCCAAATGCTACACCCACTGCAACCCCCACCCCAACAAAAAGGAAGTTTTCCCAAGAAAGAGCCAAAACTAGGGCGCTTCCTAAGCTGTCAATCATCTCTTTTTGCCCCCACTCCTATTAACTAAACCATCCATGCGGAAAATAAACACCGAGCACCCTGATAAATAAGATATAAATTAGCAATCCCATCCCTATGGGCAAGCCTACTAGCAAGCGCCAGTCACGAATAGCCGCGACAAGGAGCAAGAGTAACACTAAAGCGCCGCTAGTGATGACAGGGTCAAGGTTCCAAAGTCCAAATGTGCCAGCAACAACCCCACCGCTTAACCACATCACTGGCCAAAAAAGAAATCGCTCTTCTTTGGTCGGCTGCTTTGAGCTTTCTTTTTGCCTCTTTTTAAATATTAGTCCGCTTATAGAAGCAATAAGAAGAAGAGCAATAAAAACTGTAGGAAAAGCGGCTAGGCTCAATCCATCCATTGTTCGAAGATAGGCCCAGGGCTGTAGCCAGGTATAGACCAGTATACCTATGCTTGCGGTAGCCACGCTGAAGTAGAAAACATCTTCAGCGCGGCCCCGCTTCTCTCCGTTGTTTTTCTCTGTACTTTTGTCCACTTGTCCTCGCGAAATTCCAGACCTACACCTACCCTCGCCTACCGCATGCTATAAGCATCTAACTGCTAAAACATGCATAACTGGAGCAGCGTATAAAGCTTGTTCGTGACTGTCGCAAGAATTTTGCACGCCGAACACGCTTTAACTAGCTTTCTACTTCGTCACTCTTTCGCTTTTACAGCTGCCACCACAGGGACAAGCCTTTCAGATTCCTTAGCAACCTGTTCCCGGAATTCCTCATGTGGGAGAAAGACAGGAGCTTCCCCCAATTTTTTAAGGAATTTTACGCAGCCCTCACTTTCTAAGATGCTCTCAAAAATGTCCGAGAGAGTCTCAATTACTTCTTCAGGAGTTCCTTTAGGGGCAAAAAGCCCTCGCCACATGATGACCTCGTAATCAATGCCGGCCTCCCTAATCGTAGGTATATCATAGCCTTCTATCCTTTCTTGCGAAAAAGCCAGGCCTCTAATGACACCGTCATCGATGTAAGGCAGAGACGTTCCGAGAGTCTGCATGCACATATCAATATGTTGACCCATAAGCGCAGCTACCGCTGGACCCCCGCCGGTAAAAGGAACGAGCTTGACCTCAACGCCAGCTGCCATCAGGAAGCCCTCCACTGCCATGTGGGTTGCAGTTCCCACGGTACTACCGAAGGTGAATTTACCAGGGTTCTCTTTCGCATCAGCTATGAACTCTTGTAACGTGTCCCATGGTGCATCTGGATGTACATTTATAGCGTATTGCACAGAAATAAACCTGCAGATGGGTTCGAAATCGTCTATGGTAAAACCCAGCTCTCCTCGATACAAGGGCAAGATTATAAGCGATTCACTGATGGAAAGCAGAGTGTAGCCATCTGGCTCAGCACCCGCCACGAATAGGCTGCCTTCCGCAGCTCCACCCCCGGGCATAGCAACTACTCGTATAGGCACATCCGTACCTGCCTCAGAGTAGGCTGAAATCACCCTTGATACTCGATCCGTTCCTCCGCCGACTGAAAAGGGTTGGATAAGCGTTATAGCTTTGGTTGGAAACACCTCAACCTCCTCGGGAGGTGTCGGCTTAGGTACTGGCGCCGGAGCCGGAGCCGGGGCAGGGGCTGGAGCCGGTGCCGGTGCAGGTGTTGGAGTAGGAGCCGGAGCTGCACAAGCAACCAAGCTGATGGCTAACAACAACACCAGTGGAATTAACAACATTTTCCTTTTCATTAGATAAAAACTCCTTCATTTAGATTTTGGTCGGCAAAGATTCCTGCTACTATCTCATTTATCACCTCCTTTGGCTCAAGAGCCTACTTTTCTAGTGGTTAACACAATGTTTCGAATTTTCACTGGCAGGCGGGATGCCACTTGCCCGATTATGCCCAGAGCTACAACGGGAGGGGGAGTCTTTCATTTAAGCTAGTGGGAAAAATATAAAACCCTAGCATCCTTTTTATTCAAATTCTACGGCGCTCAATGATACTACAATGTGGTATTATTGTCAGCCCTGTGCAAAAATATCTACGACCGTTGACAAATAATAGTCGCACTAGAAGACTTATGTAATAATAGACATTATGACACAAGTTGTCAATAGTCTACTTTCACTCGTTCTACCCTTGTGAAAATTTTCACTACGGTCTATAGGCTTACCTCCCAACATTCTGCTCTACTCTTCCAGACCAAGAGCAAAATGAAGGCAAGCCTCTACTGCTTTTAGCTGTTCAGGACTAAGAGGAACCAGCCTCTTGCAGGCTTCAACCAGCCATATTAGACAATATGAGCAGTTACCACCTAAGGCTCGCCAATATATAACCAGACTGGAAGAAGTTACTTCTTGCCCGGTCAACCTCATCTCCGTAGGAGCAGGGCGGGAGCAAACTATTGAGGTTAAGCCTATCTTATAATCAGGGGAGCTTGCACAGCTCCCCCGGTTCTCATTATTTTCCACTTCACCAGCCGTCAAGAATAAAGGCTTTGCCCGACTTTCAGTCGTTCTTGACAGCTTTTAATCTAGCTATTAATTAAAAGCACTACAGCTTCCAAATCCTACTAATTCTCTGACAAAATCTCTCATCTCTTCTCTTTTGCCTCCGATAGTACGCCAAATTTTTATTTCACCATTTCCAAATTCCTTTTCGAAAATAAATGTTATTTCTTTCGTTTTTGTAATGTCTTTACAGACTATTCTCAACTTTTTAATACCTTCCTCATCTACCTCAAAATGATTGTATATTGTCTTCACCTTTTTCTTAAAAAAATCTTCAACGTCTTCATCTTTAATATCTTTGTCGAACGTGTAATCCATCTCTAATAATTCTGAATTACATTCTAAGCTAGTTCGAACGCCAATTTCTTTCCATTCATGAGTCTCAACTTCCCTTGAATATCTAGAAAATTCTTCAAGTTCATCGCATATTATCAAAAGACACCCCATATCTTCAATTCTATGCGTGTAACTGTATATGCTAGTATGAGCCGCAATAGACTTAAGTAACGACCATATCACTACAATTCGTGCTACTTCCTTTTCATCTATAAATCCAATCTCCTCTGCCCCTACAATGGATATTGCTTCTTCGGATATCCAGTCTATATACTTCTGTAGTAAATACGCACTCATTATTCCATGGTCTAATTTTTCAAAACTCTTTGCATACTCAATATCCCTTCCGGATATATTAACTACTCTGTATAAGTTTTTACCTTTTCTTTCATCACAAAAAATCATAGAAGTTAATATCTTCAACAATGACTCAATTGTTGCTTGATGAACGACCGTAAAGTTGTAATCGAAATCAGTTTGCTTCAAGAATCCGAACCTATTTATCATGTCTGCCATCATTAAATTGGCTAATTTCGTTTTTTCTATTGGGTAACCCAAATCGTGAGTCAGCGCAACTAAACACCAAAGTGGCATCTCATATTTCCTAATCTCATCAACCAATTTATCCTGAAGTCTATTAGTAGTGTTTCCCACCTCCATAAAGTGCCTTGAATAAGCAAAATTACAAAATGATTCATATTTACCTCTTAAAAATATACCCACCATCATAACCCATATTGAATGAATCATATGGTCTCTATACTCTCTGTCAATGGCGAACAAATAATCTTCGTATTCAATATAGCTATCAATATAATTACATAGCTCCGAAAAACCTCTAGTGTTTTTTGAACAAGCTTTTAATGCATCAAACACCATTACTTTCCAAATTTTTCCTGCTATTTTTGCTTTCTGAAATCTAGATTTATCTTTATCTAAAAAGATATCTATATTCCCTAAGATATATGATTTATGACCTCCATTTACGAAATCTAAATCACTTAGTTTCTCTTTGAAATTATGAATCACTGCATTACCTATAATTTCTACACCCATAAGTTACACCCCCATAAACCCTAGTTTAACCTTCTTTTAATAATACAGCACTTTTCACACATTATATCAACTTCTTAACAGAATTACTTGCTTTCGCTAGTTTTGATAATACGCTTGTATCTTTTAATGAGGGTGTAACCAGACAGCAATTCCCGCTTATACCGGCAGGTCAATCTTATAGTTCTTCATAGTGTCTCTGATGAAGGTGGCTGTTTTTTCATCAGGCTCGGTAAGAGGCAGGCGTGGTTTGCCAACATTGAAGCCGACATAGTTAACGGCGTATTTCACTGGGATAGGGTTAGACACAACAAACAGGGCATTAACTAAGGGCAGGAGGTAGCGGTGGATGTCGGCGGCTTTATCTGCTTTACCACTGATAAAACTATCAATCATTTCCCTGATTTGTTTGCCCACAAGGTGGGAGGCAACGCTAATCACCCCATAGCCACCCAGGGCTAGTATGGGCAGGGTATCGCTATCATTACCACTCCAGACAAGAAAATCCTCATCGGTATTGCTGATAATCTTGGCAATTTCACCCAGATTACAACTGGCTTCCTTTATCCCGATAATATTGTCTATGTGGCTTAATTTGATAACTGTGTCAGCCGATAAACTAACCACGGTGCGTGACGGCACATTGTAAAGGATACAGGGTAGATTAGTCCCCTGAGCAATAGTCTTAAAGTGCTGGTATAAGCCTTCCTGAGTAGGCTTATTATAGTAGGGGACGACTAACAGGCAGGCATCAACCCCGATTCGCTCTGCTTCTTTGGTCGCCTCTAGAGCTTCAGCCGTGCTATTGCTACCAGTGCCAGCTATTACTGTCCCCCGTTCGCCTACGGCTGATTTCACCGCACGAAATAGTTGCAGTTCTTCCTCCCAAGTGACTGTAGGTGATTCTCCGGTTGTGCCTACGACCACCAACCCTTCACTTCCTGAGTTAAGTAGGGCTAAAGCTAGCCGCCTGGCCTGCTCATAATCAACCTCCCCTTCTTCATTAAAGGGGGTTACCATTGCTGTTAGCAATCGTCCCAGTTTTGTCATTTTCCTGGCCTCCGGGGTGTATCCATTCTCGTTTGACCATTTCCTCCGCAATCTGGACTGTGTTTAGGGCGGCTCCCTTACGCAGATTGTCGGCTACGACCCACATAGTTAAACTACGGGGGTGGGAAGCATCTTGACGAATTCGTCCAACAAAAACCTCATCGGTGTCGGCCGCTGACCACGGCTGAGGGTAAAGACTAATTGCTGGGTCATCTAATATCTTGACCCCTGGAGCCTGGGTGAGAATACGCCTCGCCTCATCGGGAGACATAGGCCGGGAGAATTCTATATGGGTCGCCTCACTATGTCCCGTAAATACCGGTACTCGCACACAAGTAGCCGAAATAGCTATATCATCAGCATGCATTATCTTTCTAGTCTCTTCCACCAGCTTCCACTCTTCCTTAGTATATCCATTGTCCAGAAAAACATCTATCTCGGGCAGTACATTAAAGGCTATTTGATGAGGGTAAATATGGGGCATAGTATTCTGCCCGTCCAGCACCTGCCTGGCTTGCGTTGTTAGTTCCTCTACAGCTGCTAAACCGGTGCCTGATACCGCCTGGTAGGTATCAACGATAATGCGCTTAATGGGATTAACCTTGTGCAGTGGGTATAGAGCCACTACCATTTGAATAGTGGAGCAATTGGGATTAGCTATAATCCCCTTATGCCATTTAATGTCCTCGGGATTGACCTCAGGCACTACCAGGGGGACGGTAGGCATCATCCTAAAAGCTGAGCTATTATCAATAACTACGGCACCTGATAGGGCGGCTATAGGTGAGAAGTAACGACTAACCTCAGCACCAGCCGAGAAGAGAGCAATATCTATTCCTTCAAAGGACTCGGGAGCAGTCTCCTCAACTTCAATCTCCTGATGAGCGACAAATAACCTTTTGCCTGCTGAACGGTCTGAGGCTAAAAGACGGATTGAGGCCATAGGGAACTTGCGTTGCTCTAATACCTTGATAAACTCTCGCCCTACAAGTCCGGTAGCACCAACAATAGCCACTCTATATCCCTTCATTGCCTTCACCTATAAACCGAGTAGGGTTTCAAGGCCATAGACTAGCCCCCGGCGCTTAACTACTTCCTTAATGGCTAGTATGATACCAGGTATATAGCATTCTCGGCCAATAGTATCATGTCGTATGCTTAGCGTTTGTCCTGGTCCGCCGAGGAGTACCTCCTGGTGTGCCAGAAGACCGGGTAGACGTACACTATGAATGGTAACGCCTTCGACCGCCTCTCCTCGGCTATTTGAGGTCTTCCCTTGTTCCGGAGGGCGGAAAAATGGCTTACCTCTGGCGGCTACCATTGCTTTAGCTGTTGATAGAGCAGTTCCTGAGGGCGAATCAGCTTTCAGATGGTGGTGTAGCTCTATAATTTCGGCATAGTCAAGGTATTTGGCAGCTACCTTGGCTAGGTGTATCATTAGGATTGCTCCCAGAGCAAAGTTTGGAGCT
>SDBU01006939.1_pt1 | contig 13208 bp, 8 predicted proteins | sample 2277071 | NCBI WGS metagenome assembly SDBU01 (sample SAMN10397929, study PRJNA504765) | marine sediment metagenome | isolation source: marine sediment core GS08_GC12, 126 cmbsf | place: Arctic Ocean: Gakkel Ridge, Loki's castle | collected 2008 | reverse complement strand
ACGTTATACTGAAGCGCCACGGATTGAGGCGACTGAACGAAGTCGGTGAAGGTCTCGAAGTCTTTGGGGTCAGGAACTCTCCAGCCGCAAACCTGAAGATGCACCGGCACCATCACCGGCTCCATCCCCTCAGCCGCGATGGTGAGCTTCCCCTCATAATCACCTGGGCGCGCGTCACCAGGGACATTGACGGTCACCCAGAGGGGCTGCACGGCGCCAAAAGTGGGCTCACAAGTGCTCCCCCGAGGCAGTTGCTTCGTGCGCACAGGGACCTCAGCAGGGGGCGTCTCCGCCAACCCGTCAAATCGGGATACGTCGCGGACGCCTCCATACCGGTTTTGGCTCAACGCCTCCTGACCGCCTGGCTGCCCGTAGCGAACCTGAATGGTGCTGGCAGGGATTTCATACTTGCCTCCGAGCAGCTTCAGGTCACTCATCCTGGCGGCCAGCCCCCTGATAGGCTGGTCCGAACTCACAACAACCTGTCCGGAGAAGGCGCCGTTCTGAGTACCAACCAGCTTGATGGGCCGCAGCGGTTCGTTCGGGTCACCGTAGTCCATGTCAAACACCGCCGTCAACGGACCACTGTTCCAGACCTGCAAGCCCTCGGGTCGGTCCAGGTTGGGCACAATTGCCGAACCGGCAGCCTGTAGAAGGACCCTGCCAACCCCGATGGTGGTCCAGTTGGTGCCGTGCTGCAGCCTCAAGTTGCCACGGCCGTCCCTCGTCATCCCGGCCTCCGCATAGGGCGCCCGGTGCACTTCGAGTGCCAGCACGTTCACACCTTTCTTGAGCAAAGAGGCAGGGATGCGCACTTCCCGCAGGAAGCGGGTGCGAAGGGCGATACGGTTCTTGTAGGTTTCCGGGTCCCCCCAGCCAGAGCGGATACCTTTGCCCTCAGGTGTCAGGTAGGCTTCGGCAGGATAGTCGTCGGCAGGTGTGGCCAATTCAATTTTCCCTTTGGGCAAGTGTGAGCGAGTAAGTTCCTTGCCATTGACGCACACCACCAGGCCACCACGGTACTCGGTCAATAGTGTCAACGCCTGAACCTTCTTGGGGTCTTTCACCGTGAACTTACCACGCAGGCACAGAAGGCCTAGGGCAGGGGAGGTGCCCGCTCTCGACATGAATCCACCCGAGGCGCTCGGCAAAAAGAAGGGCCCGGGTGTGCGACACCAGGAGCTGTCGTCAAAGTCGAGCTGCTGCCAGTCGGCAGGTGGCAAAGGGGTGTCGTAGCTGTTGCCGAACTCCTCCAATCCTTTTTCCGTGCGCGCTAGCGCCGTCTTCCAGGTCATATGGCAGCGCCAGTAGCTGGTAGCTTCAAGAATGGTAGCGCGCTCTTCAGGCGAGCTCTCTCTACCAGAAACTACCGGCACAGCTATAGCCATCAAGCCCACCAGCACAAGACAAACTATCCGAGCAAGTGAACGCCTGTCATGTGGCAACATACTCTCCTCCCTGATAAGTGCAATTCTCGTTCGGTTAATACTTCCATGTGGTTGCTGAACCTACCGGACCTATCATATCCCAAACTAGCTTGCCGCGCAACCAAAGTCCTCTGTTGTAAAGCGCGCGCATTTTCACTTGCAGAGACAAACTCAGAAAGGTAAAAGGCTAGGTCTTGAGAATGAGTGTGGGTAATGGTAGTCTTACGCTCGTGCTGTCGTTAATCTATTTCGAGACCGGTTCCGCTCAAGAGCAGTAGGAGGCAAATATGCGTATTCTCTATTTGGACATTGACACCTTACGCGCTGACCACCTGGGTTGTTATGGCTACTGCCGTGATACCTCACCCAACTTAGATGCTATCGCAGCGCAGGGAGTCCGCTTCGATAACTGCTATGCCACCGACACCCCCTGTTTGCCTTCCCGCGCATCGCTCTTCAGCGGCAGGTTCGGCATCCATACAGGCATCGTGGGCCACGGCGGGACCGCTGCCGACATGCGTCTCGAGGGCCCGGCGCGAAGTTTCAACATGGGACGTCCCAGGAACTCCTGGATGGCAGGGCTGCGCGATGCGGGCTATTATACCGTAAGCGTCAGCCCCTATGCGGAGCGCCATGCTGCCTGGTGGTTCTACCACGGCTTTCGTGAGATGTATAACCCGGGCAAGCGCGGGCACGAGATTGCCTCCGAGGTAGCCCCCTATGCGCTGGATTGGCTTTCGAGGCACGCCCAGGAGGACAACTGGTTCCTGCACGTCAATATGTGGGACCCGCACACCCCCTATCGTACACCCATGGACTTCGGTAATCCCTTTGCGGGCAAGCCTTATGACGATTGGCTCAGCGAGGAGTTGCTGCAAGAGCATAATCAGGGTTACGGCTCGCACAGCGCCCGGGATGTGGTCAAGGCGGCTGTCAGCGACCGCTTTCCCAGGATACCCAGGCAGTTAACCTCTCTGGACGATTACCGGAAATGGATTGACGGTTACGACACAGGTATCCGTTATGCGGACATGCACTGTGGTATGATACTTGACGAACTGAAGCGCCAGGGGGTACTGGAGGATACCGCCATTCTCATCAGCGCCGACCATGGGGAGAACCAGGGAGAGCTCAATATCTACGGTGACCACCACACAGCCTGCAGCATCACCGCGCGCGTGCCCTTCATCATCCGTTGGCCGGGACTTCCTGCTGGCAGGGCTGACAGCGGATTCCATTACCAGGCGGACGTGGCTGCCACCGTCCTGGAGTTAGTCGGGGCTGAGATTCCGGCCATCTGGGATGGCGAGAGCTTTGCTCGGGCGCTCAAAGAGGGGAGTGAAGAAGGGCGCGAGTTCCTGGTTGCCTCCAACTGCGCCTGGACCTGTCAGCGCTGCGTCAGGTGGGGTGATTGGCTTTTCATGCGCACCTATCACGATGGACTAAAAGACTTGCCACCGAAGATGCTCTTCGATGTGGCAGATGACCCCCATCTTACCCGCGATTTCTCCGCTGAGCGCCCCGAAGTGGTGAACGAAGCTCTGGCCAAACTTGAGGATTGGCACACGGAGATGATGAGCACTTCCGATTCGGAGGTGGACCCGCTATGGAACGTCATCCGCGAAGGCGGCCCCTATCACGTGCGCGGGTCTTTGAACCGATACTGCGAGCACCTGCGAAAAACGGGGCGCGGACACCATGCTGATGCGCTCCTGGCCAGGCACGAACACTGGATGACATGAGGCGTGCGAGACGCGCAACCTAGTAATCAATGCCCGGCTGCGGCGGGATTCCCCGGGCATGAGCGTGCTTCACATCCATAATCTCGCTTACCGTGTCAGCCAGGGAAACGATTTCAGGATGCGCGTTTCGACCGGTGAAGATGAGGTGCACCTGCGCTGGCTTTCTGCGGATGAGCATCAGGACCTGCGCGAGGTCCACCAGCCCCAGGTGCAGCGCATTGTTGACCTCATCCAGAATGAGGATGTCGAACTCACCTGACACCATCTTCTCCCTGGCAAGCCCAAGCGCCTCCTGCGCGCGTTTTCTATGTTCTGCAAACCTGTCAGAGTCCTCGTGGGGACGGTAGAAGCCCTTGCCCATGGCAATCAGTTCCACCTGCTCGCCGAGCTTCTTGATGCCGTCCCATTCACCCGTGTAGAGCTCTCCCTTCATGAATTGAATAATACACACCTTCATATGGTGACCCACGGCGCGCAGCGCCATTCCCAGCGCAGCAGTTGTCTTGCCCTTGCCTGGGCCGGTGATGACAATAACCAGTCCCTTCCTTTCCTGGGGCTTCAGTTTCGCTGCCTTGCCCATAAGCTATCTCCGCGAGAGTCCCTCTGACGACAATGGCCGGTTGCTGATCTCCGAAGGGTAAGTGTATGACGTACGGACCTCCACTTCAAGCGCCATTGGCTCGGATTCCCCAAGCGCGGCGAAAGCGCAAGGTCGAGCAAAACGGTTGACACTTGCTCTTCGTTGTGCTGTCATAAACTTAAGAGAGGCAGTGTCTGAGAGCCTTCCTGTTATAAGGAAAGGTGTTTGCATTATGGAAGATAAGTATCACATCAATGTAAAGACGGATGCGCTGCTTCTGGTCGATGTGCAGCGGGACTTCTGTCCGGGCGGGGCGCTGCCTGTGCTCGAGGGTGATGAAGTTATCCCCGTTCTGAACAAGTTCTTGAGCATCGACGGTCTCTTGAAGATTGCGACGCGCGATTGGCACCCGCCCAGCCATTGTTCTTTCAAAGCTCAGGGGGGCCAGTGGCCGCCTCACTGCGTGCAGAATACGCCCGGCGCAGAGCTTCATCCTGACCTGAAGCGCGAGGCAATAGATAAAGTCATCTCCAAAGGCACAGACCCTGACCGGGATGCTTACTCCGGCTTCGAGGTCCCTGAACTTTCAGAAGCGCTACGAGAGCACAAGATTCGCCGCCTCTGGATAGGTGGTCTGGCCACTGAATACTGTGTAAGAGCCACCGCGCTGGACGCGCGGAACGCAGGCTATGAGGTGTTCGTCATCGCCGATGCCGTCAGGGGGATTGACGTTGAGCCAGGCGACTGTGAGAAAGCAAAGCAGGAGATGGCAGAAGCGGGCATCGAGTTCGTGCAATCGGCTGACATACTGAAAGACACGTAGCTTCAGCGGGCAACATTAGTGCTGTGTTTTCAAGCCTGAGGAGAAGGTTGTGAAAAGAGGAACGAAGATAGTTCTCGCTATCATCGCTGTGCTCGTGTTACTGCCCATCATTGTTGTAATTGTCATGAGCTGCATTCCGGATGAACCACCCCCCAACGATGCCGACCTGCGCATCACGTGGGTGGATATTCCTGATGAAGAAAATGCCGTCTATCATTTTGGTCTGGCTGCTGAGAAGCTCTGGTGCCCAGAAGAGAACGAAGAGCTGATCTGGGATATGCTCGAGGATGAGGCGAAGTGGGACACGGCATTTGTCGAGGAACTCATCGACAACAACAGAGCGACGTTTGCAGACCTGGAGCGGGGGTTGGCATGTTTTCAATCTCAACTGCCTGAGAGGACTTGGTCTGATCTGGTTCTTCCAAAGCTATCTCGGTGGCGGCAGGTTGCTCGCTTGGCTTCGCTGCGCGCCTCTTTTCTCCAAAGGTCAGGCAAAGAAAAGGAAGCCTTCGATGAGGCAATGAAGATTGTGAAGTTAGGCCACATGATTATTGGCTCGAAAGGGGGCTTGATTCACTATCTCACCGGAGTGACCTGCAAGGGCATAGGACTAAAGAAGCTGAGAGCCATGCTGCCACAGACGAGTCTCGACCCGGCTTCACTCACCCACTATGTACGAGAACTTCAGGCATACAGGGCGAGTGACCAGGCGCTTGCCGATGCCCTCAGGGCTGAATACATGGCTGCTGCCAATGGCATTGATGATGTCGCCGCGGGCAAATACGGTCTGAAGGGATCAATGGGGGGACCAGGGCCTCCTGGCAAGAAGATAAAGGTGGGCTACTTCACCTTCCGGCCCAACCAAACAAAGCGCGTCTTTGCAGAGGTAGCAGGCGCCTCCATTGAGAATATACAGAAGTATCCTGCCCAGTGGGAGCCCATTAGGCATCCGGTTATCACGGACCTGGAGAGTAATAGCCTGGGAGCTCGTTTTAGAAGAAGGGCGCGCGGGAACGCGGTGGGCCAAATTCTCTGCGCCATGCTCTTGCCAGACGGGACCAGGTTAACCCAGGAGAAATGTGTCGTCGATGTTCACGTCTCTGCCACGCAAGTCTTCATTGCGTTGAAGTGTTACAAGAACGAGACGGGCAAGTTGCCCGACAGTCTGGAAGAACTCCTCCCCGAATACTTCGACAAAGTGCCCGAGGATGCCTTCGACGGCAGGCCCTTGAGATACTCTCGCGAGAAGAAGATTATCTACTCCATCGGTACCGACCTCAAGGATTCAGGCGGAGACTTGGGAGAAGAGTGGAACTCCGAGGAGCCTACCTTCAAGATTGAGTTCTGATGCTCCTGCCTTCCATCTCACAGGCGGCGCTTGCAGCGGCCAGCCCTTTCAGGTAATATCCTTCCTGTCACAGAGCAGCCCTAACCTTACAAACCGAGGAGTGTTATATGCAGGCTGAGGAGAATACAGAGAAAGCGAACCGGTGGCAGCCCATCGCGGCAGGTTGGTCAAGCCTGACGCTCAGGGAGCGTTGGCTCAGGCAGATGCATTACGAGAAGGTGGAACGCATTCCCAACTTCGAGTTCGGCTATTGGCCGGAAATATATGCGGAGTGGCACAAGCAGGGGCTGCCTCGGGATATCGATAACGAAGCCAAAGCCTATGCTTACTTCGGCATTGAGAATTGGCGGGTGGCGCCGGTCAATGTAGGCCTCTATCCTGCCTTCGAGGAAAAGATTATCGAAGAAGGTGACGACTACGTAATCCTGACCGACAGCGAGGGGACGACCTATAAGCAGAATAAAGGGCGCTATCGCACTATCCCCAATTACATCTCCTTTGGCATCAAGGAGCGAAAGGACTGGGAGCGCTACAAGGAGCGCCTGGACCCAAGCGACCCTTCCCGGTATCCGGATAACTGGGAGGAGCTGGTGGAGGAGTACAGACAGCGCGACTATCCGCTTGCAATCAATATAGGTAGTCTCATAGGCAAGCCGCGCAACTGGCTCGGCTTCGAGAACATCAGTTATATCGCTTACGACGACCCTGAGCTTCTCGAAGACATCATCGAGGCCATCACCGTCTGCATCACGGGCACCATCGAACGCGCGCTGAGGGAGGTCGAGTTCGACTTCGGCGCCGGCTGGGAGGACATCTGCTACCGCAGCGGGCCCATCCTTTCACCGGAGATGTTCGACCGCTGGATTGTGCCCCGGTACAAACGTATCACTGACCTATTACACAAGTATGGCGTGGATATTGCCTGGACCGATTGTGATGGCAACATCGTGCCCATCATCCCGCAATTCCTGGCAGGGGGCATCAACTGCATGTTCCCCGTGGAATCGGGCGCCGGTTCTGATCCGGTGGAGATTCGTAAGCGCTTCGGCGACCGGGTGCTCCTGCATGGGGGTGTTGATAAACGGGCTCTGATGAAAGGTTTCAAGGAGATTGAGGACGAGCTCAAGCGGCTCAAACCTCTGGTAGAGGAGGGTGGGTTCGTCCCTCACGTGGACCACAGGTGTCCGGCGGACGTGCCTTTGAAGAACTACAAGTACTATCAGAAGCTCAAGCGGGACATGTTCGGCGCCGGCAACCTCTTGCCCCATTACAACGAATAGGGCGCAGAGACTCTACAAGTAGTCAGATGTAGTTGTAACCGTACCGGGGAAGGGGCAGGGGGAAGGTGTCGAGCAGGGCGCGACCGAGCTTGCCTGCGGAGGCGAACTTCTGGGGTAGCTCACCCGTGGGGTCGCTGAAAAAGGCGCGGGCGACCTCCTCGACAGCAAGATCAAGCACTTCGCTTTCCAGTTCCAGCCTGGCCCCTTCACCCACGTTTGTGACTTTGATGCCAGAGGCAGGCTCTGCAAGATGGGGGCGCAGCTTTTCAAAGAGCGCCCAGGGTCGAAGCACCTTAACGGTGCGCCATAGCTCGGCTTCTTTACCCTCAATGCCTGCATCTTGCAAGGCCTGCGTGAGTACCGGGTCCTCGATGCTATCGACGGTGAACTTGACGTGGTCACGCTTGCTCGAAACCAGGATGCTGGCCAACACCTTCAGGATGTCCGAGGCCTGACCCGCCCATTCACAGGCAAAGGAGATGTCATCGGCCTGGCGGCTCTTATCTACATGGGCGACGTAGGCAATGGGTTTGCCCCCTAAATATCCGACCAGCGGCGTGGCAATACCTTTCTCGCACAGTTTCCACTCCAGCCAACGCTGCCAATCCCGGTTGCTGCGGCTATGATAGACCAGCTTGGAATTGTAGAGTGCAGCCAGGATGGGAATATCTTCCACACCGGCGGGCCTTACCTCCATCGAACCATCCGCAAGGGTGCTGCCAACCTCCCTGGTGAGCTCATATTCAAACTGCTCACCCACCATGCGGGCGCCGCGGCGGAGGTAGATGTTGAGCGTGCCCGAGATGAACACCACATCCACGCCCTGCTCCCGCATTCTCTGCTCGCAATCGTCCAGGATGGCGCTGGCAAGATGCCGCTTGCGGTAGTCCGGGTGCGTGCACACCGCGCCGATGCTGGCTATCCGTATGGGAGGGCCGGCAATGACGGCATCACGCACCAAGTAGCCCACGTGGGAAACGGGCCTGCCGCCGTCCAGAATGATGCGGCAGTTGTCGAGGTTCTCCTCACTAAACAGAGCGGGAAAACGTCCCCGCATACGCACCGGCCAATTGCTGGCAAAGATGCCGTCCACCAACTCCATCAGCTTGTCGATTTCGCCTGGCCTGGTTCCGCGAGGGCCTGCAAAGGTCGTCCCGTCCCATTTCATAGGCCGCCATCCTTCCTTGTGCTTGCGTTACCCCCGCTGTGAGCTAGCGATTTCATTTGTTCACGCCCAGCCCACACCAAGGCTTCAATTCCTGGTGCAGACCCGAAATCATAATGGCACGCCAGGGACTTGCAAGGAAAATCGATAGCACCCTGTAGTTGGCCCCGATGGTATGATAGGAATACTCTGCCGTGTGGCACTCTGGTGTATTATAATCTGCATCTGTGGTGACGATTGGTGGTCTGCTTAGAGAGGTGCATCATTTGAAAAGCAAGCAAGTGCCGCAGGAGGGAGGGACGAAATGCTGCTGAGTGAACTGACGCGCATTAGTAAGGCAAGAACCGGACGCTGCTCCTCGTGGGACCTCACCGGCCGTAATAACGATGCCTGGTCCATTGCCCCCGGCGAAACGAAGGTGTTGGCGGACATCAAGGGCCCCGGATGTATCACCCATATCTGGATGACTCAGCTCAACCATTACCGGGAGTGCCTGCTAAGGGTCACCTGGGACGATGCCAAATACCCTAGCGTGGTGTGTCCCCTGGGTGACTTCTTCGGACTGGGTCACGGGATTGTGAACTCCTACCAGTCTTTATTCTTCTCCGCCTCCACCAGGCACAATAACCAGTTCAATCAGGGCTGTGCCCTGAACTGCTATCTGCCTATGCCTTTTGGTAAGCGCGCTCTCGTAGAGTTGGTGAACGAAAGCAGGGAGTCGCATCGCCAATACTTCTACATCAACTATGAAACTTACGACGAAACCCTTGCTGATGACATCGGCTACCTGCACGCTGAGTTTCGACGGGAAAACCCCTGCGGCGGCTGGGGCCACGAGATCAAGGTCAACACGCCCGAGGCCAACATTGTGAATAAGGAGCGCACCGCCTGGATTAACAATTACGTTATCCTGGAAACCAAGGGACGCGGGCACTACATCGGCTGCAACCTCAGCGTTACCAACTTCCAGGGCACCTGGTGGGGCGAGGGGGATGACATGATCTGGGTAGATGGCTACAAGTGGCCTCCTGACCTTCACGGCACAGGCAGTGAGGATTACTTGAACCAGGCCTGGGGCATGCAGCCCAATGCCTTCCTGCGCAACGGCTCTTCTATTTACGAAGGCAATACAAACGGCTACCAGACCAGCTACGTGTTTCATATCGAGAACCCGGTGCGCTTCCAGAAAGAAATCAAGGTCACCATTGAGCACGGCCATGGTAATCACCTCTGCAACGAGATGAGCAGCGTCGCTTACTGGTATGCTTCCAAACCCTATCCGGTGGCAAAGCCCCCGACGGTTGCCAGGCGGATGCCTGTGCTCAGGGACAATCAGGGCCGCTGGCTTTACGACAAGCGCAATCAGACCACCCCTCATGTCATCAAGCCCAACAAAGAGATGCGAGCGATGAAGGCCAGATGGCGGCGCAAGCAAGCGAGGTTGCGGTGATGAGGCCATACCAGTTACTGGGCGGACAAGAGTAGGTCCAGCGGATTCAGGGAGAGAGTCATGAAGGGGAAATGGGGGTTGGTTACACTGTTCGTGGTGTTCGGCTGTCTAGGTGTCTGCGCCTCGGCCAGAGCGCACTGGGAAGACATTCCCGACCTCCTGCTGCTCGTCAATCAATCAGGATATGAAACAGAAGGCTTCAAACACTTCCTTATTCAGTCCAAGAAGCCATTGTTCGAGGTTGAGGGAGAGTTCAGCCTCACCGACGAGACAGGTAAGGCCGTCTTCACCGGCAAGCTTGGCCCGGTGGTGCAGGCAAAGTGGCGAGGGCGTAACCAGCCCTGGTTTCGCAAGGGCAGCTTCACCGAGTTCCATCAACCGGGCACCTATCGCATCACCACAAGAATCGGGTCCCATACCTACATCTCTTACCCGTTCGAAATTGGCGAAAAAATTCTGGTCAAGAAGACTGCCTGGTTAGTCTCGAAATTTCTCAATGGCCAGCGCTGCGGCTGCAACAACTTCCTGCATTCAGGCTGCCACCTGGACGATGCGCTGAACGACAGAGGCGAGCAGGTTGACGTGACGGGCGGTTGGCACGATGCGGGCAATTACCCCAAGATGGCATTGACTATCAGCCTGTGTACCTACGGGCTGGCGCGGTTTGCAGCGAGCGAGGCATACAAGTCCTACATTCACGCGGATAAAAACATACCCACACCGCTGGAGGAGGCTATCTGGGGCGCTGCCTACCTCGGGAAGATTCAGGACCCCAAGTCCCACAGGCTGCTGGGCAACGTCGATTACAGGGTATCCAGGCTCTCTCCTGAGCACCTGGAACTGCTTCAAACCCGGGGGCGGAACAGACAGTGGGAGTACTTCCTGCCACCCGACGGATGCAGCGATAACAAGCCAGGCACCGGCGATGAGCGCGCCTTCGGCAGGGGCGGCCTGCCCAGGATGTACCCCTACAGCACGTATGAGAGGGCAGGGGGGACACCCGTTGTCCTCAGTGTAGAAGGTGGGGAGGGGGAGTCTCAGCCTATCGTCTGCGTCACGGGAAAGAAGGAGGCAGCGGTGTCCGCTTACCTGCCCGGCTACAGAGGCGATGCTCTCGAAGAGGGGACGCAGGTCTATCTGGACCGTGACTATAAGTTGTCCTCCCTCCCCACTGAGCTCGGCGGCGGTATTTGCATACGCACCTTCAACGACCACAAGGACCAGAGGACGGGGGGCACGGTCTTTGAGCTCGCCCGGGAGGCAACGGTCTATGTTGTCTTCGACGGTCGCAGCGAGGCATATCCTGAATGGCTCAAGAACAATCGATTCGAGAAAGCAACCGCCGAGCTCAGCCTGGTGAACAGTAAGGGCGAGAAGTGGGGTTACGTTGCCTTCAGGAAGGATTTCCCCGTGGGCCGCGTCAGGCTCGGTGCCAACCTCCCGAAGAAGGGTGGCAGTGATGGCACGGCCTGCAACTACTTCGTTGTGGCCGTTCCAAAGGAAGAAATTCACACCACAAAGCCGCTCGTGCGTGACGTCCGCTACTGCGTCGCTTCCGTCGAAGCGGCGCCTGAAGCCAGATTACTTTCTGCTTCCCGACGCGCGCTCCGCCGCGTGCCCAGGCCTCTCGAAAGGGGAGTCTTCTTCCGGCAGTTCGCGCGCTGGCCCGAGGGCTATTCTCTTAGGATTGATGCGCCGAAGGACGCGACAGTCTATCTCGCGTTTCACCCGGGCATTGCCGAGTTGCCGACCAATGTGCGGAAGCAAGGATTCAGAAAATCGGGCTTTCAGCTTGAACTCTGGGAGCATCGTTTCACCGGCGGCGTTTGGGGTTCCTGGTTCACCAGGTCGAATGCCTACACCGTGGCTGCCTATGCCTGCCTGTATCGGGCCACTGGAGAAAAGCGGTATCTGGACGATGCGGTGGCACTGTGGCAGACCATTATCCATGACCCCTCTGATGTAATAGGGGACTCGGCCCTGTTAATGGCGGACACCGAGCTTTACCGCATCGGCCAGGAAGAGCGGTTCCTGAAAGATGGTGCTCTGCGCATCCGCCGACTTGCTGACCGGCAGGCTAAAGCAGGCAACTGGCCCGGCAGCGGGCACCTATACTCCATGCACGAAGGTGAGGTCGCCAGCGCCCTTGCTGACCACCTCTTGGCAGTTCCGAAAACACCTGCTGCCAGAGATGCCAGACGGGCCCTCAAGAAATACGTGAAATGGAGCCGCGCCCTTTCCCATAACATTTTTCGCATCAAGCAGGTTAGCCGCGACAGGATACTGTCCAGCAGAGGAAGAACGGGCGTCTATACTGCCCAGGCGCGGGCGCTGTGGCTGGCCCAGCGTGTTCTCGGCGAGGATGAGGAGCTGGATGAGATTGCCATCGCCTGCACCGATTGGATACTGGGGATCAACTCCTATGGCACGTGCTTGATGTCGGGGGCTGGTTCTAAGCATATGAGCCGCTACTGGGCCTACTATCGTCCTGAGGAGCTGCCTGGTTCCTCCGGTGCCGGCATCGTTACTGGAAGCTCTACTTCAGACACCCCTTATCTCGACGTGCGACCGCGAGGCACCCGGCGCGCTAATGGCGAAGGACAGACCGGCGAACCGAGCATTCATCGGGGCGGCCTCTGGATGCTCCTGCTCTCTGATTATTAGATTCGGACTGGCAAGTAGTTGACACCAGCGTGCGACGGGAATATATTAAGCTTCCGTGCTGTAAGCGTTACTGAAACTCTCAATACTTTATGGAGGAAGGAAGATGAGCGACGGCACTGCCAGGAAGGTCATGATTATCGGATTTGATGCGCCCATGAACAAGCTCATGTTGAAGTACATGCAGGAAGGGATACTGCCTAACATGGCTGGGCTGCTCAAGAAGGGCGTCTGGGCTGACAACTGCCTGGTTCCTCATCCCACCATCACGCCACCCAACTGGACCACCATCGTTACCGGCGCCTGGCCGGGCACCCACGGGGTGACCTGCTTCAACGTCCACATCCCTGGCGACCCGCTGGATAAAACGCATCAGGGATTCCTGGCGAAGGACAACAAGGCCGAGTACTTCTGGAATGCTGCGGCGCGCGAGGGCAAGTCCTGCATCCTCATGAACTATCCCACCACTTACCCGAAGGCAGTGAAAAAGGGCATCCAGATTGCCGGCGCCGGGCTCGCTCCGAATGAGTACCGATTTGGTGCCGGGCCTTTCAACTGCTCCATCTCCGCAGACCTACTCTTTGCCACTGAAGCTTATCCCCTGGCGCACAGGCTGGAGCTGAAGGAAGCAAAGGGTTGGCGTAGCCTGCCGGCGCACAAGGCGGCGCTGGAAGCAGAATTGCCAGTGGAAGCAAGGATGGCATACGAGCCTGTGCGGCCCGAGAAGTGGCA
>SDBU01006938.1_pt1 | contig 13209 bp, 13 predicted proteins | sample 2277071 | NCBI WGS metagenome assembly SDBU01 (sample SAMN10397929, study PRJNA504765) | marine sediment metagenome | isolation source: marine sediment core GS08_GC12, 126 cmbsf | place: Arctic Ocean: Gakkel Ridge, Loki's castle | collected 2008 | reverse complement strand
TCATTCTCTCTCTCACCCGGGGGATACCAACCTGTTCCATTAGCTGTATGGTTCTCTCCAGGGCGGGCTGATGCCGTAACCTGAGATGGAGCTTCACCTGTTCCATTATTTGGTCACCAACGGTTAATACAGGATTGAGTGAAGATTGAGGGTCCTGAAATATCATGGCTATTCTATTACCACGAATTTGCCTGAGCCTATTCACAGAACAGTGCAGCAGGTCTTCGCCGTGATACAGTATCTCACCATCAACTATTTTGCCTGGCGGGCTGTCAATCAATCGTAAGATTGAAAGGGCGGTAGCCGTCTTGCCGCACCCGGATTCGCCTACCAGGCATAGACATTCCCCCTTGCTGAGACCATAACTAATCCCGTCAACTGCTTTTACCACACCGCTGCGGGTGAAAAAGTATGTCTTCAGTTGATTAATTTGCAATATCGTATTGTTCACCTTGTCTCCTAAAGTTGACTCCTGGGGTCAAAGGCATCTCTAATACCATCACCCAGGAAATTAAAGGCGAGTACGGTTAAGAAAAGCATGATGCCGGGTTCCACGGCTATCCACCAGGCAGTATCCAGACTGCGTTGGCCAGCATGTAAAACCAATCCCCAGCTGGTAACGGAAGGGTCTCCCAACCCAATAAAGCTTAGTGCTGCTTCAGCCAGGATGACACCGGGAATAGACAGGGTAGCAATCACAATAATAGAACTCAGGACATTGGGTATAAGGTGGCGGAATATGATTCGGCTGTCGCTGGCTCCCAGGGATTTGGACGCCATGATAAATTCTCTGGTTCTAAGTGATAAGGCTTCGCTTCTGACCAGCCGGGCGGTTCCTGTCCAGCCGGTGAGACCTATCGCCAGAATAATAAAGATTAAGGATGGGCCGAATATAAAGATGATGAATACCAGTAGCAGGAAAAAGGGAAAGGTCATCATTATGTCAGTGAATCGCATCAGAGCCATATCTACCCAACCTCCCCGGTATGCAGACAGCACCCCAATGATTGTGCCAATGATTATCGCCATCAGGACAGCCAAAAATCCGACCTGTAACGATATTCTGGCGCCGGAAACCAGCATAGCCAGCATATCTCTGCCCTTATCATCGGTGCCCAGAGGATGCTGCCAGGTACCCGGAGTTTCTGTCGTCAGGAACTGGTCCGTTTTCAGGCTGTATGTGAATTGCTGGGTAGTGAAACCCGCTGGAGGCAGGTATTTCTTCTGGAAATTTACTTCAGTAGGGTCATGGGTGAGGAAGGGACCGAAGATAGCTACTACCGCCAGAAAGACGATAAACGCCAGCCCCAGAACGGCAAGGCGGTGTTTTTTGGTTCTCTCCCAGTAGTATTTGGTTAGTCGTCGGTTGACATAAAGCGGATACACTCCATAGAAGACAACCAGAAGGGCAAAAAACAGGTAGAAGTATTCCAGAGGCGCAAGAATCTGGTCAACCAGATAGATGTCTAAAAGCAAAATCAGAATCAGCACCAGAAACATGCCGGCAAATATTAAGTTTCTGGTTCCGCCAATCTTACTGCTGATTTGTCTCATCCTTCTGCCTCTCACTCGTATCGTATTCTAGGGTCCAGCCAGGTATATACGATGTCCGTTGCTAGATTGGTGAGCAGTACCACTATAGCTCCGATGAGGGTTATCGTTACTACCACCGGGTAGTCATTGGCAAAGATGGCATTAAAAGATATTCTCCCCAAACCAGGTATGCCGAAGATAATCTCGGTCAAATAGGCGCCACCAAAGACGACGCCACTCAGGTCAAACATTATTATGGTGATAATGGGCAGGATGGCATTTCTAAAGACATGCTTGCCGATGACTACTCTCTCCGGCAGGCCCTTGGCTCGGGCGGTTTTGACGAAGTCCTTTCTTAAATTGTCCAGAGTAGCCGACCTGGCGTATCTGGTATAGCCCGCCATCATCCCGGTGCCCAGGGTAATTACCGGCAAAATAAGGGCCTTTAAGTTGGCCAGAGAGAACATGGCTAGGCCGGTATCGTAGTAAGTCTTAAACCAGCCTAGTTGTACCGAGAACACCAGAATCAGCATTATTCCCAGCCAGAAGTTGGGAATGGATATGCCAATGAGAGAGAAGAAGGTGGCTAAATAATCAGTCTTGGTATACTGTTTTACCGCCGAGTAGATTCCGATTAAAATACCCAAACCGGCAGAGAAAAGCATACTGAGCAGGATAAGCTGAAAAGAGTAAATCCAGTGTCGCTGAATTAGCTTCATCACCGGCATTGAGGTGCTGAACGACCATCCCCAATCGCCGCGAGCCGTATTGACCAGATAATTAAAATACTGCTCGTAAATTGGTTTATCGAGGCCATACCTGGCTTCAACAGCGGCGATTACCTGTGCAGGGTCCTGCGTTCGGGCGGACATGTTGGCTAAATATTTGTCCGCTGGAGAGGTCGGCCCCAGCCGTAGCAGTATGAAAGTAATGGTGACCACGCCAAAGGCGATGAGCACCGCGTAGATAAGTCTTTTGATGATGTAACCCTGTAGTCCGCCCTGTTTCAAAAACCTGTTCCTTCAGGAATGAGCTATGGTTCAGCAAAATACCATTCGTGATAGTTCCAGCCAAGCCTCATGCCAGGCTCAATTCCCTCCACATTTGCCTGGAAGCCGTGGTTACCTCTGGGAAAAGAGAGGAAGTTGGCTGGCTGGTCGGAGGCAATGAGTCGGCTTATCTCGGCATACATTTCTTTGCGCACTTCTACGTCCAGCGCTTCTTTTGACCTGACTTTGACGAATAGCTCATCCACTCTTTCATTGGAGTATCCCCAGAAGTTCAGTCCGCCATCGGTGGCAAAGAACACTCTTGAACCCGATGGGGCAATGGGATGAGTGTTGAAGGCAAGGACAATCATATCCCAGGGCTTTTCACTCACTGCCTCTGGGCCATTGTTGTATCCCGGCTCCTGGTCTGAACCGGGCACTTTGTTCATCATGTATTGCCTGAGGACGGTAGGCCAGGGAACCAGCTTGAATTCTAATTCAATACCCAAGTCTCCCAGTTCCTGCTTCATAAAAAGGGTAATGTCCTCGGTGAGCTTGCTGCCGGTGGTGGTGACCATGGTAAGGGTGATAGGTTTACCGTCTTTGTCCTGAACCTTGATAGTTCCGTCTTCTTTCCTGACACCATAGCCGGCTTCAAACAGCATCTGTTTTGCCCTTTCCTTGTCATATAGTTCACCGACGCCGAATTGAGCCACTTTCTCTTCGGTATACCAGGGAGACGGTTTGGGGATGAAGCTGAAAGCCGGGTCGGCAAAACCATAGCGTATAGCTTCAATAAACGTTTGCTTGTCTACAGCCATGGACAAAGCCTGTCTGACCTTTTTATCTCTTAAGCCTTCCCAGCCATTAGTGCGCATGTTATAGGTTGCTAAATCGTAGGCACTGGTAGGAACAGTATATACGTTGATTCCTGCCATCTGCTTGAACTTAGCCACCTGCTCAGGCTCAACACCGGTATACTGAATATCTCCCGCCTCCAGAGCGGCAAGCATTGCTACTGAGGTCCCAAAGAGTTTGGTGACATATTCCTCAAAGTAAGGGGCACCGGTGTCCTGACCCAGAAAATAGTCTGGGTTACGCTCTACAACATATTTATCATTTCGAATCCACTCCTTAAATCTATAGGCACCCAGATTACCGGTATAGGTCAGGTTATTGAATTCCTCGGCTTCAGTGAATGACTTGATGTCCCCTTCGTATTTGGCGGCAATGTGCTTGGGGTAGGGAGTCAGACCGTAGATAGCATTATCAGTGAACTCCGGGTCAATGGTCTGTCTCTTGATAACAAAAGTAGTTTCGTCAATTACCTCAAGTTCAACGAACACTGTCTCTCCATTAACTTCTTCCTGCCAGTCAGTCTGGTAGGTGTAATTGAGCCAATCGGAGAACATAAGGTTCTTCAAGGTGTAAACGTAGTCCTCAGTGGTGACTTTGATTCCATCACTCCACATCAGGTCATCCCGGATAGTGATTGTGTAAGTAAGGCCATCCTCGGAGACCTCCACCGGCTCTGCCAGGTGTCGCAGGACTACATTCCAATCGTTATCATAGGTGGCGAGACTTTCTATGCAGAAACCGGCATAAGAAAATGAGGTAGCATCCGCCGCCAGTATCCAGTTCAATGTTTCCGCATCTCCCCCCGATGTCCCCTCCATGAAGGTTTCCTTTATCTCGTGGAGTGGCGTTGTTACCGGTGCCGGGGTGGGTGGTGGTGCTGGTGCCGGACTTGGGGTTGGCGGTGGTGTTGGTTTGGGTGCTGGAGCGGGAGCGGGTGTCGGTGCTGGAGTTGCTGGTGCTGAAGGCGATGGGGCGGGAGCCGGTGACGGGGTAGGCGCCGGCGATGCACAGCTGACCATGAATATCAGTATAGCTATTAAAAGAAAAATCAAACGCTTCATTTTACCGACCTTCCTCTAAGAATGGCCTCCTGTTATTTAATTCCATTTAATACCAATATTAAGCTTTATGTATGCTTCATGTCCAGCACTAATGCAAATAGCTGGGGATAACATTCAGTAATTGTATAGCATTAAGCCGTTAGTAAATAGAACTTTAGGTGATGCAATGGGATAACAACGAAAGCTTTCGTCACTTTCGTTTCGCCTTGTAGCTTCGATGACCTGAGGTACATCCACGCCGCCCAGCGTTTCGACCAGCTTATTCTTTTGGAGTCCTTGGACGAAAATAATATTGGCAAATCTCCGAAGTTAGCTCAGGCACGAAATGGGGGAAGCGTATTGGCAGATGTTGGCAAAAAGGGTGAAAATAAACGTGAGCCGCACAGGAATCGAACCTGTAACCTGCTGATTAAGAGTCAGCTGCTCTGCCAGTTGAGCTAGCGGCCCATGAAGCTAAAATTCAGTTATTACTCAATATTATGTCTGCTTTTGGCGTTAAAAAGGCGTTATTATTCACCCCGTTTACCCCGGCGGGCAGCACTTCGTCCAGTAACGCCATAGCATCTTCTTGCATCCCCTCGATTATATGAGAGTAGACGTCCATTGTAAAGGCTACACTAGCGTGTCCTAGAGCTTCACTGATAACCTTTGGCTTTGCCCCACGTAATAACATAAGGCTGGCAAAGGTATGTCTCAAGTCGTGGAAGCGGACATTCTCCAGGTGGGCCCGTTTTACTATCCTGGCGAAGTCATGGCTTAAAACGGAGGGGTCAAGCGGCTTGCCTTCCACGCTGCCAAAAACTAAGCTATCAAGAGTAAGCGGCTGCCCGAGCTGCCAGTAAAGCGATTCCCGCTCCGCCCGGTATTCCCTCAAGTATAATGCCAGTTTGGGAGTCATGGCGACACGGCGCCGGCTGTGGCTTGTCTTAGGCTCTTTGAACTCGCATATACCTTTACGCTTATATAGCACCTGGGAAACGGATATTGAGAGCATGTCCATGTCAATATCACGCCACCTTAAACCTAATAGTTCAGCTTGTCTAAGTCCGGTGCTAACCGCCGTGTAGATAACCGGGTAAAAGTGGTTATCCTTTGCCGTATCGAGTAGCACTTCAACCTCACTAGGGGTCAAGGTACGCATAGCCTTTTTATGTGGTGATGGTGGGTCAACAAACTCGCAGACATTACGGCCCAAGTAACCTTGCCTCATGGCATATTTAAGAGACTGTTTTAATATCCGATGGTGATAGTGTACCGAGCGGGTCGATAGCTTCTCACAAGCCTGGCCATAGTAAGCCTGTATTGCCTGCGGCTGTAATTGCTTTAGCTGGAGCTGGCCTAAAACTGGTATAAGGTGGTTCTCGATGATGCTCTGATGGCTGTCAAGTGTCCTGAGACTACAGTTAGTTTTGACGTATCCCTCTAGCCATTGGTGAAGGTGCTCTGCCACTGTGAGGCGTCCTGGGGGGGTATAGACGCCTTTATCAAGGCTCGACAGCAGCTCGGTCAAACGCTTTTGAGCATCACCTTTTCTGCCTCTTACCGTCTCAAAGTGACGGCGGGGCTTACCATCCGGCCCGGTGCCGGTGTAGATTTGAATCTGCCATGAACCTTTACTCTTTTCACGGATACTACCCCTCATTTTGTACCTCCTTTCTGTTTATCGACCATACCGCCTCAAGTCCTTCTTGATGTAATACTGCGACCCGCATTGCTTCAGTGTAGCTATGCATTCCTGGAGGAATTTACGCCAGTCTATCTCTTTCCCCCTGGGGTGGTAATTTAGTAAACCCACCTTGAAGAGGTCAACAAAGGTATGAGTCTGCCTGATTATCTCTATTGATTCGGCAGGCTCTATTACTGGCTCAAGGCTAACCCAGGTTGTAATGCCGAGTTCGTGGGTTTTTCTCAATGATGCTACTCTCTCTTCTGGGGATGCCGCCCCAGGTTCCCACTGTAATGACTTCTGTTCATCTAGGAATGTTAGAGTTACCGCGAAATTGTCTTTAAGAGTTAGCAGGTCGAAGTCCCGCTCTGCTCTCTTCCCGCCCTTGGTCAATATGGTGACATTAAAGCCGTTCTGGTGAAGTATCTCTATAGCCTGGCGTGTAAGCCCGTGTATACCATTTATGGGCTGGTAAGGGTCGCAGGTGAAGCAAAGTAGGACATTCCCTTCCGGTCTGCCTGAAATTGCGCTTGGCGCGTCTTTTGCCAACTTCTCGATTATGCCCTGGCGGGGAGTGGCTTTTATGAATTCCTGGCGGTCTATGAATGTGGCTTCCGGGGCATAACAGTATATACAGCCGTGTCCGCATCCTTTATATAGATTAACGGCTAGGGGAGCGTATTCGCCAGCTCTTCCTCTAGGCTCGTATATAACCAATCCTTTCTTTAGCATAGCGCCGCCACCCTCTTCTGCCGCAGGTTCTTTTTGAATTGTCCCACCAGCTTATAGAGCAGGTCAACTTTCTCTTGAGTAATGTCTAGCTTTTCAGCTATAGCCTGGGCCGAGATGCCAGGATTATCGGCTTCCATCTTGTTGACTTCCTGTAATGCATGGCAAGCTCTGTCTAGTGCGCTCTGTATCTTGGCCCTAACCTTCATTTCCTGCTCGGTTAGTTTGGGCTCTTCGGTAAACATATCTGTCTGATTCTCTTCTGAGTAGATTTGTTCGCATAGAGCCTGGCACTCAGCTACATTTAGCTTAGTCGCTTGCATCGTCCGGAGTGCCCGGAGCTGGCCGTTCTCTGTTAGCTTGCTTAGTGATATTGCTATGACTAGGGAAAGCTGACTTCGCCTTACCAGGTGTTGAACCTCAGGCCGGCACTTTTTCAGGTTGAGCATCCAGCTTATTATGTTTTTGGGCTTGCCTACTACTTGGCTGAGTTCGTCTAAACTATGGCCATCGTCGAGATATGACCGGTAGGCTTCTGCCATTTCCATATAGTTCAGGTCTTTACGGTTGATGTTCTCGACGAGTTGGAGTTCCTTGCCGTTGCTACCGTTATAGACAATACACTCTATTGTCTCGGTGTCCAGTATTTGGTGCGCCCTGTAGCGCCTCTCGCCAGCGATTATGATGTATTCCCCATTGCCGTTTGTCTTGACGGTTATCGGGCTTAATAGGCCGTTCCTGCGAATTGACTGGGTTAATTCCTGGAGGGCTTCTTCATCAAAGTCCTTTCTTGGTTGCGTCGGGTCCGGTCTAATGGCCAAGAGTGGTATCTGTCTTATCTCCTTAGTCATTTCCTCAAATTCCCCCTTCCTTGGCTGCCGATTGTCCGTCTAGCTCCCGGGCGATGGCTTCTTGCTGCATCGCTATTCTGAGTGCTTCGCAGGCCTTCTGTGAGGCTTCCCAGTGAGTATCCAGACAATCCTGGCACTCATAAACTAGGACATCACCCTGACCACCTACCCAGTAGTAATTGCCTACCAGGTTATCCCCGGTGTGTCCACAGTTAACGCAAGTGTGGAGTGTCTCTTCTGCCTTCTCTATGGTCTGTATCTGCATTTCGCTTGCCCCCTTAACTGTATTACGCCATATCATCTAGTATTATTATATAACACTACGTAACTATATATCAAGTCTTTTAGGCTCAAAACAGGCTTATTTATTAATATTCAGTGTTATTGCTTGACATATAGCGATATTGAGTGCTACACTAGGGACATGGAGAACAACGAATGGCTGACAATAAAAGAGGCTGCTGGCTACCTCAAGCTGAGTGTGCCGGCCATACGCAAGTATATAAGGCTGGGGAAGCTCCCTCACTACCGGTATGGACGCATTGTGCGTCTAAAGAGGCAGGATTTGGACAATTTCTTAAAACCTAGTCAATGAGCATATTATTGATTTATTTGCCATGAAATATGTTGGGAAACCGAATAAGAAGTCTGATTTTCGCTTGACAATAATGTCTTTATAGTCTTATCATGAGCCGAAACGGAGAGGGGCGCTCGATGATTGGTAAAGCAACCGCAAACGTTGTGGATCTTTTCAGCGGCGCTGGCGGCCTTAGTCTGGGAGCTGCTCGTTCAGGATTCGCAATTCGCGGCGCGGTAGAAGTAGACCCGGAAGCAACCAGCGCCCATAAGCTTAATTTCCCCCACACAGTGCACTTGGAAACCGATGTCTCCAGGCTTACCGGCCAAAGATTGAGAAGTGCTTTGGATTTACACAACGGCGACCTTGCTGGAATCATCGGCGGCCCGCCTTGCCAAGGATTTAGCTTCATCGGGAGGGGTAATAAGGACGATGCACGCAATAAGTTATTCCCGGAATTTTTCCGCATAGTTGCAGAGGTTCTTCCGAAATTTTATTTAGCAGAAAACGTGCCCGGCATCCTGCATAAGAAGAATTCAGAAACCTTAGCCAAAGCCCTCTTCTATGTCGAGGGTCGGTATGTCGTCCTACCGCCGATGGTGTTCACCGCCAGCGCCTATGGAGCACCTACAGCCCGGACACGCATCTTCTTTTTCGGCTATCTTAAGGATGAGATGGAACCGGTAACCGCTGACGATTTCAAACCTCCTTCAGATATAGAAGCAGTGCTTGTGAAGGACGCTTTGCACGGTCTGCCTATAAAGATAAAGCCTACTTGGAAGACAGAAGATCAAAGCTGGAGAGTAGTACATGTACACGGCAAAGGTTATTATACCTCACGACTCCACGGACACGTACCTCCGGGAGTGGGAGAGCCGATTGCTTTAGAGCGTTTAAATAATGAAAGCCGAGCCTCCGGCTTCCTGGGGACTATGCACTCAAAAACGGTTGCGGAGCGATATGCTGCGACCGAATGTGGCAAATACGATACGATTTCAAGGTCCTATAGACTCGACCCCCATGGTTTTTGTCCGACACTTCGAGCCGGTACGGGACGCGACCACGGCAGCTTCCAAGCCGTCCGGCCACTCCATCCCACTGAACCCCGTGTGATAACACCTCGAGAGGCTGCAAGGTTGCAGGGATTCCCCGACTGGTTCCAGTTCTCCCCGACGAAATGGCATGGTTTCAGACAGATAGGCAGCAGTGTAAGTCCGATTCTAGCTGAAAGGATTCTTTCAGTCATTTACAAATCTCTGTAGATTTCAACAACTTAGATAAGGAGGCTCGAATGACTATATCTTCCCATCGAATAGGAGAGGCAGCAGCCTCCCCTTTAAGAGCTTTTTTCGTTCAAATGCTCGTAAGGGATGTTAGCCTCAATTCGGCTATTCTGGATCTTGTTGACAACAGTATTGATGGCGCTACACGTCTGCGTGGTGGCGGTGACTTGGATGGCTTATGCGTAAAAGTGAAAATTTCAGATGAAGAGTTTGTCATCGAAGACAATTGTGGTGGAATCAGTATAGATGTCGCCAAGAATTACGCGTTTAAGTTTGGTCGAGATCCCAGATCAACACTGACAACTGGAAGCGTAGGATTATTTGGCGTTGGGATGAAGAGGGCAATCTTTAAAATAGGTGACAAATTTGAAGTAGAATCAACCACATCAAATGAGAAATGGAAGGTCAACGTCAAAGTTAGTGATTGGTTGACAGAGACTTCTGATGTATGGACCTTCCCCATGGACGAGTATACGCTTGCTGGACCAGCTTCGGAAAGTGAGCGTGGAACTACCATCAAAATCACTGATCTTTGTGAAGGAGTGGAAAGCCAATTCGGAAGCCCTCTATTTCTGTCTAAATTGTCGAAGGAAATAGCATCTAGGCACGACTCTTTTTTACGTAGGCATCTGAATATTAGAATTAATGGGCAGTCTGTCGTAGGAACCGATGTCACTTTTAAATATATACCTGGGCAATTGGTTCCGATTCATCTCGAAAGTCAAAACGGCGTCTCCTATAGAATATTCGCAGGTGTATCTGAATCTGATTCGCTTCTAGCTGGCTGGTACGTCTACTGCAACGGAAGAATGGTTGTGAAAGCAGACCAAACTGAATTAACCGGATGGGGCGACTTGGGAGTTCCCATGGGTGGACCCAAGATACCCAAGTTTCATCATCAGTTTGCAAGATTCAGAGGCTGCACGTATTTTGAGAGTGATGATCCACGGAAACTTCCATGGAAGACTACCAAAGATGGTTTGGATGTAGAACTACCCCTGTACCAGCGGGTCAAGCTTCAAATGCAAACTATAGCTCGGCCAGTAATCAACTTCCTCAATGAACTTGACAGAGAACTAGACGAAACCAATGAAGAAAAAAAGGTATTGACGAGGCTGTTATCAAGTGCCCCTTCATCCTTGTCTTCAGACCTTCCTGTGTCGGAGACATTTTTGTACGTCAAGCCTCCACCACGTCCTAAACCTCCTGAAACAATTCGTATTCAGTTCGATAGACCGAAGCCACAGGTTGAACGTATGAAGAAGTGTCTAAGAGTTACCTCTGCGAGAGCCGTAGGGGAACGCATATTCGACTGGTACTTAGAGAACGAGTGCAAAGATGCCTGATATTCCAAGCTATCTCAAAGTTAATTATGCCATACGCCCGGCAAAGAGCATTGAACGTAAGATGATGGCGGAAGCATTAGCTCGCCTGTCAGTATTCTGTCGGGTTAGGTCTTACCGCTATATAGGGATGGGTTCCACATTCTACAGTGATTTTACATTGTTCCATCGTAATTTGGGCATGGCTCCTATGTTCAGCATTCAGAAACACTTCGGTGACGAACCTAGATTTGACTTTAATGTTCCGCTCGGCTGTGTAAAGAATGAATTTGGTGATTCTACCCAAGTACTGCCCGGATTCCAATGGCGAGGGGTTCCGACTATCGTCTGGCTTGATTACGATGAGGTGTTTGCACCATACATGCTTGAGGATGTTGGGTACCTTACTGGTGTCATCCACCCTTCAAGCGTGCTCATTATAACCATAAAAAGCAAAGGCAACGATTTTGGTGAACAACCTGAGCAACGAGTGGGAAAACTCAAAGAGATTTTCAAAGACAAACTGCCGATTGATATAACCCAGACCGATGTAGTTAACGAAGAATTCCATAAAGTAATCAGGCGAACCCTCAATGCAACACTAAGTGATGTATTGACGAGGCGCAACGGCGGCATTTCAGAAGAGGAACAAATGGAATTTAAACAGATATTCCACTTCGTTTATGCAGATTCTACACCGATGATGACTATTGGCGGGCTCTTTACGAAAAAAGGACAGCAGGAACTTTTTTCGCGCTGCGATTTCCAATCGCTAGATTTCTGTAGGTTCGGAGATGATCCCTACGAGATTTATGCTCCCAATTTAACTTATAGAGAACAACGCTATTTAGATAAGCAATTACCAGCAGATAGGATTGAGCTAACAGGGGTACCGCAGCAAGATCTTGATGCTTACGCACGACTATACCGCTATTTCCCGCATTTTGTTGAGGCAGAACTATAAAAGTGCCCTAGTCACAAGATTTCGTATTCGCTTGAATCCAATCGAGGATCTTTGGAAGCGTTCTCGAGGCTGATTGTTGAGTCCTTAACTGGCAATCCCAGATAATAAGTTGCTGCCATCCTAGCGTCGCCAGTTTTTCCTCGATTTGTCGATCCCGAAGTTTATTCGCTTCGATTTTTAGCTTCCAGTATTCTATTCGTGACTTAGGTATGCGACCTCTGGGACAACCTTCATGGCCGTGCCAAAAACAGCCGTGGATAAATATTACTAACTTGCATCGCCGGAGTACTATATCGGGTTTACCAGGTAAGTCTGTGGAATAAATTCGATATCGTATTCCATGAGACCATAGATATCGACGTACCAGAAGTTCAGCGCGTGTATTTTTACTATGGACAGCGGACATTATGCTGCTGCGCTTTTCTTGGCTTACCGTATCCACATATTGATTATAAGCACCTTAGGTAACAAATCTCAAATGATATATTGCAGTCTTTAGTGACCTGCTCTGTCGGGTGAGGCGTCAGTCCGTGTTTTATCACCACCGCGTCCACTCAGCAGAAGCCAGATATACCAATCCCAATCAGGTGGCAGTTGCTTCGGTCTGGCAAAGAATTCCCAGTCATATATAAGAGCCTCAGCTTCCTTCTGGCTCAGGCTCTCCAGCACCTTCTGCCTCTCCTGCTCTGGAAGACAAGCGATTGAGGGATAGCCCTTTTTTATAGTGTCGAATTTGTCGGGTTTGCTCTTTTTTTAGGCAAGACAAATCGGACCTTTTTTATAGTGTCAAATTTGTAAGGTTTGCCCCGTCCCAAGAGCATCATTTGGGGACGAAATTACACAGGATAAAAAGAGGGGGGAGGCTCAAAGTTGACTATATTGCTAACTTTCCCTTTTAAATTCTACATGTTGTTTCTTTTCTGACTGCTTCATCGCCATTTCTTTTACCCCTCGACTACATCCTTGAGCTTTAGCCCATTGGCTTTCAAGACGCCGAATATATACGCTGGACTACAGCCGAGTTCCCTGGCTGCTGCCACCACACTACCGTGTGCCTGTAACGACTCAAGAACATTTTTGAGTGGTATATTTAGCGGTCTGCGACCTAATCCATTAACCTCTACCGATTTACCACAGTGGGGGCACTGGATTATCATTATCTGTTATCTCCAACTAATGCTTAATAGAGTTCCTTGTAAAACAAATTCTCTAAGATACCGCTTGTCGCAAAGTGGTTGATATTATGGTCGGTTTTGAGTTTGCGCTGGAAGTGGTAGTCTATTATGGCTTCAAAGTCTTGAGGGCTAATCAATCCATGTTCATCACAAAACGACTCCAACTCATCAATTACACGCTGCCATTGCTTAGGCTTTAAA
>SDBU01006937.1_pt1 | contig 13209 bp, 5 predicted proteins | sample 2277071 | NCBI WGS metagenome assembly SDBU01 (sample SAMN10397929, study PRJNA504765) | marine sediment metagenome | isolation source: marine sediment core GS08_GC12, 126 cmbsf | place: Arctic Ocean: Gakkel Ridge, Loki's castle | collected 2008 | reverse complement strand
ATTTGTGGGGATTTATAGCCACAAAATAGCCGTAAATGCCCGTTTTGTGGGGCCATGGCCCAGATTTGCGGCACAATTAGGACTTTTAAAACACGCTCTAAGGCATGATCCTGTTCAGCGACCTTAGTGCATCGCCAGCCCAATCACCGAGCGCTTCTTCCAACACTCCCAGAGTGTCACCAACCTTTGATGTCAGATCTCCAGTCTTATCAAAAGTCTCAGTATCCAGGCCAGTTGGATCGACGTAGATCAACGGATTGTTGCCGGCGTAAGCGTAGACGTTGAATGATTGTGGGTGGTCCAGCCCACGTTCAGGGTTGTGCAGCCACAGCGGGTCGACTGAGATGAAGTGACCCACAACTTGGTCGTAAAATCGCGCCCCGTAATAGTACAGCCCACTCGCATCCAGCTCCTTGCCTGTGAACCGATACCGGACCCTCCCTTCATTCGTTTCGTAACGCGTCAGGCCATAAGGGTAGTAAGCCACTTCGGAGACCACCTGGCCAGTTGTGTCTAGCAGCAGGCTGGTGCCCCCAAGATGATCGGATAGGTACCATCGCGTCTCGGCTGAAGTGCCTTGGTTAGCGTCCTCGCCCAAAGGAACATCACTACTGAAGCCATGTAGCAGCCGGACCGAGTCGAAGGGGGTGGTCATACGGGCCATCCGCTTTTGGTCATCGAAGATGAACTGCACCAACTCATCTCCCTGCAGATCACAATAACGTCCCGCGTAGAGGGTAGTCGTCATCACCTCACCGCGTTGGACGGTCTGATGCGTGCGCTGCCCGCCGGAATCGTAGACGTAGGTGGAGGTCGTGTCGCCATCCACCACCGAAATCAGCCGGTCAAGCGGATCCCAAGTGTAGGTCGTTTCGCCCTTGCGAACGAGGTTGCCGTTGGCATCATATTCATAGGTGACGCCCGCCGCGGAAGTCAGAGCGTGCGGCCCGGCCCCGTTTTCACCATAACGCATCTCTCCCAGATTGAGGCATGGCTCGGCGGCGGTGCTGGTCTTGCGGATCATGTTGCCGATGCTGTCGTAGACGTAGTCGATCTGGCCGTAGGTTCCGGCCGCGCCGGTCAGGCGGTAGAGGCTGTCGTAGCCGAAGGTCTGGGTCTGGTCGTTGGCGGCGCCGCGGTCGGGACGGGTGTCGGTGATGGAGACGATGTTGCTGGCACCATCGAAGGCATAGGCCAGATCCTGGAGTGCGGTCTGACCACCCGTGCTCTGCAGATGCTGCAACCGCAGGCGCTCGTCATAGTCGTAGCCGGTGACAACCCCATTGGTATAGGCGATAGACGCCCGCTGCCCCGATGCGGTGTAATCCATGTCGTCCACAAAGCCTGGAATGCGCTCCAGCAGCCCCTGGGCGTTGTACTCGTAGCTAACAGTGCTACCGTCGGGGTAGGTCACTGCGACCAGACGGTCCATGGCGTCATAGGCCATACGCGTGACGAATTCCAGACCCTCGTCGGCAAAGCGCCGGATGCGCCCGGTGATGCTGCCCCGAGGATCGTAAGAGAAGTAGACGGCGCCCGCCTGATCCTCGATCCAGGTAACCTGGCCCAACGTGTTGCGAGCGTCTGGGTGCTGCGGCGAGAGGTCCGCGTCATAGTGGTAGATGGCGTTGTAGACGTCGGCACTGCCGTCGTTCATCTCCCAGCGTTCGGAGAGCAGGCGGCTAGCGACATCGTAGGTGTAGTGAATGACCTGGCCCTTGGCATCGCGCGTCCGGATCAGGTTTCCGACATCGTCGTACTTGTAGAACATCTCACCCCGATCTGGATCATCCATGTAGACTTTGCGCGAGAGGGCGTCGTACTGCATGGTCTTGACATTGCCCTGAGCATCCGTGATCTGGATCAGGTTGCCCAAGGGGTCGTAGACATAGCCGGTGTCATAGGTCTCGACCGCGTCATCGACGATGTTGACCTCCCGCACGCCGACCAGCCGCTCCAGGCCGTCGTGGGTGAGGGTCTTGGGCGTGTCGAAATGAGGCGAGGCCGGCGTGTTGTCCTCTTCGTCGTACTGCACCTGGACCAGCGGACGGTGTGTGACCGAGGTGAACGAGCCATCGGGGTTGACCGTGCGCACGATACGCCCCAGTGGGTCGTAGTGTTGGGTGGTGTGGGGCAGAGCCGTGTCAGGCGGCGTATAGTCGAAGGTATCATCGAAATATGGCAGGAATTGATCACGCGCGCCCTGCCGGGCATTGAAGGTGGTGACCTCGTCCACCACCACCTGTCCGTCTTCGGCCTCGCTGCGCGTCTGTAGCTTGCGGCCCAGCCCATCGAAATAACTCACGCTCAATAGCACGTCCGCTGATCCGGAACGCTCGCGCTGGGCAGTGGTGATGGAACTGCGCGGGCTGCCCAGCGTGTAGGTGAACTGTTGCGTGGGCAGCGCCAGCGTGTCCCCAGGCAGCACGATCTTGGCCAGGCGTCCAAAGGTGTCGTAGGCGTAGGTCAATACGTGGCCGTTATAATCGGTGGCGCCGGTGACCTGCCCGAAACCAACGCGGTACGACGCTGCATATGAGAGCGACTGCCCATCCCCCAGGTGAAGCCGCTCGACTACCGGGAAGGTGTGCACCAACACATCGTACTCGACCGTGGTAAGGTTGCCGTTGGCATCCATGATACCCACCACATTGCCGTAGCTGTCGAAGGCCTGGCGCTGGGTGGGGATGAAGCGGTCATCGCCCAGCGGCCCCAGGCTCTCCTCCTGGCGCGACAGGTCGCCGCGCGTCACCTCCCCCAGCGGCAGGCCAACGTAGGCTTCGCCATCGTAGTACAGGCGGGCCTCGCTGACGAAGTTGCCCTCGGCGTCGGTCTGCCGCACGCGCGCCGGCGCGTTCACGATCCAGGCGTCCAGGTTACGCGCGTACTCGGTGTAGGTCAGGATCTCGTCATCGCCGCAGGTGACATCACCGCCGCATACCTGGCCGTAGGTGAACGCCTGTATCAGGTTGCCGTACTCGTCGCGGTCGAAGGCCTGGCGCAACTGCACCGGCGGGGGCTGGTTTTCGTGGACGTAGGTGTCGGTCTGGGTGATGAAGGAGTACGCCACCCGCCGTCCCTCGCCGCCGTTGTAGAGCTCGCGCGTGGTTAGTTGGTTGACGTCACGGCGGTAGCACTCCCCAAAGACCTCCGAGGTTTCAGGAGCGGCCCTCACCCCCCTGGCCCCCCTCTCCCAACCCTTCGACAAGCCCCTGGTACTGCGTCCCAGGGACGAAGTGCTCAGGACGTCGCTCTGGGAGAGGGGGGGACTGGGCTCCCCTCCCCCACTTCCCCCCCAGAGTTGGGGGGGATTGAGGGGGGGCGGGGAGGGGCCGGGGGAGGGGGCCAGCTCCGATGCGATCCTGCCGGCCAGGTTCACAAGCGAAACCTCGGTGGTCTGGACGCCTCCAGAGACGTCACATTGCCCACCCTCGCCCAGCACCGTCGCCTCCAGCAGCAGCCCCTTGCGGCTCTCCTCTTCCGCGCCGGTGTCATACACATAGCGCGTGACGGTAGTGGCCGCCGTCTCGTCGCCGTGCGCGATCATCTCCGCGCGCTCAAAGCCCCGGAACTCCTTCTGCGTGCCGTCGTAGTAGCCGTCTCGGTACGTGTAGTCGATGACGTAATCATCGCCGCTGTTGGCGTCGTGGACGGTGACACGGCTCACGACCTGCACCGGGAAGGGAAGCGTGGTCTCCCAGGGTGTGCCGGCGTCCCAATCGGCCACGTAGTAGTCCGTTGACGGCTTGTAGTCAATGGTGATGGTGCGCCCCAGCCCGTTGTCTACGCTGCGCAACAGCAGGGGCTGCATGCCGGTGGAGAAGTCCACGTACTGCATAACCTCGTCAGCCGGCGCCGGGTAGCGGCTGAACAGCAATTCGCTAGCCCCATCCCCATCCATGTCCGCCAATCGCACCGCCGTTCCGCCCAGATAGGCGGGCGTGCCGGTCAGTACCACCTCCGGTGCAAAGCTGTTATCGCCGCGATTCAGCCAGTAGGCCACCGTGCGATGCCCCGGCAACACCAGGTCGTCCAGCCCGTCGTTGTTGAGGTCACCCAACTGGATCCTCGTGTCCAGGCTGCCGATCCCCGTCGGCGCTCCCCACATGATCACGCCCTCGCCGTAGTCGCCGTTGCCGCTGTACGGGAAGTAGACCACCAGGCCGTCGCGCACAAAGACCAGGTCCTGCAGCCGGTCGCCCGTCATGTCGCCCAGCTTCACCCGCGGGTTGGAGAACACCAGCGGCGTGCCCACCGCCAGCGCCGGCGCCACGTAGTCCGCCGTTTCGCTCCACGTGTCGTCCTCGTGGGCCAGCCAGATGTAGTAGCGGCTGTCGGTGGTGAGCATGAAGTCCACGCGCTTGTCGTTGTTAGCGTCAAACAGCCGCAGGTTGGGGTCGTTCACGCCAAAGTGCGGGGTGAGGTTGTAGTCCACCCGATCATCTTGCTCCCAATAGCGCCCGGGCTGTCCGTCGTAGTAGTAAAACGGCGCCCCAGACGTGCTCCCGGCCTTGATTAGAAAGTCCACCTGCCCGTTGCCATCCATGTCGGCCATCCGCGCGCTCGGGCTGGAGAGACGGTCAACCGGCGACTGCACCGGATACTCGGGCGTCGCCTGCCAGCGCCCCTCACCTCGGTTGAGGTAGAAGCGGTGGCCGCCTGACGGCGTGTACACCACGTCGGGCAGCCCGTCGGCGTTGATATCCACCAGATCGGCATCGGGACTGGTGAGCCCGATGGGTGGCGGGTTCTCCATCGACACCACCGCATAGGCCGAGGGGTCAAACTCGGTGTAGGTGAAGGTGAAGGGCGGCAACTCGCTGATGCCATCGTCGCCGATCTGCGTGACGGTTTCCAACAGCGAGTGCATACCGGTGGAACCCTCGGCGACGTAGCCGAAGTGATAGGCGCGCACCAGCCGGCCCAGCGCCCATACCTGGGCGTCGGTACACCGCAAGGCGACGGAGATTGGCGCGCGGCTGCGGCGGTCGGTGAAGAAATCGGGGCGCGGCTCGTAGTTGAAGACCACGGCGTTATAGCGCCCGTCGCTGCTGAAGTTGTAGCGGATCTCGCGCAGGTAGGTGTAGCCGCTGTCCTGAATGTAGAAATACTGGATCTCGTTGCCGTGGGTGTCCACCTGTCGCTCCAGGCGCCAGCGGAAGATGCCGAAGCCATTGGTCACCCGCGCGTCTGCGGTCTCGCCAAAGACGTGGCGCGTGCCGTCGGGCGTGTGCGCCTCCCAACCGCCGCCGGCCAGCCGGCGGAAGCGCATGAACGAGCCCTCGTTCTCGAAACGGTAGTCGCCGTTGTCGAGGGGCACCAGCTTCTCGCCGTTGCTGTAGATAAAGCGGTCGGCGCTGTCCACGTAGCTGGGCAGGCCCTCGTCGGTCAGGCGCTGGATGTGGGGCACGTTCAACCGCCAGCCCATACCCCAGGGGCCGTTGGCGTTGCCGCCGTTGTAGATCAGCGCCAGATCGGGCTGAAAGCCCGCCACGCCTGGTGCGACCGTGAACTTGACCGAGTAGCTGCCTGTGCCCGTGCTCAGGTCTGGCTCGAAGGACTCCCCAAGGCCCTCGATTGAGCCAGGGCCCGAAGGCAGCGAGATGACCTGTGGGGAGACCCCGGACTTGTCCGTGTCGCCGTCGGCGAAGGCGACACTGCACGGGAGCAGAAGGAATGCGGCGATGATGATGAGGAGAATCGCGGGCAGGAGGATATGGTAGAGCCTTCGGCCTTGCTCAGGACAAGCGACGAAGGACGAAGGACCAACGACCAATGACTCACCGGCATCTATTCGTTTCATCCCGAAATTCGCTGTTATATTCATTCACCACTACCGATCAAACTCCGCCTGCAACCTGAGCGCATCCATCTGGGCTTCCTTCGCACGACCGGGTACTGCAATACCCGTCGTGTCCATGAGGATCTCGATGTCCTCGATCTGGGTGATGTCCAACTCGGCGTTGAAGGGCGAACCTGGATCTATGCGCAAGGTCCAACTGGAAGCCGCCACGCTCAGGTTGAAAAGCGCGCTACTGGGAGTGCCCAGGCCATTGTCGTTCACACTGGAAAGAATTACTGCTGTTCTCGTCTTGTTCTCGAATACGGGTGGCACGACATACCCAGACAGCCTGGCGTTACCAGGGGTATATTCGACAATCTCCCTGTCAGCCGTCCGGTATGAAGCGTGGCCGCCATGCGTCAGTATGACTTCCGGCGTGCCCGCGTCGACAAGTTGCCACGTCAGGATATTTATGAACAAACCCTGCGTGCCTGGCACGCCCACTGGCAGCCCTACGCCCGCGATGCGGTTGTTCCAGATGTTGGGGCTGAAGATGCTTATCCCGCCCTCTTTCTGCACCAGTAGTGAAGTCGTGAAAGGGAACTTGAGCGTGTCTGAGATAACATGCTGCTGCAGAAACTCCTGGAACAATTGGTAGCGCAACTGCGCTCGTTCGGTTGGTGTCATGCTGTTATCAGGGTCAAGGTTCTCGTCAGAAAGCCCTAGCAAGTCCTGGGCAATCGAAATGCGGTAGGGGTAGCGGTTGCGAGCACCCGTCCCACCACCTAACGCCAAGTACAACTGGGTCAGGTCGATTAGGAAGTTGTCAATATCGTCTGCTGTGCGGGCCTTGAAGATGTTGTTGATGAAAGGCGGAGGGGCCAAGAACTCGTATTCCAGGGCCTTAGCCGTCAGGTAAGCAAACTGGGCCGCCTCGCCATGGCTACGTGCGGCTTCGACGGTCAGCGTGTCACGCAGGATGCGATAGGCTGGGTTGTTGAGGTAGCTGTCACGCACATTCTGTTGCGCCTTTGCACGCAAGTTGAGCCGCCAGCGATATGTCTCCACGAGATGGTTGTGCTCGGCCGCCAGGCGGTTGTACTCGCCGATGGCGATGTCCATTTCAATCATCAGTTCAGCCTGTTGCAGCAGCAAGTTGCGGATGGCGGCTTCGCTGTTGGCCCCCACGATCTGGGCCTGGGTTGCCGCCTGTTGCACGTCCCGCAGGCCGTTCAGCCGGCCAAGTTCTTCCTGGGCCGGATCCCATACCGTGGTCATTGATGTTGTATTCGACCATGAGTGGCGATAGCCACCGAACACTGAATGGCTGCTTTCTACTTTTCCTCCCCACGTCGTTGGTGGCCAGCCAATCGAGAAAGATACTGTTGTTCGAACATCAGCGCCGACATACCATTCACCTGTGCTCGAATCCACTTGAGCCTCAGTGACTCGATAAGAGTTGAGGATACCCCTGGCATACTCGATTGCTGCCAGCACCTCTGCACCTTCGAGTGTGATCTCGATGACCCTCCCTGCGCGTTCTTCCTCGATCCGGATTTGCTCCGGTACGTTCTGCAGTCTCTGGTAGACTAACACGATGCGGTCTGCTGCGGTTGCCATAGCCAGGTAGTTTTGTTCCATCAAACCGCCATCGCAGTCTGGATTGACGAGTTCGCCTTCTTCATCTCTGTCACACCCGCAGGATTGATAATCATCACTCTGGCCTTCCGCACCACACAAATCAAACAGTTGACCGCCATACGTCACGCGTAGGTGTTGCAGTTCCGTATTCAAGTTTGTGGCATTGTGATCGAACTCGCGCTGGGCATCCCGCGCTTCTTGTTCGTCACGATCTGCATCCGTGTAGAAACCGCCCTCGCCATACATGAGGGCACGCAGGTCATCGTAGGTCTGAAGCGGCACGTAATCATCCTTGAAGCCAAACGGGTTGATGCCGTCGTGAATTGCCTGCGCCTGCGCCCCTAGCTGGCTCAGGTTGGTCATCATCTCCCACCCACCGTTATTGAGGAAATTGGCGTCGCGTTCCGCTGCTTTGTAGGCCAAGGCCAGCGCCTGAACGTATTGCTCAGTGAAGGCTTGAGCGTAGATCGCCAATGCCTCATCCTCCCTCCCCAGTTGGCGATGACGGTTGGCGATCTCGCCGATGGCCATCACCATGCGCTCGCTGGTAATGCCAAATAGCTCAAATTCGCGGTTGGTGAAATAGTCGCCGATGTACGCTCCGCTGGGTCCGCCGAAGTCGGCGTTGAAGGCGTGGGCCAGCACGTCAACCGCCATGGTGAACTGTTGCAGAGCTTGTTCCAACTGGGCGATCTCTTGCGCCAGGATGAGGTCTGCGTTCACAGCATCACCGCTGAATCGGTAATCCAGCGCGTCAACCAGGAATTCGTTACCGAAGATCAGGTGTATGTTGGCAATTTCGCGCGTGGCTTCCAGGACCCCTTCTCGACCAATCACCCGCACATTGATATCCTGTCCATCTACATCGATGTCAGTGTCCACCGGCTCGGCGAGGGAGAGAAAGGCAAATAGCTCTCGGGCGCGGATCAACTGGCTGCGAATGTCTGCATTCGGGTTAGGCCATTGTGACTGGTCGGCCCCAGGGCAGTAGCCCTGCTCGTCAACCTCGTCGTAATTGGCGCAGAACCTGTAAAACAGTTCGCCGCCGTTATAGTTTCGATAGTTCTCCAATGTATCCTCAATCACCGACCCGTATTCACAGGTCTCCGGACGTTCCCAGCAGTCGGGCGGCGGTTGTATCTGAATTTCGGTCGCCCGGAAATCTGCTCCGATGTCCAATAGCGCCTGAGCCCGGTCATATACGTTTTGATAGTCCTGGCGCGCCAGATTGGATGGTGGCCTGCTGGCGGATTCTAGGCTTCGCCCGCTGGTGTCCTCGGCGAACCCGCCCACAGCACTGCCCCCTGGCTCCGTGATGGTGACGTTTCCCGCCGGATCGGACATATCGAAAATACGATCGCCCAATTCGCCGGCCCAAGTGGTGGCAGAGAGAGCCAGCACAAGCACGACAATGATGGCCAAAGCCTTGCGAGTTGTCTTATGTTTCATGGGACAATACCCCCCTCTTTGACACGATGCATCTTGGCATAGACATACGGGGTCCCTCTTGGCGTCACAGATCCAGCATATAGGGCGCGTGCCACAGGACTTTAGTCCGGGTCATTCATAGTACGTGATCCTGGTCCTCCCCACTCCGCGATTTCTTTCCTGAAGCAGACGATGTCTACATCGGGGTTCTCATTACTGCCCGACCCGCTGTGGAATTGGACTCTGGCACGCCACCATGAACCCGAGACATACGTCCAAACCATGTTTACGCCCGAGCCGTCCTCTTTAAAGTCATAGTGAGTTGACCACCCGGTTGCCACGCAATGGTAGTCGTTTGCAGACACTTCTGTAGAGAAGTCGGCGTCATTGCCCCTATTCCTGAACCTTTTGATCAATATTGGTGCTTCCCCGCCGATGCCGACGCCGACGTTGCCCGAAGAGTCGAGAGTCAGTCCGTCCACACCAGACGAGCCACTATCTCCATACTGGAGTATCACACCATTTGATCCATTCAGAATGAGCCATCCATTTGAAGCAGCGCCGTTATCGACAAAGTTCTCTTTGTTAGAGATGTACGAATTGTTTCCGTCCTGTCGAATGGTAATAGCTTTGTCCCCGTACCAGACGCTGATGTCTCCCCCGGTGAACTTACCGTCTCCGGCGACTTCAAGTTTTTCACTTGGACTCCAGTTCCCGATGCCGACGTTGCCCCCCCCTCTTATGACCATTGCAGCCTGTTCAACGCCGTCTGCACCTGTGTTAACGAAAGCAACACCGCCATCAGGGTCATCTTGGTTGCCATCCGTCTTCTCAATCACAAGTGCATCCTGATAGGTTCCAAAGAAATCAGCGTCGTATCGTAGCCTAAAGCCGTCACCGGAAGGCGTGCCCAAAGAGTTGTTCCCACGAAACAGCATAGTTTCTGCATCAGGGTATATGCTGCCTGCGACATGCAAGACTGATCTTGGAGACGTCGTGCCGATGCCGACATTGCCATCATTATCCACAAACACGGCATCCTGGGGATCATCGTCTGGGGCGTTAAGAGAGGACACATGGTCGGCAGTGATGGCATATGGAACACTGGCAAAGCGCTGCCTCGGCACCATCTCGTCGTAGGGATCCACAGTCACGCCGATAAAGCGATCAGGATCCGTGAACAACGTCGGTGAGATAGGTTCTGTATTCCCCAACAACACGCTAAAGTGGCCGCTGCGGACGGTCACGCTGATATGGTCTTCGGACCACAGCTCAGCTCCAACAGGGGCAGCCAGATCGTCGTATATACGGAAGGTCATAGTGTAATGGCCGCTCAGGAGGTTGCCTTCCGCATCCCTCAAGTTGCCCTGGTAGTTGATGTACGGCGGCGTGGTCGTGCTGTCCACGGCCAGCATCGGCGCGCCCTGTGGGGCTTGGGCAGAAGCAGGCGCAATGATCCCGCTCAGGGTGGCGCCCCACGCCAGGTCACCGTTAAGCATGGCCAGCCCACCATTCAGGGCCAAGAACGCAATGGTTGCAAAGCCAATCACCTGCGCAAGGGTCTTGATCTTGTCGAATATCATTTCTTTGCCTCCTTTTTTATTCGCTAACATTGACTGCTTAATCTAGTCGTCAGGCGATCGACGCGGTTCACCAGCGGCTGGAGCATGGCGTAAGCCGTCTGGTGCAACCGTCTTGTTATGCGCCGCATCAAAGTTCATAGGATGTGCTCAACTTCACCTCGTCATCGCCCCAAGAATCCGAACCAAACGCAATCAGTTCGCTGCCTTTGGTCACGATGCCGTCTACGCAGTTTTCGCAAGCGACCTCGCCGTCGTCTGACTGAAAACCGGACTCCCAGGTCAATCTCAAGGAGAAGCAAGGCGATTCTGTCTCGCACCGAGGACACGACCGAGCGGGATCACGCTCCAATCGCGTGACGCTCACTACACGGGCAAATCGAAAGAACTCGCCCCAAGGTGTCCCTTCTGGACGAATTGTGCCGCCCACCACAAGTTGAACAACTGATCCAGGAAGTGTGGGGACAACCTCATCAAGTGTCCCTCCGAGGAAACCCTCAACTTCGATCATTTTGTGCTCGCTCATAATTCAGTACACAATGCGCATAACATCTTGCTAAGCCTGTCTTCGACACATCTACACGAAGTCCAGTTAACTACTACCAGTAGTATGGTTTGTTGGAAGTTGTACTAAATGTAGCAATGGAGTCAATCTGATCGCCGTTCGGCCCGGATGCGATTTGCATGAAATGGCCCAAAACTGACGTGATTTCCACTGAGCTGGAAATGATGACCAGCCAAACCTGAGCTCAGAACCTTAAAATCTGCAGGCTTGCGCGATATTTTAAGGTTAGAGACCTCGGTTCTTGATCCGTCTTTACCGCACCTGTGCGAAATGTACATAATTGATTGACGCCTTCCCCATTGCTGCAAGGGGAGTGTCGGTACCGTGCACTTTACAAATCAACTGAATTCGGGTATGATGTCTCCACCGCAGGATCACAGACAAGAAAGGAGAGCCATCATGACCGAGCGAACGATGGCCGAGGTCTTTGACGAGACGCTTGGCCGCCGAACGACCCGCCAAATTGGGGCCCTGCCCGTGGTCTATCCCATTCTGGAGACCATGAGGCTACGTGAGATTGTCAACGAGTTGCGCTACACCGGGGCCGACATCGACCTGGGACGCATCGCGGAACTGTTGACTCTGAACCGGCTGCTGGCTCCGCAACCTCTGTGCTGGGTGAAACGATGGGCTAGCGATACGGTGCTGCCAGAGATGCTGGACATGTCGGTGGACAAGCTGTACGACAACCGGTTGGGCCGTGCCCTGGATGCCCTGCACCCGTTCCTGGGAGAAATCTGGGCCAGCGTCGCCGCTCGTACGGTGATCGTCCACCAGGTGGACCTGAGTATCGTGCATTGGGACATCACCTCCTTCTTCTTCGAGGGGGAGTACACGGCCAGTGAGTTGCTGCGGCGAGGCTACAGCCGTGACAAGCGCCCCGATGCCAAGCAGGCTAATCTGGGCCTGGATGTCAGCCACGAGGACGAGGTTCCCTTCCTGTATTGGCTGTTACCAGGCAACCGCCAAGATGACCAAACGGCGGCGCCTCACGTGAAGGCTCTGAAAGCCTTCCTGGCCCGACCAGAGCTGGCCGATCAAAAGGTGCGCCCGATCATCGTCAGCGACAGCAAGATGGTCACCCCGGAAGCGGTGTTCGCCTGTCACGATAACCAGCTTTTCTACCTGGGCTCCGTGGAGCAAGATGACGGGGTTAAGGAACTCATCCGCAGCGTGAGCGACGAGGAACTCCGCACCCACGAGTTGAGCTACCGTCCGCAGCGCCAACGGCGTCAGGATGAGCCCTTTGTCCCTTACCGGGGGGTGCTGCGGCCTATCACCTTCAAGCTGGACGAGCGGACCATGACCGACCGGGCGCTGGTCGTCTGGAGTGCGGGCAAAGCCCGGTTAGACAGTCAGAAAGGCAAAACGTACCTCAAACGGCTGTTGAACGGCCTGGCACGCATTCAAGGCTGGATGGGTAGGCGGTGCTACACTAACCGGGACTACATCGTGCGCTGTGTAGACGGCGTGCAGCGAGGCAATTCTGCTCGTCGTTTGGTGGATGTGGAAATCACCACCGCTGAGGATGGACGTTTGGGCCTCAAGTTCCACGTCAATCGGGAACGGCTGGCGGCGGCACGGGCCTTGGAAGGCAAGTACGTGCTGGCGACCAATGCTCCACACCCCTCCGCCGACGACATCCTGCGCATCTACAAGGGGCAGGATAAGGTCGAAAAGACCAACCGGACGGTCAAAGGTCCTTTACGGGTGCGTCCCGTCTACCTGCGCACGGACGAACGCATTGAAGGACTGGTGTTGTTCACCATGCTGGCCTTGTTGGTGCACTCTATCCTGGCCTTGCAGTGTCGCCGGGCCGGTTTACCTTTTACGGCGGATCGGGTCTTGGCCGAGTTTGCCAGCCTGAGAGCCATTGACGTGAGCTTCCGCGACGGCAGTCGCCGCCGCGTGGCCAGCGACTCGTCTACCACCCAGGAGCAAATCCTGACCACGTTGAACCCGCCACCGGTCACGCGCTACGTGACCTTGCCCTCCTAACAGCGCTGACAAGACTCTGGCCCCGACACCAACTTGGTCGTCATCCGGTGTGGTGGGAAGGCCGCGCACTGCGCGGTCATGGCTGGCGAAACCGTGTACGGTCAGCGATCAAGCTACCCTCGGTGAAGGGACCGCAGGCTACAGCCGTCCCGATGGTGTCGCTGGCGAGTCATGGAGGCGGTGCCTCCACGCCAGGTCGGATACCTCGCCAGACG
>SDBU01006936.1_pt1 | contig 13210 bp, 12 predicted proteins | sample 2277071 | NCBI WGS metagenome assembly SDBU01 (sample SAMN10397929, study PRJNA504765) | marine sediment metagenome | isolation source: marine sediment core GS08_GC12, 126 cmbsf | place: Arctic Ocean: Gakkel Ridge, Loki's castle | collected 2008 | reverse complement strand
CAGAAATTGTCATAAATACAAGTGCAACAACTGATGTGGAATGGTGTGAAAAACATCCAAGAGAAGCTTTTAAAGTGACTGTTACAGGAACTGAAAATATTATAAAAGCTTGCAAGGAAAACAATATTAAGTTAATACATTTCTCATCCGATTATGTTTTCAATGATAACTTTGAATTAAGTCCTTTGAATTATTATGGTGCAATAAAACTTAGAGCTGAAGAAAAAATACAGAAAGAGCTTGACAACTATATAATAATAAGACCAACAGTTTTATACGGCTATAATACTGGCAACAATAAACAAACCTTTGTGGATTATGTTAAAGAATCACTTGAATCAAAACAAACCATGAATCTTAATAACCACAATCAAAAATATCCCTTACTTATTGAGAATATAGTAGATATGGTTAAAGTATTAATTTCACAAAACTTAAAGGGAATCTTTAACATCACAGGAAACGATAAAGTAACCTACCTTGAATGGGCAAAAAGGATAGCAAAACAACAAGGGTTAGTAGTTAAAAAGGAATTGGAAACACCTGATAAATCAGAAGTTATGAGACCTATTGATATGAATTTTACAAAAAATCATGGAGCTCAATTAGAAGATTTCTCACAAAACTTAATAGATATTACACCATTAGATGAAGGATTAGAAATTGTAGACAAACAAGAAAAATGTTTCTTCAATCTACTTTACTTCAAAAAACAACATGAGTCTGTTTTAGGTCAAGATGTTATGTCATTCAGAATTGATGCTGGAAAACAAATGGCTGAAAAATTATCAATTAAAGCAGACATGATTGTTCCTATTCCAGAATCAGGATTATTTTTTGCTTTTGGTTATGCTATTGAATCTAAAATACCAATGATACCTGTAATAATACGAAACCTTGAATCAAAAAGAACTCTTTTTAAAGAAAACAGAGAAGAAGCTTTAAAAGAAAAACTAAAAATTGGTGGAAATATGGTCAGGGGAAAAGACATTGTGCTTATTGATGAAACAATTGTCTCTGGAAGCACATTAAAAGTTGTTATAAAAAAATTAAGGGAAGCAGGTGTTAAAAAAATACATGTTAGGTTGCCAATAACTCCAATGATAAACGAGTGTCCTGCTCGTATGTTACCAGAAGGTATTAAATTAGTAACAGATGAGGTATGGTCTACAACTTTAGCAAACCACTTTGGTGTTGATAGTTTAGAATATTTAGATATTGAAACCGTAACAGGTGGTAATAAAAATTGGTGCTTACATTGCTTTGGGGAGGAAAAATGAAATTTATAAAATCTAAATTGATAAGCAAAGAAGACAGGGGAGAGTATTCTATAAAAAGACTCTTTGATTTAAAAAATGCTGGTTTCTATGAGACCACAATTCCAGCAATGCAAACAGTTCCAAATCATTATCATGTCAATTGTGAAGAAGTATTATATTTTCGTGGGAGTGGTCAAATACAAGTAGAAGGTGTCCATTATGATGTAGTGGCAGGAGATTTTATATCTTTAGAAAAAGGAGAAGAACACACAATCTATGCTGGCACTAAAGACTTAAAATTAATTGCTATCAAGTTTCCTAACCTTAAAGAAGACAAAGTAATAACTTCAGAATTTAATTGGATTTTATCTATGTTTCAAAAAAGTCCACAATTCTTAGCATTTACACATGGTTTGACAGGTACAGGAAAAAGCACCCTAACAAGATATCTTGAAAAACATGTTGAAAATTTGACAATCATACACACTGCTAAAACCAGACTTGCAATGGGATTAGCACTTGATGATATTAATGATTATGAATTTAATTTAAAAGACATAGAATTTCAAGATGTATCTTATTTAATATATAAAAGAATGTTAGAAAAAGCTGAGATAGAATTAAACATGGGAAATTCAGTAATTTTAGATGGAAGTTTTCATTCTTTTTGGCAAAGAGAAAAAGTTTATAATTTTATGGAAAGCAGAGATTTTACATATTATACAATACATGTGCAAACACCAACAGAAAAAGCGAAACAAAGAATAGAAGCAAGAAGAAATTTAACAGATATGTTTAGTGAAGCTTCAGATTGGGAAACATATCTTAGTTTAAAAAATGATGGTGATGACATAAGAAGAGATTACATGCGTTTAAAAGCATTAAGAAATTTAGATGATAGAATAACTGGTTTGAGTGTATATAAATGAATCTACAAGAATTAAAAGATAGGTGTTACAAGTATAAAAACTTGGATGATGAGAAAAGTTGGTATGGTAGATACTTTGCTTATCCTGCTGGAATCAGAATAACCCAACACCTGATAGATACAAATATAACAGCTAACCAAGTCACTGTTGCTGGAATCTTAATTGGAATCCTTGGAGCTATCTCAATCGCATTTGGCTCTTTTGCCTCTGCTTTGTTTGGCGTGGCTCTGTTGCAGTTCGGATTCGTTTTAGATGGCGTAGATGGTCAATTAGCCCGATTCAGAAAGCAATCCAGTGTAAAGGGTGTCTTTCTTGATACCCTTAACCACCGAATCATCAATCTCTTGATGCCTTTGTCTTTTGGTTTGATGGTATTCAATATCACAAATAATTTTCCTTTGCTCTTACTTGCTATAGTTGCTTCATTTGCATCATCCAACATAGCAACCACTACCATGCAATATATCGTCCAAGACATACTCACTGCCGGGGATAAGAAATTCTACAATCTGAATGAAATTAGTGATGGTTGGTATGGAAAAATACAAGAATCACTTCCAGTTCGATTTATTAAGAAAATAATTTTCTTTCCAGGAGGTATGAATATAACTTGCATGTTTGGATTATTATATTATATTATACCCACGACAACAATTATTTTGTTCATTGGCTTTTGTTTATTACAAATTGCAGTCCAGTTAGCTATGATAATAAGTTGGCACAAAAATAATACTATAGAAGAAATAGCAACTAAAACTTTAAGGAAGATACTTAAAACCTATGGAAAAAATGAAAAAGATTTGTAACAAATGTAAAGAAAAATTAGATTTAGATTGTTTTTATAAAAATAGAAAAAATAAAGATGGTTTGTCATATTCATGTAAAAAATGTAACAGTATATATGCCAAAAGATATAGAAAAGAAAATAAAGAAAAATATTTAAAGTATCACAAAAAATATAGAAAAAATAACAAAAAATCAGTAAGTGAAGTCAAGAAAAAATGGTATCAAAAAAACAAAGAACAAGTTAAAGAATATTATATTAGATATCAAAAAGAAAATCCAGAGAAAAAGAAAGAAACAAATAGAAAAACTTATTTAAAAATGAAGCAGAAACCAGATTTTCTAAAGAAAAAAGGTGAATACAAGAAAAGAAAAAAACAAACAGATTTAAATTTCAGAATGAAAGAAAACCTAAGATGTAGGATTTATGGTGCTTTAAAAGGAATAAGTAAATCAAAAGAAACAATGGAGTTAATAGGTTGTTCAATAGAATACTTAAAGTATCATTTAGAAATACAATTTACAGAGGGTATGACTTGGGATAATTATGGAAAGTGGCATGTAGACCACATAGTTCCTTGTTCAGCATGGGATTTAACAGATACAGAAGGACAAAAGGAATGTTTTTATTATTTAAATCTACAACCATTGTGGGCAAAAGATAATTTAAGTAAAGGAAGTAAAATATTATGAGTAAAAGAAAAGGAATTAATTCAAGAAGTAAGGGCATACGGTTCGAACAGGAGTGTTCAAGATTGTGGGCTGAAGTCATGGGACATCCTTTTAGGCGTACACGTGGTTCAGGCGCAGGAATTATATGCGGAGACATTGCACCTTATTCAGAAAATCAAGAAGAAGTAATGAAATGGATAAAGGAATTTCCATTTACCATAGAGGCAAAAAATAATGAATACTTGGAAATTCATCACATAATAACAAATATAGAAACTTCATTTGTCTGGAAGTCATGGTTACAAGCTGTTGATAATGCCCAAAGAGCCGAAAAAATTCCATTTTTAATGATGACAAAGAATAATTTTCCTACTCTTTGTATGGTAGATTGGAGTGGTTGGGGAACAATTGTTGATATATTTTCAAATAAATTTAATATTGATTTACTTGAAAATATAATTTTTACATTCTATGATTCTGTATTAGGAACAAACACAACTTATTATATATTCGAATGGCAAAAGATAGGAGAAAGAAATGAATGAATTAACTGATTTTGAGAAATATGGTGGACGCACATTTTTTGATAGATTTGTAAACTTCATGTGGCATCATGTTGGAATATCTGCAATTGTTCTGGTTACATTTTTACTTATAAGTCAAATTGGATGTTCTACACCAACACCAAAAGAATTAACTTTAGGACAAAAAGTAAAAGAAATGAGAGATGATTATGCAATAGCATTCGTAAACTTCTCAAGACAAAATAAAGAATTTAGTATTGAATATGATTTACGTTTTATAGGTAAGACCAATATAATGTTGCTCACGTTATATTCAGTATCTGAGGTAAAATCATTTGTATTAATGAATGAAGCAGATTTATCAATGTATGTTTTTCTTCTTAATTATGAAATTAAAAACAGTATAGAAATATATCATTGGACTTGGCATAACGCAATAACGAACTTTTTTGGGTATCCTCATTACCAAACAGATAGTTTTAAGGAGAAAAAATGAAATACCCTAATTTAAGAGTAGTTTTTGATTTAGATGATGTAGGTAGATTGTTCATGCATAAAACTATTGAGGTTTATCATAGAGTACATCCCAATTTTAAATATCCAAAATTTGAAGACGTAATAAATTTTGATATGAATAATTTTTTTGATGAAAGAGCAGACGTGAGAGAATTTGCTTTTGAATTGAAAGTAGAGGAAATATTTGAGGAAGCTCCAATAGAGGAAGGCTTTAAAGAAACCTTAGACTTTGTTAAATCTTTAGGTCACACTGTCATCATTGCAACACACAATGATGGACAACGTGCTCTCTCTACACTCAAATGGTTAGCAAAACATGAAATTCAATTTGATGAGCTTTATTTTACAGGTGATAAGTATAAGGCAAAAGGAGATATTTATTTTGATGATGCTGTCCATAATTTAAATAATATATTGGATAATACTGAATTTGAAAGAAGACCTGCAACTCCCGAAAAGCTTATTCCTTATACAGATTATAATGGAAAACCCCAAACATATCCTTCTAATTATGATGAACACATAATATTACCTATATTATATGCTTATGATAAGCCTTGGAATCAGAATTGGACAGGGAGGTGGGTCTACAATATGCAGGACATACAAAGGATATTCAGAGAAGAATCATTTTAATATGAATACAAAAACATGTACAAAATGTAAAGAAAAATTAAATTTTAATTGTTTTTATAAAGATATTTCTCATAATGATAATCTTTCTTCTTCTTGTAAAAAATGTAGAAAAGAACACCACCAACAAAATAAAGAAAAAATAGCAAAGCAAAGACAAAAAATATATTATAGAAATAGAGACAAAATATTAAAAAAGAGAAGAAAACAGTATCAAAAAAATAATGAAAAAGAATTAGAAAGATGTCGAAAGTATAGAAAAAACAATCCTCATGTACACAAAGAATATGAACAAAGAAATGCAGAAAAAATAGCAAAAAGAAAAAAGATATATTATCAGAAAAATAAAGAAAAAATTAAATTGAAAGAGAAAAATTATTATAAAAATAATAAAGAAATAAAAAATAAATATGCAAGAAACAGAAGAAAAATAGATTTAAATTTTAAAATAAGATGTAATTTAGGAAGCAGAATTACTAAAGTTATAAAAGGGAAATATAAATCAGCACATACAATGGAATTATTGGGATGTAATATAGAGGATTTTAAATCTCATATAGAATCTCAATTTACTGTAGGCATGACATGGGAGAATTATGGTTTTAAGGGCTGGCACATAGACCATATTATACCATGTGATTCTTTTGATTTAACTAATGAATCTCAACAAAGGATTTGTTTTAACTATAAGAACTTACAACCACTTTGGTGGTTAGATAATTTGAGTAAAGGAGCAAAAATATTATGATATTAATAGGTGTAAGTGGACATATGCAATCTGGCAAGGACACGCTTGCAAATTATCTTGTAGAGAAATATGGATTTGTCAAGTTAGCCTTTGCATCAAAGCTCAAGCAAGTTGCAATGGATGTGTGGGGTTTATCCTATGATGAATGTTATGACAACAAAACAGAACGTAGTAGAATGATTATGCAACAACTTGGGACTGAGGTAGCAAGGACAATTAATGAAAATACATGGATTGATTATCTCTTTAGACAGATAAGAGCAAATGATTTCAGTCGTGTGGTAATATGTGATGTAAGATTTCCAAATGAGGCTGAAGCTGTTATCCAAAACAGTGGTAAAATGTGGAGAATAGAAAGAGATAAAATTAATCCAACTGGTGATATTAAACACTTATCAGAAATAGCATTAGATGATTATGATAACTTTGATGCTACTCTTCTTAATAATTTAGATATACCTATGCTACATTCGGTAATTGATTTAGCAATGGAAGAAAAATTTCCAGGAATTCTTACACCAAATGAATAAATATACATTATTAATAAGTATTTCTTTTATCTTTTTATTTACAGGAGATTTTCTTGGTAAACTTAATGATGAGGAAAAGCAAAGAAAGAAAAAACCTATAATGGAAGCTATACAACCTAAAGAAATAGATGTAATAGGATTATATGGTGGAGATGAAAAAGCAGAAAAAGATAAGTATATAATAGTAAGAACACCAAAACCAAACAGAATGTTTTATATTATTTCTATAGATTCTATTAAAAAAATATTAAAAAATCTTAATCATGATAAATAAATCTTAGAAAAACACTTGACTTTCTCTAAAACATATATTATATTATAGACATGAAAAGATTTAAATCATATAAATATAGAATTTACCCAAATAAAAAACAACAAATTCTTTTAAATAAACATTTTGGTTGTGCTCGTTGGGTCTATAATTATGCTCTTAATAGAAAGATTGAATATTACACCAAAGAAAAGAAAACTTTATCACGATTTGATATACAAAAGGAAATTGTATTATTCAAAAAACAAGAAGAGACATCTTGGTTGTCTGAAGTAAATTCTCAATCATTACAATCATCTTTGGTAAATTTAGATAAAGCATATACAAAATTCTTTAAAGAGAAAAAAGGATTTCCTAAATTTAAAAGTAAAAGAAACAAACAAAGTGCTCAATTTCCACAATATACAAAAATAGATTTTGAAAACAACAAACTTTATATAATGAAATTTAAAGAAGGTATCAAATGTAAGTTTCATAGAACATTTGAAGGTAAAATTAAAACTACTACTGTTTTAAAAACTAAAACAAATAAATATTTTGTTTCCATTCTTATTGAACAAGAAGTTCAAGAGATTAGAAAACCAAAACCCAAGATTGAAGAAGCACTTGGGATTGATTTGGGAATTAAATCATTTATTGTTACTTCAAATAGTAATGTATTTGATAATCCCAAATATTTGAAAAAATCTTTAGAGAAATTGAAAAGACAACAAAGACAATTTTCAAAGAAAAAGAAGGGAAGTAAAAACAGAGAGAAACAAAGATTAAAAGTTGCTAAAATTTATGAAAAAATAACTAATCAACGTAATGATTTTTTACACAAAGTTTCAAAACAATTAACTGATGAAAACCAAATCTATACATATTGTATTGAAAACTTAAATGTACAAGGAATGATGAAAAATCATAATTTAGCACAATCTATTGGTGATGTTGGTTGGTCTACTTTCATTGAACATCTTAAATATAAAGCAGATTGGGCAGGTAAGAATATTCTACAAATAGGAAGATTTGAACCAAGTTCTAAAACTTGTAATATATGTGGTGTAATGAATCAAAAGATTACATTGAAAGACAGAGAATGGACATGTGAATGTGGAGCTAAGCATGATAGAGATTATTTAGCAGCTTGTAATATAAGAGATTTTGCATTTGATAAACAAAATAGGGCAGGACATGCCCAAATTTACGCTTGAGGAGATTGAGAATGATTCAGTCATTGAACCAAGAAACCAACATTTTTTGGTATGTCACGAATGAATCAATTGAAGTAACGTCCTAAAATCAATTTAAACATACTTTTTAGCCCATCTGAGGCATTTTAACACAAATTAGAAGGAGAGTTACCATGAACATAGAAAACAAGATAACGTGGCTAATACCAAAGGAAAAGGTAGAACAAGGAGCATTAGACCAAATATATTTTATAGCAGGAATGGATGAAACATCAAAACTATCTGTCATGCCTGATGTCCATAGAGGATATACACTTTGTATTGGTGGTGTTGCATTAATGGATGGTCATATATCTCCAGCAATGGTAGGATATGATATTGGTTGTGGAATGTGTCATGTAACAACTGACATAGCAGTAGCAGATATGTTTCCTGATGAAAGAGAGAAACAACATATATTTAATAGAATTTCTAATGAAGTGCCTATGGGTGTTGGTGGTGGATTCAAAGAACCACAAAACTATGGAACATTTAAAACAGCAGCAGGAAACATAGAATTAAATGAAAGAGTTAATAAAAAGATAGTTGACCAGTTGGGAAGTCTTGGTGGTGGAAATCATTTTATTGAATTAGGTGAGACTAAAAATGGAACTGTTGCTATAACAATTCATAGTGGTTCAAGAGGAGCAGGATGGCAAGTAGCAGATTATTACACAAAAAAAGAAAATGAACTTGGAAAGATTTATAGTCATACAACTAAAAAAGGTGAAGATATCTATAAATTACTTGATGCTTCCAGTGAATTAGGATTAATGTATTTATCAGATATGAATTTCTTCTTAGGATATGCCCTTGATAATAGACAAGCAATGATGAAACAAATATTAGGAATTTTAGGATTATCTAATTGGGATGAATATAAAAGTGATTATATAAACAAGACTCACAATCATGCTGAAGTAAGAGAGGATGGTATTTTACATAGAAAAGGTGCTACGTCATCTTATAAGGGAGAACTTGGAGTAATCCCCGGGAATATGAGAGATGGAGTATTTGTGGTTGAAGGATTAGGAAATGAAAAGTTTTTAGATTCAAGTTCACATGGAGCAGGGAGAACAAAAAGTAGAAAACAAGCTAAAGAAGATACTACAATGGATGAATTCACAGAATCTATGAAAGGAATTGTAGCAAAGGTTGATAAGAAAACATTAGATGAGTCACCTTTTGCATATAAAGACATAGAAGAAGTGATGGAGAGACAAGAAGGTATTGTAGTTAATATTCTTGATAGAACAAAACCAATAATAAATATCAAAGCATAAGGGGATATAAATGGAATCAAAAATATTGCAAGACAAAAAGAAAATGTTTGATGAGGTTAAGGAAGTAATAGAAAAATATATAATGTATCTGGATAACACAACAAGAGGACAAAGTTCTGAAGAACAAACAATAGATGGTATTATAATGATAGCTGGAAAATGTCTTTTAAATTCAGATTATTTAAATCACTGTTATAGTGCTCTTGTAGATATGAATAATATGGAAATACATGATAGTCCTAATCTTTCTAAAACATTTGTATCACCAACAACAGGATTGAGTTAGTAAGCCCTCTCATCTCGAATAACGACCTTCGTGGTCATCTTGGTCAAGTTATGGGTTATCTCTTGAGGATAGCCCTTAATGGCATTACCAAGTGAATTCTTAAATAATCTCCTATCAACCACTTTAAATCTAACAAGCTCATCTGATGTATCTACAAAAGTAAGGAAGGGGAGAATAGCACCTTCAATTGTAATATTATATCTTGGGTCTTTAAAGTCATTCAAAATACTAAAAACCTTTTCCTGGAGAAGTCTTCTGTTCATAAATTTATTATCAAATTTAATTTCTTGCCTACCACTTCTTGTATTTATATTAGATGCTATCAAGGTTGATTGATTATCTGCTTCCAACGTCAATCCATCAGCAGTAACCGTAAGAATATCTCCTGTTTTGAATAAAGAATTATTTCCATCTGTTGGAGCAATTCTGACAAAGAAGTTACTTCCACCTATTTCTTGAAATAAGAAAGTAGAAGAACCATCAGTATCATATGGACAATAATAAGCCCTTACAATATCATCACCAGCAGGAGCTGAATCAAAAGCAGAAGAAACTGTAACAGATGGTCCACCAAAATCGCTATCAAATTCACTAAGAGCAGAAATTCTTTGTGTTCCTTTTCCACTAATTGAAATTACAGTATTAACAGATAAATCCTTAATTGAACTAACTTCAAATTTAAGTGTGGTATTTGAGCCATCAGTAATTACAAAAGTTACACCATCAGAACTCCAATCCTTACGTGTATTTGATGAGTCTGAAGTAAACCCTTTTTGAATTTTAATTATTGTACCTATTGGAAAAGTCACTCCAGTTAATCCAAAATTAGAAGGAATAGTTATTGTTGGAAATCCAGTATCAGGGTCAGTTAAGGCTGTTATTCTTCTAATGACTGATACATTACTATTACTATCTGTAACTGTAGCAAAATCACCTATGTTAACTCCATCTTCCGTAATGATTGGTTGAGGTGTTGCACTTCCATCTTTTCCATCATTCAAAGGTCCACTATTTCCACCTCTAAATAAAGAACCCAATGTGAATGTAGTATCAGAAGCTGCATCTATTGAAGAAACTACTCTTGCTTCAATTTCCCTATCAAATTCAATCCAATGAAATAATGGACAAGTAGGTACTTCTGCAGAAGTAGCCAATCCATCTTGAACACATATTAATCGAATTGATTTTTTTACATTATCTTTTGATGCTAAAAAGATATCATCTTTTTTAATTAACTGGTCTTCTTCAGATTGATTTGCTCTTGGAATTGTTTTTAATTCAAAGTTTAAATCACCAACTCTTGTAAAATAAGGAATTGATGAAACATAATTGTAAACAGAATCAGTTGCTCTTTCTTTAGTAATTGTCATCAAATTAGATTTAACTGCAGAATTTTCAAAAGTATGTAAAACAGAAGCAGATGAATCATTATCTTTTTTTGTAAGAAAGAATGAACCTCTTATATCTAAATCAAATCCAACTAAATAATCTGGAATCTGTACAAGTTTTCCAATTGCTTGCCAAACATTCATTCCAGTAAAATCTGCAAGAGGAATTCTATCTGTCATAAACTGGTCAAATTTCCATAAATAATATTTTCCAAGAACATCAGCTGGTTGTGTTTCATTTTGAAATGTTGGTGCAGAAATTCCCATGACAAGACTATTATTTGTTGTTCTTGTTTCTCCATCAACACCATCCATATCAGATTGTGATATAGAAACAAGATTACTTGAAAGATTTGGAGCATTTTCTACTGCTTGAAAACCATCGGATAAAAGTGTAATAGTTCCAACATCTGATGAAATTGACATCTGATATAATCGTCCATCTGCTGTATAATAATAAAATTTAGTGCTATCATCAATGTCTTCAATTATACCTCTTATTGAAGATACTGAAAGTCCTGAACTATCATCAAAAATATCAGAGTTAGCATGTCTTGCATCTATATCTGTTATTCCAATTTCATACATATCTGATTGACCAAGTTTTTGACGATTCATTACAGAAAGTATGACAGTGCTACCTGTGCTTCTTTTCTCTATATTCATTATAGTTCTATATGACCATGCTGTTGTAATTGGTACTGGTGGGCTTTCTACATTACCACCACTGTGAAAAATAACTTTTGCAATTAATTCAATTGTTGCTCCTGAACCAAAAGATATGACATCAGTAACTTTTATAGTATTAGCAGTAGAAGTATCTGTTACTGTTGTGTATGTATTAGCTACTAAAATAATATCACCTGTATGGAAATTTGTTTCTTCTCCAACAGTAACTGGAATAGAACTTGTATCAGTACCTGAAGATGTTGTAAGAGTATTTCCTAAATTATTACCAGATGTATCTAAAGTTACTGTATGTAAAATAACTGCATTGCTCCAATCATTCCTATCATACCATTCAATACTTCCTACATAAATTTCAGATTTGGTTGGATGTGTTGCTATTGCAGTCGGTTGAAGCCATCTTCCACCCTTACCAGTTCCTCCACTTGGACCTTTAAAATCTTCTTCAGTGATAATTCTTGAACCACCTCCACCATTTGGTAATCCCACATTTGCTCCAGCTAAAGTTCTACCTCTTAAAGAAATAGGTAAGTTTTTTAACTCTGAGGATTCACCACCTCTTGCTGTAGCATCAAAATAAATCATTGCATCTATTCCAGCATTATAAACTATGTTCATGTTATGTCCAAGAGAAAATTCTAAATCTATTGGAACATCTGGTGCATTGGCATTACCTGCATCTTCTGCATTTACAAGATTTGAAGCAGTATATTGTGTCCTTCCACTTGCTGAACCATCAAAATATTTCTGAGTAACAGGACCAGTAATATTTGCATTTCTTTCTATAGTTCTTGCTCCTAAAATAGTTCCAGTAAAACTAAGAGCATTCGCATTGAATTCACTACCATCATTATTAGAATCAAACTCTAAAAAAATTGATTGTGGAGAAGTTAAAACAGTTCCTTTAGTAAAAGTAGGTGGACTACCTTCACTCAAAGTTCCCAAAACAGTTCCATCTTCACTCTTAATTTTTATATCAGCAACTGTTCCTGATGATGAAAGACTTGCACCACCACTCATGGCTGTAATTTCAGTTTCACCAGCACCTAACAATACACGATAATATCCTGATGGTATAGCTTCAGTATCTTTTTTTGCTCCTGAAATTACTCCCCAACCACTTGTATCTTCTGTACTTATACTTTGTTTAGCTGGATTTGATGAAAAAATTCCTACTTGTGTTTCAAGTGTTGTATTATCATTTTCTAAAGATTTTATTTTTTGAGAAAAAGGCAGTAAAACCATTTCACCACCCTTATTATTTACTTCAAGAGAATTATCTACTCCTACCTGTGGAAAAAGTTCTGGTTCATCAGAATCCAATGCAGAACCTGTTGCCAAAACTAATCTTCCTCTTCTATAATCCATTTGACTATTGAAAGAATTTAAAACAACCACAGAACCACCTGACATTCCTTCAAAAGCAGTTCCAGCAGAATCTAATCTAAACATATTTGTAACACTTTTCCAATCAGCACCATCTGGAT
>SDBU01006935.1_pt1 | contig 13210 bp, 14 predicted proteins | sample 2277071 | NCBI WGS metagenome assembly SDBU01 (sample SAMN10397929, study PRJNA504765) | marine sediment metagenome | isolation source: marine sediment core GS08_GC12, 126 cmbsf | place: Arctic Ocean: Gakkel Ridge, Loki's castle | collected 2008 | reverse complement strand
GGTATATATTGAGGCCGCTGTCAGCAAAATTGCTGAAACCAACAATTCCCGAAGAGAAAGGACTCATAAACAGAGAAAAGTTGTTTGATATCAAAGGGCGGTCCAGAAAGCCGCAATTGGAATTAGCCAGGAAATTCGGCATAACCAAATTCTTCACGCCTGCCGGAGGATGCCTTTTAACGGACCCTGGTTTTTCAAGGCGCCTTAAAGATCTCATCGAACACAATGCTTTAAAATTGGAAGATATAAGGCTGCTTAAATTTGGAAGGCATTTCAGATTTAATAAGTCTACAAAATTTATATTAGGAAGAGACAAAGAGGATAACGGGCATATTTTAAATCTAAGAAAAGAAAAAGATTTGGTGTTTGAACCGCATGGTTATCCGGGGCCTATAGGAATTTTAAGAGGGGAAAGAAACAGCGAACTAATAACTTTAGCCGCGAGTTTCTTAATAACGCATACCAAAAAGAAAGAAGAAATTTCAGCTGGTGTAAGGTATTGGATGGTTCCAAAAGAGAAAAAAAGCATTTTTCTTAGAGCCGCCCAAAGAGAAAAAATTGAGGAGATGAGAATATGATATACGAAGACATAACAAACCCGATAGGTAAAACACCGTTGGTCAGGCTTAATAAGATGACGAAGGATTCCAAATCAGAAATTATTGTTAAGATAGAGTCTTTTAATCCCCTGGGTAGCGTGAAGGATAGAATAGGCGTTTCCATGATTGACGATGCAGAGAAGAAAGGTTTATTAAAAAAGGGTTCTGTAGTTATAGAACCGACGAGCGGAAATACAGGGATTTCTTTAGCTTTTGTATGTGCTGCGAGAGGATATAGGCTCATTTTGACCATGCCCGAGGGAATGAGCCTCGAACGTAGACAGATTTTAAGTATGCTCGGCGCCGAGTTGGTATTGACCCCTCATCACGAAGGCATGAAGGGAGCCGTAAATAAGGCAGAAGAACTCGTTAATAAAACTCCCGATTCTTTTATGCCCCAGCAGTTTAAAAATCCTGCTAATCCGAAAATACATCAAGAGACAACTGCTTTAGAAATATGGAAAGATACTCAAGGCAAAGTAGATATAGTAGTAAGCGGCGTAGGAACAGGCGGCACCATTACCGGAATAGCAAGCGTAATTAAGAAAAGAAAAAAAGGTTTTAAAGCAATTGCCGTTGAACCGGAGGAATCACCTGTTTTGTCGGGAGGCAAAGCCGGGCCTCATAAAATCGAGGGTATAGGCGCGGGATTTATACCGGATGTGCTTGATTTATCGTTAATAGATGAGATTATTAAAGTAAATTATGAAAATGCCAAAGAAACAACCAGGCGTCTTGCCAGAGAAGAAGGTATTTTGGCCGGCATATCAAGCGGGGCGGCAACTTTCGCCGCTTTAGAGGTTGGGAAAAGAAAAGAAAATGAAGGCAAGATGATAGTGGCTATATTACCGGATACAGGGGAGAGATACTTGACAACGGGATTGTTTGGATAATATAATGTAGACGTGGGGAGGTAAAAAATGGCAAAGACGATTAAAGAAATAAACGAAAAGATAAAAAGGGGAGAAGCAGTTGTTGTAACTGCTGAAGAAATAATCGATATAGTTGAGAAAAATGGCGCAGAGGAAGCCGCGCGCAAAGTAGACGTTGTTACAACAGGGACCTTCGGCCCGATGTGCTCTAGCGGCGCCTATTTTAATATAGGTCATGCAAAACCAAAGATTAAATTAGGAGGCGGCAGGGTGACATTAAATGATGTGCCTTGCTATGGAGGTTTTGCCGCGGTTGATTTATATATAGGAGCCTCAGCCATTCCGGATGATGACCCGCGAAATAAAGTATTTCCCGGGGAATTCAAATACGGCGGCGCTCACGTTATAGAAGACCTTGTAAGAGGCAAAGATGTTAAATTGCAAACTCAAACCTATGGAACAGACTGCTATCCCAGAAAAACCCTGAGAACATGGATAAACATAAAGGATTTAAATGAAGCGGTTCTTTTGAATCCGAGGAACTGTTATCAGAATTATAATGTTGCAGTAAATCTCTATTCAAAAAGAGAGATATATACCTATATGGGTGTTCTGAAACCAAACGCAGGAAATGCTAATTATTGTTCTGCTGGCCAGCTTTCCCCGCTTCTTAATGACCCATATTATACGACAATAGGAGTTGGCACACGCATATTTCTTGGGGGAGGAATCGGTTATATATACTGGCATGGGACTCAGCACAATCCGGCAGTTAAGAGGAAACCAAACGGTGTCCCCCAGGTGCCTGCAGGAACAATTGCAGTTATGGGAGATTTAAAAGGTATGAGCACTAATTATTTGGTAGGTGCATCTTTTCAGGGTTATGGTGTTACCCTGACATTGGGCATAGGCATTCCTATACCTATATTGAACGAAGAAATAGTGAGATACACAGCGGTAAAAGACGAAGATATTTATACACAGGTAATGGATTATTCCAAAGATTATCCGAACGGTATTTCAACAAGTTACGGTGAGGTCAATTATAAACAGCTCAAGAGCGGAGGCATAGAAATTAAGAAAAAAAAGGTTCCCACCTCCTCACTTTCCAGTTACCCGAAGGCAGTTGAAATTGCCGGGATTCTAAAAAAATGGATAAAAAACAAGAAATTCTATTTGACGGAATCGGTTCGGCCGATACCCGGCCCTGAAAGCGGGATAAAGTTTAAACCGCTTAACGAACGCCCTGTAAAAGAGTAATTCCGTTCCTTAAAGAGACAATGGAAGCAAATATATCATACGCTGTTAGTTTTATAGCAGGTTTCTTATTATTTTTTTCGCCTTGTATCTTGCCGCTTATACCGAGTTATATTTCATATTTAACAGGAATTTCTTTTAAAGAACTATCAGGCGATTTAAACATCGCCGGACGAAAAAAAATTCAGATTTTTACGGTTATTCATTCTCTTTTGTTTATATTGGGTTTTAGCATAGTATTTGTTTTGTTGGGCATGGCAGTTACTTTTGCGGGAAAATTCCTTTTGGAATATCAGTTGATTCTGAAAAAAGCAGGGGCTATTTTCATAATATTTTTTGGGCTTGTTATTGCAGGTGTTTTCAAAATAGGAATTTTACAGAAAGAAAAAAAGATGGCGTATAACAAAAAAGGCATAAGCTATCTCGGGTCGCTTTTGGTAGGGCTTACATTTGCCCTTGCATGGACACCCTGTGTGGGGCCGGTATTGGGTTCGATACTGATATATGCATCAAGTACCGCAAACATAAAGTTGGGATTCGGGCTCTTAAGTATATTTTCACTCGGGTTGGCAATACCCTTTTTTGTTTCGTCTCTATTGGTAAATTCATTTTTGCTGTATTTTAAAAAGATAAAAAATTATATGAAGTGGGTTAATATTATAGCGGGTATAATATTAATAATTTTTGGAGTAACAATTCTTATGGGGAGTTAATATGAAGAAAATAACAATAGTTCTAATAGCAGGCTTTTTATTAACGCTTAGCCTTGGGTGCGGAAGAAGCAGTGCCGAAAAGGCCGCATATGCGAAAGCAGCAGATTTTACGCTAAATGATATAAATGGAAAGGAGATTAGGCTATCCGACTATTCCGGAAAGATAATAATCCTGAATTTTTTTGCTACACGATGCCCGCCATGCCGTAGAGAGATGCCGGACTTTAATGAGATAGCCCGAGAATACAAGGATGATGTAGAGGTAATTGCTGTAGATGTCGACCAAGAGAGTCCGTCGAAACTAAAGGATTTTGCCGAAAGGTACAATCTCAAATTTAAGATATTAATAGATGACGGGGAGGCAAGCGCTTTATACGGCCCCATAAGGTGGATACCGACAACCTTTATAATAGATAAGGATTTCAATATAGCAAGAAAATATACAGGTTCAAGGACCCGGCAGCAACTTGCAGAAGATATTAAGGAACTAGGTGGCAATTAGAATAATCCGCCGAAGCTAAACACGATAAGTATTTAGCGAAGGCGGATAGAGGAGTTACTGACGCCATGATAATCACCAAGCAGAAAGAATTTAACGATATATTAAAGTTTTTGGAGGGCGAAAAATCAATATTTATTATCGGTTGCGGTGAATGTTCCACTACATGTAAAACCGGCGGCGAGAAGGAAGTGCTCCAAATGAAATCAACCCTCCAGGAAAAAGGATTTAAAATAACCGGCTATTATATTCCTGAAGCCCCCTGCATTGGTTCACAGGCGAGAATCGCCCTTGCCAAGAACAAAAAGAAAATAGAAGAAGCCGATTCAATATTGGTAGTGGCCTGCGGTTTAGGCGTTCAATCCATAAAGGATAATTTGTTTTCCGATAAGACGCTTCATGTAGGGTGCGACACGTTATTTATGGGACAGGTGGACAAAGAAGGCGCGTTTTTAGAAAGGTGTTCCGGTTGCGGCGACTGCGTTTTAGAATTAACCGATATGATTTGCCCTGTTACAAGATGCGCCAAAGGCCTATCGAACGGCCCATGCGGAGGCCAGGATAAAGGTAAATGCGAGGCGGATAAAGATAAAGATTGCGTATGGATTTTAATATACGAAGCGCTAAAAAAGAAGAACAAGCTTCACCTCTTAAAAGAAATAAGGCCTCCAAGGGATTACTCAAAAATCATTAAACCACAATCGAGGATTATTTAAAAATGGATTATTTAAAAAAGGCTGGTAAGAAGAAGCAATTTATTGTATAATAAATGAATAAATTAAAAGAAGAGATTAGAAAGGAGATTCTTAACGAGTTAAAGAAACAGAAAAAAGAGGAAAGAAGGCATAAGAGTGAAATAATAAAAAAGAAGCTTTTTTCCTCCGAGAGATTTAAGAAAGCTCGTGTGGTGATGTTTTACGTTTCACGGGACGAAGAAGTCAACACACGAGGCATGATAGGCGATGCTTTAAAGATCGGGAAAAAGGTAGTAGTTCCGTACAGCGTAAGCGAAACAAAAGAGATTATTGCATCAGAGCTAATCGATGCAAGGAAAGATTTAGAATTAGGCCCTTATGGGATTTATCAACCGAGAAAAGATACACATTTAAGAAAAATCCCATTAGGCGAAATAGATTTAGTAACCGTTCCGGGAGTGGCATTTGATGAGAAGAACAATCGGCTGGGCAGAGGTAAAGGTTATTACGATAGATTTTTAAAGAAACTGCCTCCCGGAATCGAAACAATCGGACTTTGTTTCGACTTTCAGCTCGTTAACTACCTACCGCAAGATTCACACGATTTTCCCGTCTCTAAAGTCATAAGCAATTGATACACAAATAATCACAGATTAAAGACAGATGATCACAGATTACAACATCTGCGATCATCTGTGAAAACACGAGATTAACACGAAATCTGTGCTAATCCGTGCATATATAAATGGAGGTAATCACGATGGAAGATCTAAGCATTATTTATTATATTGGCTTTGGTATACTTGGCGCTATATTTTTCTTTCTTATTGGATATATTGTAAGAAAATATACAGCCAAGATGAAAGTAAAAAAGGCGGAAGAGAAATCCAAGGCCATATTGGAAGAGGCCAAACAAGAAGCAGAATCAAGGAAAAAAGAATCACAGCTTGAAGCCAAGGACCTTCTTCTAAAAATGCGGACAGAATTTGAAAAGGAATCCAAAGAGAGGAAGCAAGAATTAATTGTGCTTGAGAAAAGGCTTATGCAGAGGGAAGAGAATATCGATAGAAAAGTAGATGTTCTGGACAGGAAAGAGAGGGAAATTGTTCAAAAGGAACATGGCCTTTCAGCAAGGCAAAGAGGAATAGACGAAAGGAATAAAGAATTACAGAGGCTTATCCACGACGAAAAGGAAAAACTCCAAAGGATATCCGGGATGTCGAGGGAGGAGGCAAGGCGTATATTATTAAAACGTATGGAAGAAGAGGTTAAAATAGAGGCAGCCCACCTTATAAAAAGGGTTCAGGACGAAACAAAAGAAAAGGCAGACAAGGAGGCAAGGAAGATAATAGGGTTGGCTATACAAAGATGCGCAGCCGACCATACTGTTGAGAGCACGGTTAGTGTTGTTAATTTACCATCCGATGATATGAAAGGTAGAATTATAGGAAGAGAAGGCCGTAATATCAGGGCCCTTGAGATAGCAACAGGCATAGATGTTATAATTGACGATACCCCCGAGGCAGTTATTCTTTCCGGGTTTGATATTATGAGAAGAGAAATCGCAAGAATTGCCCTGGAACGCTTGATAGAAGACGGAAGGATTCATCCGGGAAGAATAGAAGAAGTAGTTGAAAAAGTAAAAAAAGAAATGGAAATAAATATTAAAGAAGAAGGAGAAAAGACACTGTTTGACTTAGGGCTCCATGGCATTCATCCGGAGATTGTAAGGCTTCTGGGTAGATTAAAATACAGGACAAGTTACGGCCAGAATGTTTTACAGCATTCTAAAGAAGTAGCTTATCTTATGAGTGTTATAGCAGGCGAACTCAAGCTGGATGAAGCGCTTGCAAAACGAATAGGTGTTCTTCATGATATTGGCAAAGCAGTAAGTCACGAAGTTGAAGGCACGCATGCCAAAATTGGTTCGGACCTCGCTAAAAAATACAACGAGTCAGAAACAATAATTCATGCCATAGAAGCGCACCATAACGACATAGAGCCAAGGACGCTTTTGGCTGTTTTGGTGCAAGCGGCAGATGCTATAAGCGCGACAAGGCCGGGTGCCAGAAGAGAATCACTAGAATTTTATATAAAAAGATTGCAGAAATTAGAAGGGATAGCCACCTCTCTACCTGGCGTTGAAAAGGCGTATGCCATTCAAGCCGGCAGAGAGATTCGCATAATTGTTTATCCTGACCGCGTAGATGATATTCAAGCAACGGTACTGGCCAGGGACATAAAGAAAAAAATAGAAGAAGGATTAGACTATCCGGGACAGATCAAGGTGACGGTAATAAGGGAAACAAGAGCGATAGAATATGCAAAGTAAATACAATGAATTTCAATAAATTTCCTAATTGCTATTAATATCGATATTTGTAGAAATTAATAGAAATTCGTAGAAATTTGTTATTTCGAATTGAGGAAGGAGATTTATGAAGATCCTGTTTATTGGTGATATAGTCGGCCGGCCCGGAAGAGAGGCAATAAAGAAGTTATTACCTAAGATAGTCAAAAAGAAGGGAATAGAATTTGTAATTGCAAACGGAGAGAATGCAGCCGGAGGAAGCGGAATTACCCCTTCCATTTCGGATGAACTTCTTTCATATGGGATTGATGTAATTACAAGCGGCGACCATATATGGAAAAAAAGAGAGATTGTAGATTATATCCAAAATTCTAAAAATTTATTGAGGCCTTTAAACTATCCGAAAGAAGTCCCCGGTTTAGGTTCGACTATAATAGAATCAGAAAGCGGTGTTAAAATAGCCGTAATAAATCTCATGGGCAGAGTTTTCATGAGTCCCCTTGAGTGCCCTTTTAGAACATCTCAAGAAGAAATAGAGAAGTTGAAGAAAAGGACGTCCGTTATTATCGCGGATATCCATGCTGAAGCGACAAGTGAGAAGATTGCTTTAGGATGGTACCTGGACGGAAAAGTTACCGCTTTAATCGGTACGCATACCCATGTTCAAACCGCGGATGAGAAAATCTTGCCAAAAGGGACTGCCTATATAACAGACTGCGGGATGACAGGACCCTTCGATGGTGTTATAGGAAGGAAGAAAGAACAGATTCTAACCCGTTTTATAACCGAGATGCCGGCCCGCTTTGAGATGGCGGAGGGGGATGTGAGGTTGAATGGCGTAGTTATTGATGTGGATGAAAAAACGGGGGAAGCAAATTCTATAGAGAGGATAGAAGTCAGGTTGTAAACACATGGCATTCAGGATAATCAGAAAAGAACCTTTAAATTCGGTTACGTCTCTTTTTGAGATCGAAGCGCCTTTGATTGCAAAGGAAGCCAGGGCAGGGCAATTTGTTGTTTTACACATAGGCCAGATAAACGAAAGAATCCCGCTTACCGTAGTAAAGAAAAATCCCAAAAAAGGTATTATTACGATTATATCTCAAGAAGCAGGGAAGACAACAAAAGAACTGGCGTTATTAAAGGCCGGAGACACGATTTCGGATTTGATAGGCCCGCTCGGTAAACAAACAGATTTCGGGAAAATCGGAAAGGTTCTTTTTGTAGGAGGCGGGGTCGGGGTTGCCGAAATCCTGCCCGTAGTAGAATACGCAAAAGGAAATGGAAACGATATCGCCGTAATAATTGGGGCCAGAACTAAGGAATTAATAATATTAGAAGATGAATTGCGCGAACAAACTTCGAGGTTTATCGTAACTACAGATGACGGTAGTTACGGAAAAAAAGGGTTGGTTACACTTCCTCTGGAGGAATTGCTGAAAAAGGAAACTTTCGATTTAGTTTATTGTGTCGGGCCCGATATTATGATGAAAAAAGTCAGCGGCCTCACAAAACAATACGGGACAAAGACGCTTGTGTCTCTTGATGCGAATATGGTGGACGCAACCGGTATGTGCGGCACATGCAGAGTGACCGTAGGCGGAGAGGTTAAATTTACATGCGTTGACGGGCCGGAATTTGACGGCCACCTTGTCGATTGGGATGGCTTTATGAAGAGGCAGAAGAGGTTTAAGGAAGAAGAAAAAATCTCACTCGATCTGTATAATAAAAAGTGTAGATGTAAAAAATAGTAATCCCTCGCCGCCACAAGCTAAACGGATGCGGCTCGGGATAAATTCAGACAAATAACTTATGTCGCACTTTGTGCTCCATAAGTTATGTCTTCATTTATGAGAGAACAGGATCCGAAGAAGAGAATAAAGAATTTTGACGAAGTAGCCTTGGGATACAGTGAAAAAGAGGCAGTAAAAGAAGCGGAAAGGTGTATTAGTTGCAAGAAACCCTTATGTGTTGCAGGCTGCCCTGTTGAAATAGATATACCTAAATTTATAAAGGCAGTTAAGAATAAAAAGTTTAAAGACGCAATTAAGATAATCAAAGAGAAAAATAGCCTTCCTGCAGTATGTGGCAGGGTTTGCCCACAGGAAGATCAGTGCGAGAAGGTATGTGTGCTGGGGAAGAAGGGGAAGGCGATTAATATCGGAGCACTTGAGAAGTTCGTGGCGGACCAGGAGATAAGTCAAAAGTCAAAACTCAAAAGTCCGACCGAAGGGAGTCCCGAGCAAAGCCGAGGGATAAACCATAACTCAAAAGTCAAAAGTAAAGATAAGAAAGTCGCGATTATTGGAAGTGGACCGGCAGGATTAACATGTGCGGCTGATTTAGTAAAGCTAGGGTACGACGTAACTGTATTCGAATCGCTACATAAGCCAGGCGGTGTGCTTGTTTACGGAATTCCGAATTTCAGACTACCGAAAAATATAATAGATATCGAAGTGGATTATATAAAATCTTTAGGTGTAAATTTGGAAGTAAATATGGTTATCGGTAAGTCCATAGGTATCAATGGATTAAGAGAAATGGGTTTTAAGGCATTTTTTGTAGGAACAGGAGCAGGTCTTCCTTATTTTTTGGGCATAGAAGGTGAGAGTTTAAACGGTGTTTATTCTGCAAATGAATTCCTGACAAGGGTTAATCTTATGAAGGCCTATCTTTTTCCAGAGTATGATACGCCCGTAAAGGTCGGTAATAAAGTCGCGGTTATAGGTGCGGGAAACGTAGCAGTGGATTCTGCAAGATGCGCAAAGCGGCTTGGCGCCAAAGAGGTTGTGATTGTTTATAGAAGAACAGAGATTGAAATGCCGGCAAGAGCCGCAGAAATAGAACATGCGAAAGAAGAAGGTATAAAGTTTGAACTTTTGACCAATCCGGTTAAGATTTTTGGAGACGATGAAGGATGGGTTATAAGCATGGAGTGTTTGAGAAATAAACTCGGTGAGCCTGATTCAAGCGGACGCCGAAGACCTGTTCCGATTGAAGGTTCAGAATTTACGATAGACATTGATACAATAGTATGCGCCATCGGTCAAGGTCCAAACCCATTATTGTTAAACACCATTAAAGATTTAAAACTTACCAAGAAGAAAAATATAGATGCTGACCATGGTTCGGGAACAACTTCTGTAAAGGATATTTTTGCTGGCGGAGATATAGTGACAGGCACTGCGACCGTAATTGCGGCAATGGGTGCCGGCAAGCGCGCCGCACGGTCGATTGATAGATATTTGAAGAGTAAGTAGGTTGCACCCCCGGGGTGGCCCTGAGCGAAGCGAAGGGACTCCCCGGGGGTGTGAAACGGTTAAGTATGAAAAACGTAGGGACGGAAAAGCGGATATACACGGTTTCGGAGATTACGAAGAATATACAGGTGATACTGGAACAGGCGTTTCCGGGTGTCTGGATAGAAGGAGAAATCTCTAATTTTGTACTGCACTCATCTGGCCACATGTATTTTTCAATACGCGATGCTAATGCGGTTTTAAAATGTGCAATGTTCAGACGCGCAAATGCAAGATTAAAATTTAAGCCTAAAAACGGAATGAAAATTATATGTATGGGTGCAATAAGCGTTTACAAGGCACGCGGCGACTATCAACTGATAGTTGAAGAAATTGAGCCGAAAGGTATTGGCGCGCTTCAACTTCAATTTCAACAATTGAAGGAAAAGTTAATAAGGGAAGGCTTATTCGACCAAAGCCATAAAGTACCTATACCATTTCTGCCGACAAGAATAGGTGTTGTAACAAGCCCTACAGGAGCAGCCATCAGGGATATTCTGAATGTAGCAAGAAGAAGATTTTCCAATGTCGAGATTATTATAAATCCCGTTAAGGTGCAAGGTATTGGCGCAAAGGAAGAAATAAGTACAGCAATAAATCTATTTGATGAATTAAAAAATATTGACGTTATGATCGTGGGCCGTGGCGGAGGGAGCCTCGAAGATCTCTGGCCTTTTAACGAAGAGGTTGTAGCGCGAGCAATATATAGTTCAAAAGTTCCTATTATAAGTGCGGTGGGACATGAGGTAGACTGGACAATAGCGGATTTTGTAGCAGATTTTAGAGCGCCCACCCCTTCGGCGGCTGCAGAACTCGTAATTCCACGAAAAGAAGACCTGAACTAGAGAATTGACAATGCCTTGCAGAGGTTAAGAAATTCCCTTTCAAATGTGACGATTCAGTACGAACAGAGAATAGACGAACTTATTGCAAACATCTTATCTAAGGAAAATTATATAGTAAGGATAAAAAAAGAAGGTTTTCGCACGATTTTAGGAAAGTTGGAAGCGCTGAGCCCGCTAGCAGTATTAAAAAGAGGCTATAGCATTACCCTGACTGCTAAAGACGGAAAAATAGTAAAGGATGCGAGCAATCTTGCTAAGAGCGACGTTATTAAAACAAAACTGGCAAAGGGCGAAGTTATAAGTAAGGTAGAGGAAGTTAAAGAATAGTCCCTCGTCGCCTGACGCTAACAAGGGCGACTCGGGACGATTTTTGGGTACAAAAATCGGAGGATATATGGATGAGATAAAATTTGAAGACGCGATTAGGAGACTTGAAAACATAGTTGAAAAGTTAGAAAGCGGAAATCTGCCGCTTGAGGATTCATTAGCAAAGTATGAAGAAGGGATAAGGCTTTCAAAGATTTGCCAGAAGAAACTTGAGGTTGCAAAAAGAAAGGTTGAGATGCTGGTGAAATCCAAAGACGGGAAAGTAAGACTCGAGCCTTTTGAGGAAGACGACATACCGAAGAAAAAGACAAAAAAAAAGGAAGACGAAGAAACGCTATTTTAGATAAAAAATGAAAGCCGGAAAATTTCTAAAAAAAGATAAAAAAATAATTAACAGGGCGCTAAGGAAATATTTGGAAAATATAGGCAATTCATCAAGTGATATTTTACAGGCGATGAGATATGCGGTATTTCCGGGAGGGAAAAGGCTGAGGCCTGTTTTGTGCTTAGAGGCTGCCAGGGCTTCAGGCGGCAATATAAAGAACGCCCTTCCCGCGGCATGCGCAATAGAATTTATCCATAATTTTTCTTTAATACACGACGACCTGCCTTCGATGGATAACGATGATTTCAGGAGGGGGAAACCCGCGCCTCATAGAAAATTCGGGGAAGCAATCGCGATCTTAGCTGGCGACGCCCTTTTAAATTTAGCATTTATAGTCCTTTCCGATATCAAAAATAAAGATATCTCAGCAAGACTTATTAGAGTGATTTCAAATTCAGTCGGTTTAAACGGTATAATCGGCGGCCAGGGATTAGACATTAAATATGCCAATAGAAAAAAGGCTAAATCTCTGGAATATAAGATAAATGATTTAAAAACCGCTATTATTTTCTCAGCATCTTTAACCTCAGGCGCCATAACAGCATCTACTTCTTCTAAGAAAGTAAAGCGCTTAAGCTCTTTCGGGAGAAATTTTGGAAGGGCCTTTCAAATTTATGATGATATCTTGGATAAAAAATATAAAGGACACTTTTTAGGCGATAGAAAAATACAATTAAGAAACCTGATAAAAAAAGCAAAATCATCCCTTGATATTTTTGGCAAAAAGGCCGATAATCTAAAGTACATAGCGGATAGGCTTATATTATGACTATATCTATAGAAAGTATACATTCCCCGCTGGATTTGAAAAAGGTTCCCATCAGAGAACTTCCGGTAATAGCCGAACAGATCAGAAAAAAGATTATCGAAGTCACTTCTAAAAACGGCGGGCACATTGCGCCGAGTTTAGGCGCTGTTGAAATAGTGATAGCCCTTCACTATCTATTAGACACCCCACGCGATAGAATATTGTGGGATGTCGGACATCAGTCATACGCGCATAAGATTTTAACGGGAAGACTGAAAGAATTTGATACACTGAGACAACTTGGGGGGTTAAGCGGGTTTCCGAATAAGGACGAAAGTGTTTATGATTGCTTCACCGTAGGACATAGCTCAACCTCTATATCCGGAGGCCTTGGATTGGCGTGTGCCAGGGACATTAATAAAGAAAAGTATAAAGTGGTCTGTGTAATAGGGGATGCCTCACTGGCTGGCGGAATGGCATTTGAGGCGTTGAATCATGCCGGACAGATGAAAAAAGATTTAATGATCGTATTGAACGATAATGAATTATCGATATCAAAAAGCGTAGGCGCTCTAAGCGGTTATTTAAATAGAATTATGACAAATCCTGTATATAACAAAGTAAGGGGAGATTTGCAAAAACTCCTGAAACGTATACCTA